>Ga0187889_10003101_pt1 | contig 15113 bp, 13 predicted proteins | sample June2016WEW_7_10_2_FD_132992 | JGI IMG/M metagenome (GOLD analysis project Ga0187889, IMG submission 132992) | Peatland microbial communities from SPRUCE experiment site at the Marcell Experimental Forest, Minnesota, USA - June2016WEW_7_100 | ecosystem: Environmental > Terrestrial > Soil >... | reverse complement strand
TGGTCAAGCACGAGGTCATCGCGTCGTATTCGACGCGCAGCCCTCGGATCACCGAAGGAACTTGTTTTAGGGCGATGACCGCCTCCGGGAGCGACTTCCCGTCCTTGAAAAGCTCGAACGCCGCCCCGCAGATGGCACCGTTAGGTTCGGCGCCGGGTTCTCCGCCGGCAACGCCGCGAAGAACGGCCGCAACCTCTTGGGGTTCGTAGCGGTAGGAGCCGTCCGCCGCCTTGGTGGGGTGGAAGGCGACGTTGTCGCGGGTTCTGACCTCGGCCTCGGTCACGTCGAGGAGCGCGGCGACTTGTCGCCGGGAGAGCTGGGTTGCTGCAGTTGCCATGGGATCCTCCACTTCATTGTTCCAGGGACAGAAAGCGGACGCTTCAAGCCCGCGATTCCACACGAGCCATGCCTGTCCAGAGTCCGTTTCCGCTGGCCAGTGGATGGCTCTTCCACGGGAGGATCCCAGGGATTCAGGCGGTGGGTGGACATGCGGGCGCGCGCGCGTGTCGACATACCCCCGGGCTGCGAAGCCCACACTTCTTGGTCTCCGCAACCTCAACCTGGAGAAAAACTATGATTGGAATTGGAATCAACGTCCAAAGAATTCAACGCTGGATGACCGCTGTCGTCTTCGGCCCCGGTGCGCCCGCGGGGGTGATCATATTCACCCTTTTCCAAATTGCCGTCGACGAAGGCCGACGGTTGCTTAGAACATGGAAGGTAGAACATGTGCCCGAGCGCGACGACTTTCAGGATCTAGTCGACGCGATCGACGGCGAGGCCGCCGAAGATGCCAACCAGCTGGGGCTCGGTACCCAACACTACGTACTTATGGCTCGCGATACAGATGGCCAAGAGCTGGGTAGCCTGAGTCTCAGATACCTTCCGAACCAACTACTCCCGGGAGAGCCCGGAACATCTATCGACTCCGAGCCCGCCACGCATCGTGGCTTGGCGGCCATGGCCATGAGGCATGCAGACGCGGCCTATCGCATGCTGGCGGGGATGTTCATGAATATCCAGACCTCGAATGAGAGAGGGATGGCGATGAAAGACCGAACCATTGAGAAGCTGATGCAGTTTCAACTCGACAAGGTCGAACTGATGGACGCGCTTTCCGGCAAGCAACTCGAACGCGAGATCCTAGTTGAGGGCAAGCGCAAGGAGGCCGAGGTCGAGCTGCACCGCGAGCTGGCGAAGATCGATCGCGAACAAATGTGGATGAAGATGGGCGAGGAACGGATCGCTCCCCTGATCCCACTCATTGCAGATCGCATCCTCCGGAAGGACGGCGCGCCCGGCGCGACGACCACGCGGGACGAGATGCTGGCCGCGGTCTTTGAGTCCATGACGCCCGAGCAGATCGCGGGGTTGCAGGCGGTGCTCAAGCCCGAGCAGCTCGCGAACCTGGCCAGGCTCGCAGACGAGATCCAGGCCGCACGACACGCTGCGAAAGCTGGCGGTGGGGAGCCGGGCGCACAGAAACCCGCGAGGTTCACGGACGAGACCGCGTATCTCGCGGTGTCGAGGATCAGGGAGGAATTATTGCCCTGGGCCGCGGCACGCGTGAAGGAGGACCAACCTTTGCAGCCGCCGCCTGAGCTGGAGAAGGTGGCCCGGATATTCACCTTGTTCGTTGGCGCGCTCACCCCGGCGCAGTTCGACGAGTTCATGACCAAGGACGTCCCGTTCAATATCGAGGAGCGCAAGATCTTCGTCAAACTCGCCGAGGCGTTCAAGGTGATGCCGAGGGGGGCTACCTGCGGGAAGGGCAAAGATGACTCACCGACTTCAAGCGGGACTCCGGACGTGCGGTAGAGCAGACCCCCGCAGCAAAGGAGGGGCGCCCGACGGCCTGGGCCGGACCTAGACGCCCCTCCCAGCAGCTCTGAGCGGGATGGTGCAAAGTGCTGGGCGTTCCCCAGTGCGGTAAAGTAGTCACCGATGTCAGGTCCAGATAAAGGGCAGGAGGCTGCGCGCCCGGGACCCCCGCGCCAGGAACCCAAAGCCGAAGACAAGGCCCGGTTGCCCCAGCTTCAGGAGTGCGCGCGCCAAGCTGCCCTGCTTGGCTCTGAGAACGACCTACTGCTAGAGGCAGCGAAGTCCATACAGCAGGCTCAGGAGAAGATCGAAGCGGCGATGGTAATCCGACAAAGTAGGGAGGTAGCTCCAGCTCGGCCGGGTCGTCAGCCAGCCGAGGAAGTTGTCGCGTTGGAAGACCTGGAGCAGACGGCGATCGCATTCGTTCGCAAGAAGGCGACCGTGAACGGTTCCATCCACCCGGCCTTGGAAGCATGGTTAGATGCCTGGTCCGCCAGTAGCCTCAAATACTCCGAACCCGTGAATAGACTCGTAAAGAGCGCTCGCTGTTTGCTTTCTTTTGCCGAGGACATCTTGCGTTCGGAGGTCCGGATGGCCGCCATCTACGAGGACGTGCCACTGCCGGGCGAAACGTCAGAGCAGATCCTCAACCGGCTTCTCGCGAGCGAATTGGGTCTCACCGGCCGCGTGGCGCAGCGCCTTCGGGATCCTTGTGAGGCTCGGGAGGATGCTGGTCGAAACCAGGCCGTGCGACGAGCCCAGCAGGTGGAGGAGGCACTCTTGGTTCCCGAGACTGCGTTTGCCGAGGGCTTCAATCTCTCCGACGCAAAGGCTAACGAAGCGGATCTTCCCATCCTTGAGGAAGTCATCAGAAAAGCGACGGTGTTTGCTGCCACGGTGCCTGGCCTCGATGCTCAGGTTGTTCGGGTAAAGCAACAAGGCGCACGCCCTCCTGCCGACGCCGGCCCCAGCACTGACAAGGCGCGGTAACTCAGGACGGCATAGTCCAAATCGACGTCCGTGACCTATTCGATTTCGCGCCCGAGGATGGCTGTTCTCGGTGCACATGTCAGCAGCGTCCTCCAAGTCCAGAAACGCACACCTCGCCCTCGACGGCGAGCCCTGCGGGCTCGATCGGTTTGCGGACGCCGTGGCCGACAAGGTCATCCGGAAGCTAGAGGCGCGTGGTATCGTCGACGTATCTGGCATTCGGTCGCACCACCGAAAGGAGGGCACCCCATGGTGCGACAAGAAGGAGAACGATGCGGTCGAGTCTTTGGACCGTACCCGTATCGACGACAGTGGAGAATCGTTGTGGTCCACCCGGAAGGCGGAAGAAATCATCGATACTTTCCGACGGAGGAAGAAGCAAAGCAGGTAGTCAGATCGCTGAAGCGGCTGTTCCGGAAAGCGGTGGCCAAGCTGCTCACCAAGGCGTTGGGGGAATACGAAGTGTACATGCGTGACGATCTCGGCAACAAGCTGACGTCGGCCAAGACGACGGCGGCGCGGCTGACCCAGTTCTTCGACGGGTACAAGGGTACCGTCGAGGACCTGGACTACGCCGAGTGCGTCCGACGATACAAGTTGCTCCGAGAGCACGTGACGTCTCAGGGCAAGGGGATCGCGGACACCACGCAGCTCAACACCTTGGCGCAGGTCAAGACGTTCCTGAACTGGTGTGTCAAGCAGGGCTGGGCGAAGTCGAACCCGGCGGTCAACGTGGAAGCCAAGGGACGTTACCGGCACGGCAAGCCGCAGCTGCGGGTGGACGAGGCCAGGCGGTGGTTGGCGACAGCGGTGTGGATCGCCTGCAACGGCGAGACCGAGGGGGAGAAGGAGGGGGCGATCAAGGCCATCATGACCTTGGTCATGGGGTTGCGGGAATCGGAGGTCCTGGGCCGCGAGGTTCGGGATGTGGACGACAACGGGCGGCTGTTGTGGATCCCGTGCAGCAAGACCCCGGCAGGACGGAGGACGCTGGAGGTTCCCGAGGCTCTGGTTTCGCTCCTGCTCCGGCAGGCCGGGGACAGGGCCGGGACGGAACCGCTTTTCCAGCACCGCACCCGCGGCGTGGCTCGGAAGTGGGTCCAGCGCATTTGCCGTCGCGCTGGGGTCATGGTGGTCGGGGCGCAATCGATGCGTGGCTTGCACGCGAGTCTTGCCGTGAAGGCTGGCATCACCAGCCACGCGGTGGCGTCCGCGTTGGGCCACACGTCGTTCACCACGACCGAGAGGAGCTACGCGAAGCCCGAGGCCGTGGCGGCAGCGAAGCAGGACAGGGCGGTGGCGATGTTGACCGGTTCAAAGCCGGCCAACCAGAACGAGCAGGAGCCCCTAGACGACGAGAAGTTGCACAACTCTTTGCACAACTTTTCGGCTTTTATGGGTGTAGGGCCAAAGGGCCGGCTGGCCAACTAGCGATCAAGTAACGAGAAGAACTAGCTTATTTTGTGGAGCTGATCGGGATCGAACCGACGGCCTCTAGAGTGCGATTCTAGCGCTCTCCCAGCTGAGCTACAGCCCCGTGACCCGGCGAGCCGGATGGGAGGCATATTACTTGGCGTGATCGGGTTTGCAACCATGAAGTCGAGTCGGTCTATTCTTGGGCCGTGGGACACATGGGCGAGAAAGCTCTTGGAAGGTCAGATGGCGCCAGCCCGGGTTCGGGGACAGGACGGTCAGCTAACGACGGCCAGTCGCACGAGCTCGGGGCGGAGCGTAGGCCTAAAGTCCGCTCGGGCAGGCTGCGCGCAGATGTGGCGGTGGTGGAGCAGGGGTTGGCTCCGTCAAGGGAACGGGCCCGCGCGTTGATTTTGGCTGGGCAGATCCTTTGTGCCGACCGTCCGGTGGAAAAGGCGGGTGAGCTGTTGCCGGAAGGCGCGCTGCTGCGTATGCGCGGGGAGCCGTTGCCATACGTGTCACGTGGGGGGCTGAAGCTGGCGCATGCGCTGCGGACCTTCGAGGTGGAGGCGGCCGATGCGGTGGCGGTAGATGTCGGGGCATCGACTGGCGGCTTTACCGATTGCTTGCTGCAGAGCGGCGCCGCGCGTGTTTATTGTATCGATGTGGGGCATGGTCAGCTCGACTGGAAGCTAGCGTCGGACCCGCGCGTGGTCGTTATCGACCGCACCAACATTCGGCATATGCCGGCCGACCGGATCCCCGAGCGCTGCACCTTGGCCGTGGTCGACGTCTCCTTTATTTCGCTGCGCTTGGTGCTGCCGATGCTGCCCGCTCTCCTCGTGCCGGCTGCCCCAGTGCTGGCCCTGGTCAAGCCGCAGTTCGAGGTCGGCCGCGCCAAGGTCGGCAAGGGCGGCATCGTGCGTGACGATGCCCATCGCAGGCAGGCGCTGGCCGACGTGGCGGCGGCGGCGCGTGCGCTCGGCTTTGCCGTGCTCGGGGAAACCACGTCGCCGATTACCGGCGGCAAGGGAAATGTGGAGTTTCTCCTGCATCTGCGTTTACCATAGTGCGATGCACGTTCTGCTCACCGGAGCGGCAGGGTTCATTGGCTCCCACCTAGCCGAGCGACTATGCGCGCGCGGAGATCGGGTGACGGCCTTCGACAATTTCGACCCCTTCTATGCGCGCGAGGTGAAGGAGCGTAACTTGGCCGGCCTGCGCCGACATGGCGCGTTTGAGCTGGTCGAGGGTGATTTGACCGATCCACGCGACGTGAAGCATGTCTTCGATGTGGCGGTGGGCGTTGACCTCGTGGTGCATCTGGCCGCTCTCGCGGGTGTGCGTCCTTCGATCGCCGACCCGGCTGCGTTCTGGAAGGTCAATGTCAGTGGATCGCTCAATCTCTTCCAGGCCTGCTACGCGCGTGGGATAAAACGCATGGTCTTTGCCTCCTCCTCTTCCGTCTACGGGGAGGGCAGCCAGCGCCCGTTTTCCGAGCAGGAGGCCTGTGATCACCCGCTTTCTCCTTACGCGGCCAGCAAGCGCGCCGGAGAGCTGATGGCCTTCAATCACCACCACCTTCATGGCGCATGGGTTACCTGTTTGCGCTTCTTTACCGTGTATGGCCCCCGCCAGCGCCCCGATCTGGCCATCCACAAGTTCACCCGGCTCATCGACGCCGAGAGGCCCGTTCCGATCTATGGCGATGGTACGTCATCGCGCGACTACACCTGGATCGACGACATTATCGACGGGGTTTGTGCCGCCATCGACCAGCAGACTCGGGCCGACCAGCCCGGTTTTCGCGTCTACAATTTGGGCGGCTCGCAACCCACCCGGCTGCGGGAGTTGGTGGACAGAATTGCGGACGCGCTCGGCAAGCCCGCCATCATCGACTGGCGACCCGAGCAGCCGGGTGATATGGCGCACACGCTGGCTGACATACGTCGCGCTGGCGCCGAGCTTGGCTATGCACCCCAGGTGTCCGTCGAGATCGGCATTCCCCGCTTCGTGAAGTGGTGGCGCCTCGTTCAGCAGGGGTAGGCTGTCTCGGCCAGCCGCCAAGGTGTCGTGGGGATCTGTAGCCTGCTGTGTGACTAGCGCGCGGCGCTACGGAGGAGGCTTGGACGACGGACGTCTGGGGTATCGCGCGCAATCAATCGCCGACCGCGTGGTCGAGGTTCACTAGCGCCAGGGCGTACTCGTAGCGGGCGCGGGCAAAATTGAGGCGGGCCTGGGTGAGGGCGGCCTGGGCATCGAGCAGGTCGGTGGTATTTGCGCTACCCGCTGCCAGCAGCACGGCAGTAACGCGGTACGCTTCCTCGGCACTCCCGATAGTCGCTCGTCCGGTTTCGAGCGCGCTCGCGGAAGCTTGCACATCCGCCAGCTTGGCCGCGACTTCCGTCTCCACCTGGCGGCGGGAATCTTCGATCTGCAAGCGGGCGGCGCGGGCCCGCGCCTTCGCCGCTCTGTGCTGATACCAATCAGCGCCCCAATCCCAGACCTGCCAGCTAGCCTTCACGCCTATGAAGGCGGAGTTGGTCTTGACGAAGGTCTGGCCGGTCATGCGCAGATATCCGGCCTCGAAGTCCAGGTCCGGCAGCAGGCGATAGCCATGCGAGCTCGAGTCCGCGTCGGCAGCTTTGGCCAAGAGGCTGGCGCTGTATAGCTCAGCTCGCTGCGCGACTGCCTTGCCCACCAGCGTCCCCAAGGCGTCGTTCTTTCCTGCCTGGTCGGGCGTAGCTGGCTCGACAAAGACGACCGCGGGGTCTTGCGGCTCGCGGCCAATTGCGACGAGGAGGCTGGCGCGGGCGGTTTGCTCTGCCGCCGTCGCTTGAATCTCCTGCTGGCGAGCGTTGGCTGCCGCCACTTCGAGACGCAGGATGTCCGCCGGGGTCAGCACGCCGGCCGCCAGGCGTTCCTTGGCCACCGTCAGTTGCTCACGCAGCTGCTCTTGCGAGGCGCGTGCGATTCCCGCCAGCGCTCGCGCCTCGAACATGCGCAGGAACTGCGCGCGCACGGCAGTGCGCAGGTTGGCCTCCAGGGCACGTGTATCCACCTCGGCTGCCTGGGCCGAGGTAGTGAGCGCCTTTTCCTCGGAGGTCAGGTGCAGAAGGCCGAGCAGAGGCTGGTCCAGTGCGGCCGCGAAGGTGTTGGTGCTGGCATCGCGGACCTGCAAGGTTCCCAGGACCGGGAAGCCGACGTCGAACGGCGAATTCCAGCGCTGCCACTCGTCCGCGAGGCTAATCGACGGTAGCAACCGACCGCGGGCGCTCATGGCCTGGTCCGCGCTCCCGCGCGCGCGAGCGTGGGCTGCCTCGAGCGCGCTCGACGACTGGATGGCGAGCGTGACGGTCTCTTCCATGGTCAGGCTTTGCGAGGCACCGGTATCGGCGGATGCCAGCAGAGCAACAAGCGTGAGCACCAACATCATCTTGACCCTTTCATAACTCCGTTGGCAACTAGCCGCGTATGGTCGGCCGTCGTCGCCTCCGTGCCTCGACCATACTGCGCGAGCTCCCTAGTGCAGGTACACCGTGACCTCGGTCGAGAGTCCGGCTTGTAGCGGGACCCCTGGGTCACCCGCCCACGCGATTCGGACTGGCACCCGCTGTACGACCTTCACGAAGTTACCCGAGGCATTGTCGGGAGGTAAGAGAGAAAAGCGCGCGCCGGTTCCCCCACTCAAGCTTTCTACCTTGGCTTCGAATTCCCGACCGGGAAACGCATCGATGCGGACCACGGCTCTTTGTCCGGGCCTCATGCGGCCAACCTGGGTTTCCTTGAAATTGGCTACCACATAGGTCCGGTCCGGCACCAACTCCGCCACCGGCTGGCCTACCTGGATCATCTGACCCGGCTGTGCCGAGACCCTGGTCACCAGCCCGTCCTCGGCCGCAGTCACCTTGGTGTAGCTGAGCTGCAGCTTGGCCAGCTCGAGCGCGGCTTCGGAGACCTTGATACGGGCGTGGGCCAGATCGGCATTTGCCCTGGCCGCGCCGATCTGCGCGGCGATGGGCGAGGTTTGGTCGAGCCGACCTCTTGCCTCTTGCACGCGCGTGCCGGCCACGCCTTGCATCTCTTGGGCAGCTGCCACTTGCGCTCGCGCCTGCGCCAGGGCGGCCTGCGACGCGTCGTACGCTACCTGGTCGTTGTCCAGGCGCTCACGCGGCAATGCATTGGCCGCAACCAGTCGCTTGGTGCGCTCCAGATCGATTTCCCCCTTGCGTGCTTCCGCTTTTGCCCGCTCTAGGCCCGCGCGGGCCACGGCCAGTTGCGCTGTCGCGTTGGCTACCCCTAGCGAGGAGCCGGAGTAGCTGGCGCGCGCGCTTTGAAAGCCGCCCTTGGCGCTGGCCTCCACCACCTGTACCTGGGCATCGGCGGCGGCGGCCTGAGCGCGGGCGGTCTCGAGCTCGGCCGCGGCCTCCTCCGCGCGCGCTGCGAAGTCGGCGTCGTCGATCAGGATGATGATGTCACCCTTCTTCACTCGATGGTTCTCGTCGACCAGGCGCTGGCGCACCTGCCCGCTCACCCGTGCCGCAACGGGGACGACGTCGGCTTCCACCTCGCCGTCGTCGGTGTTCTCCTGGTTGGCCGTGGCCAGGAGGTAGATGCCGACCGCGGCTCCGAATGCCAGAACGACGACACCCAAGATGAGGAATGGCTTCTTGTCGCGCCGGGGCGCGGCGGTAGGGTGGGGCTCGGGCTGGGGGGCTTGGTTGGGTGTCATCGGCTACTCCAGGTGAACGAGCGCGGAAGGCTCCGCGTGGGCAGCCGGCGCTTCCGCCGGCGAGCCGCCGTGGCGAGCTTGCTCAGAGCTCCCACCGCGACGGGTTATGCGCAGGAAATACAGGAGCGGGAGAACGACGAGGAAAACGACGCCGGCCAAGAAGAAGGTTCGCTCGAACGCTATGGTCATGCTTTGCCCGAACACCAGGCCAGCAAGTGCCTTGTAGGCGCCTGACTGAGCAGAAGCGTGATCCAGCCCTCGCGCACCGAGGCCGGCCGTTATCTGCGCCAGACGCCCGGCGACGACGCCGCGCACGTCGGTGACGTGGGCGATGAGGCCGTTGCGTGCGATGGTGCCAGCCCGTGTGAGCAAGGTGGCGAAAACGGCCAGGCCGATGGACCCGCCCAACTGACGAAACAGGGAATTCAGACCAGCCGCGTCGGCCAGGCGGTGCTTCGGTATGTAGGTCAAGGCAGCGGCGGCGAGCGGAATGAACAGGCAGGAAAAGCCGATGCCCTGTATCAGGGTGGCCACGACGATTTGCCCAAGCGAGGTCTGCAGGGTGAAAGCGCTCATGATGAAGGAACCGAGCGATACCAAGACCACCCCGGTTCCCACCAGCCACCGGACGGAGATTTTTCCGTAGAGCTTGCCGACGATGGGGTTGACCACGAACATGATCGCGGCGCGGGGCAAGAGCGCCAGGCCGGTATCCATCGCGGTGTAGCCGAGCATCTCTTGCATGAAGATGGGCAAGAGAAAGATGTTAGCCATGAGAATCGCGAACTGCACCCCGCCGATCAGGGTGGCCGAAAGGAATGTGCGCTCCTTGAACAGGCGCAAGTCCACCGCCGGGGTGGCCGCGGTCAGCTCGCGGATTACGAAGGCTACGAGGGCGATGCTGCCCAGCGCGAAGCAGCTCGAGATGACCCGCGATTCGAACCAGTCGTTGCGCTGTCCTTCTTCCAGCGCGTATTGGATCAAGGCCAGCCCGAGCGCGAGCAGAGCAATGCCGAGCCAGTCCACATTTTTCTTTTCGCGCTCGGCTTGGGCGTGGTTGGCTCTTCTGATCTCTTCGTCTTCGTGGACGAAAGTGGTCACCATCAGGAAACCGAGCGCCCCGACGGGCAAGTTGATGAAGAAGATCCATGGCCAGCTGTAATGGTCGACGATGAAGCCGCCCAGGGTAGGACCCGCGGCGGGGCCGAGGACTACGGCCATGCCGAACACCGCCATGGCCATGCCCTGCTCATGGGGGGGGAAGGTTCGACGCAAGATGGCCTGCTCGGTGGGCTGTAGGGCGCCGGCGCCCAGACCCTGCAGGACGCGGAAAGCCGTCAGGGTAGTCAGGGAATGCGCGGTGCCGCACAGAACTGAACCGATCAGGAAGACGACCAATGAGGTCAGGTAGACGCGCTTCTGACCGAACATGCGCGAGAGGAATCCGGTGAGCGGCATGACGATGACATTGGCCACCACGAACCCGGTCGTGATCCAGGTGATCTCCTCGAGAGTGGCCCCCACCGCTCCGCGGATGTGGGGCAGGGCCACGTTGACGATGGACGCGTCTATGGTGCCCATCAGGGTGCCGAAGGTTACCGATAGTGTGACCAGCCACTTGTTGACCGGCGGTCTGGGGCTGCTCACGCGGGGATCCTCTTGTTGCGCTTCCGCGTCCTGCGCTCGGGCGCGATGCCTCGCCACAGCTCGTCCACCAGGCCACGCGCGAAGGTGCGGGCTGACATCGAGCGATCACCCGCAACGGTTTGGAGGAAGCTATAGTTCCACACCGCGCCCATGAAGATGCGGGCGGCGATGCGTGGGTCGCCGCTCACTCGACCGAGGGCCGCCTCCTGGGTGAAGAAGTTGGTGAACCCGCGCAGGATCTCGGTAGGGCGCCCACAACAGACCGAGCGGTCCGCTCGCTCTCTTTCCGACCAACGCAGCATGAGGCTGGGCAGCAGCTCGGTGAGAAATGCGATGCTCTGGACCGTGATGCGGACCAGGTTGAGCCTTAGGTTGCCCTTGCCCGTGTATTGGAGAAGCGTGAGAGCAGGTGGCACCGTCTCATCCATCGCGGCCTCGAACAGGCCCTCCTTGGTGGCGAAACGGTGGAAAATACTGCCCTCCGATATTCCAGCGCGTCGCGCAATCTCGACCGTGCTGGCGTTGGCAAAGCCATGGGCGAGGAAAACCGAGCGGGCGGCATCGAGTATCCTGCCGTTGGTAATGCTAGTCGGGCGAGCCATTCTTGAGTGCTGACTCAACCATGGCCCAGGCCCATGCGGGGAGCAAGAGGAATCGCGCGGGTGCGGTCAGCTACCGAGTAGCTCAGTCCGGATCTGGATATGCGATGGCGGTAATCGTGAGCTCGCGCTGCCCCTTTTCCCACCGGACCAGGATCGTGTCGCCCACCAGTCGGCCGAGCAGGGCGCGGCCGACGGGGGACCGCCAAGAAATGGCGCCAGTCGTGCTGTCGATCTCGTCAGAGCCGACGATGTGGAAGGTGCGTGGCTCGCCCTCCTCGTCTGCCACCGTGACGGTGGCACCGAAGAACACGCGGTCCCGGCGTCTTTGCTCGCGGGGATCGGTGACCACCGCGATGTCGAGGCGTTTGCCGAGGAAGCGTATCCGCCCGTCGATCTGCCTTAGCTGGCGCTTGCGATAGATGTACTCGGCGTTCTCCGAGCGGTCGCCCTCGGCAGCGGCGTCGGAAAGCGCGCTTACCACCTCGGGCCGCTTCTTGCTGTGCAAGAAGTCTAGCTCTTGGGCGAGCTTGCGATGGCCGGCCGGGGTGATGTAGTTCTTTTCGCCCTTGGTCGACGTTTCCGCGGGTGGGTCAAGAGTCTTGCGCGGCATGACGGGAGTTGGCCTCTTCTGTGGCCTTCTTCTAGAATGCCGGTCGCTTTTGCGCAAAACTGATGTAGACGAAGGGTCATGCTAGGCAACGCGGATACCTTGATAGGGGCCGTGAAATTCGACGCAAATGGCCTGGTCCCGGTGATCGCCCAGGACCGAGCTACCGGCGTGGTGCGCATGCTGGCCTGGGCCAACGCGCAGGCGCTGCGCGCGACGGTCGAGAACGAACGAGCCACCTTCTGGAGCCGATCACGGAACGAATTGTGGGAAAAGGGAGCGACGAGCGGGAACTCCATGAAGGTGCACGAGGTGCGTCTCGACTGCGACGGCGACGCTATCCTCTACGTGGTGGATGCTAGAGGCCCTTCCTGCCACACGGGGGCGACTTCGTGCTTCTTCCGCAGCCTCGGTGCAGACGGCCTGGTTGCCGGAGATGGTCCGTCGCGCTCGGGACCGCCTTAAGCCTTGCTGCTCGAGGATTCCGTCGCCGACTTGCTGCGGGAAGGTGGCCTGCTCGCCGGCGCTTTGCCTGGCTTCGAAGCGCGCCCAGGCCAGCTAGCCATGGCTCGGCGAGTGGCTCGCGCCATTGACGGTGACGAGCGACTGCTGGTCGAGGCGGGGACGGGCACGGGCAAGACCATGGCCTACCTGCTGCCGGCTATTCTATCGGGCCGTCGGGTGGTGGTGTCGACCGGGACGCGGACCCTGCAAGACCAGATCGCGGCGGTGGATCTTCCGCGCTTGGCCCGGATTTTGCCGCAACCGTTCTCCTTTGCGCTCATGAAGGGGCTGGGCAACTATGTGTGCCGGCGCCGGCTGGCCGAACATGAGCGGCAGCTCACGTTTGCGGCCACGGTGGCGCCGGAGACGGAGCGGGTGCTGGCCTGGGTCAGGCGCAGCGCGCACGGCGAGCGGTCTGAGCTCGACGGCGTGGCAGAAGAGGCGCCCATCTGGCGGGAGATCTCCGCGAGCCCGGAGACCCGGCTGGGCAAGCGCTGCCCCTTCGTGGAGGAATGTTTCGTGACTGGCATGCGCCGGCGCGCCCAGGAGGTGCAGATGGTGATAGTCAACCATCACCTTTACTTTGCCGACCTGGCGCTGCGCGCGCGTTTTCCGGAGGCACAGATCCTGCCAGCACACGAGGTGGTGATTTTCGACGAGGCTCACCAACTCGAAGACGTGGCCACCGAGATATTCGGATTACAGGTTTCTTCTCTCCGCCTGTTCGCGCTTGCCCGTGATGCCGAGCGGGCGCCAGCGGCGCGGGGTGGGGCCGCGCTCGCCTCGTCGGTGGCGCGACGTCTGGAGGCGGTGACCAATCTCTTGTTGCGCGCATTGCGCGCGCGGCTTCCGCGCAGAGCGGGTGATGCCGAAGACGCGCGCGTGCCGATGCCCGATGACCTATGGCAGGGCGAAACTCTGGCGCACTACTACGAGCTGGACACGGTTCTGGAGGAGGCCGTGGCGCTGTTCGGTCGCTTGGCTGAAGACGAGGGCGAAGCCGAACGCAAGACCCCGCCGTCCCCGGAAAAGGCGGCGGTGCTGTCAGGGCTCGCCGGCCGGGCGGCGGCGGCGCGCCACGACTTGGGTGAAATCGTGGGCGGCGGCAGTAGCCGGGAGGCTGTGCGCTGGATCGTGACTTCCGCGCGGCAGGTGACCTTGCGCGCTTCTCCCATCCAGGTGGCGCCGCTCTTGCGCGCGAGCTTCGACGGCCATGAGGGAGCCCTGGTCTTCACCTCGGCCACATTGACCACGGCAGGCTCGTTTGCCTACATGCGCACGCGGCTTGGTCTCGAAGACACGGCTGCGGAAGCTGCCTTCTCCTCCCCGTTCTGTTACCAGCGGCAGGCCCTGCTGTACCTGGCGGACGACCTTCCCGATCCGGTGCAGGAAGGGTTTGCTCCCTTGGCAGCGCAGCGCATGCTGGCGCTGTGTCGCATGTCGGCTGGGCGGGCGCTGCTGCTGTTCACCAGCTTTCGCAACCTGCGCGTCGCCGAAGAGTGCTTCCGCGCCGATGGCACTTTCCCGCTCCTGGTACAGGGGGAGCGGCCCCGGCTAGCCCTGCTCGAGGCGCTCCGTGCCCACGTGGGCTCGGTCCTCTTGGCCACTCAGAGCTTCTGGGAAGGGGTCGACGTGCCGGGCGAAGCGCTGTCTTTGGTGGCCATCGACCGCTTGCCTTTTGCGGTGCCCGACGATCCACTGACCGCGGCCCGGGTCGAAGGAATTCGCGAGGATGGCGGGGACCCGTTTGCGAGCTACCAGGTGCCGCGCGCTGCCCTTGCTCTCAAGCAAGGCTTTGGCCGCCTGATACGCAGCCGTCGCGATCGTGGGGTAGTGGCAATCCTTGATGGGCGCATCGTGCGCAAGCACTACGGAGCCACCCTGCTCGCCAGTTTGCCTCCGGCGTGTCCGCGCTCCTATTCTCTCGATGATGTGCGGCTCTTCTTCGAGCTCGAAGAGAGACCGCGCGGATGAGCTTGGCGCGTGGGTGCTCCATGCCCCCCACTCCCCATAACACTCCGCGGCTCGAGGCCAAGGCCTCGCAGTGCTAGGTAGCTCGTCCGCTGCGCACGCGCAGGCGAGCGAGCGTTGCCAGCTCGGAAGCCGCCTCTTCCGCACGACGTGTGATGGTGCGCACGCGCGCTAGGCGGGCCGTACTCTCGACGGCGTTCAGGGCTGCGCGATCACGAGCCGCTTTTGCTAGCTCGGCCATTGCCCGCTGTTGCGCGGCGTGGGCGACCGCGAGAACGCTGCCGCGGTGCTCATCGGCGGAAGCCTTCAGGAAACATGCCTCGTCACGCAGACGACCAAGGTAGAGCTCACGTGCCGAACCCTGCGAGGCCGACGAGGGAGCGGGTGACGAGGCCAGGCGTCGCGCCTCGGCGGCGAAAAGTGTGCGCGCTCTCTCCCAGGCGCGCACCAGCCGCGCCTGTTCCTCTTGTGCCCGTTCCAGCACGGCGGATGCCTCCGCGAGCTCGCGCTGGGCGATGCCTTCGGCGTCGCGGCGCAGATCGCGCAACTCCTGCCATTGCGAAATAGTCTGGGTCATAGAGGTACAGGGCGTTGCCTCTTCGCCCGGCCAAGCATACTCTTCTGCCAATGCCACCTCAAGCGCCATCGCGAAAATACCGCATCGAGCGGTATCTCGCCGAGGGCGGCATGGGAGCGATCTACGTTGGCAAGAAGCTCGGTCCGGGGGGCTTCGAGAAGGAGGTGGTGCTCAAGCAGCTCTTGCCCGAATTCACGAGTCGGCCGGAATTTCGCGACCTCTTTTTCCGAGAAGCCAAGATATCCGCCA
>Ga0187889_10003099_pt1 | contig 15121 bp, 13 predicted proteins | sample June2016WEW_7_10_2_FD_132992 | JGI IMG/M metagenome (GOLD analysis project Ga0187889, IMG submission 132992) | Peatland microbial communities from SPRUCE experiment site at the Marcell Experimental Forest, Minnesota, USA - June2016WEW_7_100 | ecosystem: Environmental > Terrestrial > Soil >... | reverse complement strand
GAACTCGCGGCTGGTAAACTGCCCCTAACTAAGTTTCGGTACTATATTACACAAGACAACCTGTACTTGGAAGATGCTGTAGTTGCAAGAAGAATAATGCTCAACAAGGCCCCCCGCGGATTGCGAACCGAACTTAACCGCCTTCTTAAATCAATGAACAGGTTTGAACTGTTCAGCCGTAGAACAGCAGTTTCTAGAAAACTCGGCATAACCGCTTCCACGATGCGGCGAGCACACAGATCTCCAACAACCCTCGCCTATACGAGCTTCATTATCCGCACGACTGCGACGGCGAGTATAGACGAGTCTCTTGCTGCAATGCTGGCATGCCCTTGGACCTACGCGGAGATGGGAGAAAGATATGCCAAGTCTCCGGCTATGAATCATCCAATCTACGGACCCTGGCTTGGCATTTACCAAAGTCAAGCGATGAACGGTTGGTTAGAGGAACTCAAAGGCATAATCGATAAACGCATAACTGCCGCCACGCCACGAATAAGACGTCGCACTAAGCATCTGTTTGTTACTGGATGCAAGTTTGAATGCATGTTCTGGGATATGGCATACCGAATGGAGAAATGGCCCTATTAGCAATAGTGCTCATCAAAAACAAAATCCAAACTCAACTGGGAATTAAGATGAGTCTGGACTATACTGACCACGATTCGGCAACTTCATGAACGATATCGTGATACTGAGAACTATCGTGGTGGCTTCTCAGTTGACTTCGTATGAAACCCACCAGAAGCAGGACCCCAGATGAATGTTCAGATTAACCGTGAAGGGCGTAAAGACGTCTCGAAGCTGATTCTTGGTGTAGTAATTCTTCAGAATCACATGCTCTGAACCATTAGCCAGTTTCCGAACTTTGAACGTATCTTCACTTCCAGATTGAGTTACCAATTCGCCTCCAACACCAGGTATGTAGATGTTGTCTGCCATGAAGACTGCCCCGTGCTTGACCATCTTCTTATGGAATTCGAGTAGAAACTGATTGATTCGCACCTTTGGGATATGAGAGAACCAGAAGTTAGCTAAGCCTCCTTCAAAGCTACCGGGCACGCCACTTAATGCATAGGCATCTGCTTGTAGGAAACTGACTTTGTTGAGTTGTATCATCTTAGATTTGGCTATTTGGAGCATTTCAGTTGAGCTGTCGATCGCGACGATCTGCCGAGCAGTTTGACTAGCAATTTGAGTCCAGAAACCAGTGCCGCATGCTACCTCTAGGACGCTACGATTCCTTAGGACTTCCTTCATCGCTGTCGATATGGCGTTTTGTTCCTGTTGACGGATAGGGTTGTCTCGGCGATAGATAGACTCGAATTCTTGGGCGCGCTGGTTGTAGTAATCTCTCAAAGTTTTCTCGGGTTTCACTTGTACCTATCACTACTCGGAGACTTATATCTCCTGGATTAGGAACGATAGCTATGAATTTTCAGAATTACTGAAAGTTCGTTAATTCAAAACCAGGAGTACTTCACCATCTCTCCACGGGTTAATACAGTGTCCAATCGCATTCTGCGGACGCGGGAGATGGCTTGAGAAGTTGATGAAAACGCTAGATGCTTCACATCAACGGTGATAATTCTTAGACCTCTTTAACTATGAGACTTGTTCTCGCTAGAAGTTGTTCAAACGATGAGAGAATTGAGAGCCATCAAAATTGTTCAGTACGGCATAGGCCCGATTGGCGTTGAGGTTGCAAAGTATGCTCTCAAGAAAAAAGGTACCCAGTTCGTAGGAGCCGTTGACATTGACCCGAACAAAGTGGGGAGAGATTTAGGAGAATTTACTGTAGGAAGGAAGATTGGTGTTACCATAACTGACGACGCCGACGAACTTTTGAAGAGAACGAAACCCGACATAGTTCTACATTCTACCGGGTCCTATGTGAAAGACGTGAAGAGTCAGCTAATCCAAATAATGAAAGCAGGTTCAGATATCATATCAACATGTGAAGAACTCTCATATCCGTTCTTAAAGAACGCAAAGATAGCTAAAGAGCTGGATACAAAAGCTCGTAGAAACAAGGTTACCGTTTTGGGAACTGGCGTAAATCCCGGATTTGTGATGGACACACTGGTGCTCACCACAACAGGAGTTTGCCAAGACGTTCAGAAGGTGAGGTCAAGCAGATTTCAGGATGCATCCACCCGTAGACTCCCCTTCCAGAAAAAGATCGGAGCAGGTTTGACGCCTGCAGAATTCAAAAACAAGGTTGCCGAAGGCACGATAAAACATGTCGGCTTTCCAGAATCAATCGCCATGATCGCAGCTGGCCTAGGATGGAAACTGGACAGAATAGAAGAGAAGATAGAGCCAAAACTTGCAGAGAGAACGGTTGAGAGTGAATATTTGAAAGTTGAACCAGGTCAAGTGGCAGGATTGAACCAAATGGCTTCAGGAATCATCAATGAAGAGAAAGTTATCATGCTCAATCTACAAGCATACCTTGGTTGCTCTGACTCTAGAGAATGGATAGTGATCGACGGGCAACCACCAATCGACCTAACAATCAAGGGCGGAGTTCACGGCGACATAGCAACCGCAGCCGTAGTAGTAAACTGCGTTCCTCGCGTGTTAAACTCTGCACCGGGCCTCATGACAATGAAAGACCTTCCCGTCCCATCCGGCTGGTTTACTGACATAGGCCACTTCATCAAACAACGCAGATGAAATCGATCTAGCACGACCTGCTAAGGCACTCGGTCTAGAACTCATAGGCTCTTGACCTCCGTCCTCAGTTCAAAAGTGCATTATGTGCTCGACATCGTGATGGATAAGGAAGAAGATTCAATGCATTCGATCCAGTAGCGATAGGTGGATTATTTTTCTTCCGTTGGTAGCTAATTCTGGGTTTCTTCTAGTTGGAACTCTTTATGAAGAGCTCGTATCGCTTTATGTCCGTCTTTCTCGGAGACGACGAAAGATATGTTTAGTTCCGAGGAACCTTGAGCGATCATTCGAACGTTGATCTTCTCATCTGACACGGCCTTGAAAAGTCTGGCTGCTACACCAGGTGTTCCTTTCATTCCTGCTCCAACTGCCGCTACTACGCACACATCGTCCTCTTTCGTTATGTTTTCGACAAGTTCCGATCCGAGGAGTCCTAGTTCTAACGTGCTGGTAGCTGTCTGTAGTTTGGCCTTCGGAGTAACAAATGAGATGCCCGCTTCAGATGAGCTCTGAGATATCATCAGGATATTGATTCCAGCGTCGCCTAGAATTTTGAATACTCTTGCTGCAACTCCAGGTAATCCGGCCATGCCGGCGCCCGTGACGCTAATTAGAGCAACATTGTTAACGAGTGAGACGGCCTTTACTGCACCTTCGTTTCTCACGGTGCGGTTTTTAGCGATTAGAGTTCCAGTGGAAGGATGAAGTGGGCTTCTTATTCTGACGGGTATCTGCTTTGCTGCGGCTGGTTCCAAAGCTCTTGGGTGAATTAACTTCGCTCCAAAGTATGCCATCTCGTTTGCTTCGCCGTATGATATGCGATGGATTACTTTGGCGTTAGGTTCAATCTTGGGATCAGCCGTCATTAGTCCTTCTACGTCTTTCCAGATTATGATCTCGTCAGCATCGAGTGAAGCACCAATCAGTGTAACTGTGTAGTCTGAACCACCTCGGCCGAGAGTTGTTGTTATGCCGTGTGGACTGCAAGCTCCGTATCCTGCAACGATGGGAAGCTTTCGCGTCTTGAGCATCGGTTCTATCTTTGCTCTAATTTTCCTACTTGCAACATCCATCAACGGTTTTGCCTCGCCAAAATTCTCATCGGTTATTATGCCTGCCTCGCAACCCGTAAGCCATTCTGCTACTGCACCCGAGTCATTTACCGCTGCACAGACGATTGGAGCTGAGAGTTTCTCTCCGAAAGAGAGAAGAAAATCCTTCGAACGAGAGGTTAGTTCTCTCAAATGTGCCACGCTTCGAAGAATTTCACTTAATTCTCCTGATGTTCTTGTAAGCTCATCATTGACTTCGCTCAAAATTTTGGGATCGTGAATACATCTCCCCACAATCTCCATGTGGCGTTCAAGATTTTTTTTCAAGAATGCGTTTATTGCTTCTAAGTCTCCCTTAACAGCAACCTCGCTGATTTCCACTAATTCGTCTGTAACTCTTGGCAAGGCTGAGGTAACAATTACTACTTCATGGCCTTGGTGCATGTGATCATTAATGATTCGAACTGTACGGATTATTGCATCCGCGTCTCCGACCGAGGTTCCTCCGAACTTCATTACTAGTCGCAATCGTAACACGCTCTTATTGCATGAGGGCGCTCTTTATGTCAATTATATCTCGCAGTACGGCGCTAGCCGTCTCAGTGCCTCCTGCTCCGCGGCCGGCCATCGTTATTTCTACAACTAGATCTGTCTTGAAGACGACGGCGTTCAGAGTGCCTTTCACGCATATTGGACTATCCTCAGGCACTGCCCGTGGATGGACAGATATCTCGGAGTCGGTTATGCGGCCTATAAGCTTAATTGCCTTTCTAGATCGTTTCGCGTTTTCTACTTCTTCGACACTTACCTTTGATATGCCTTCGATATCGACGTCTCCAATTGACACTCTTTTTTCCAGGATCCAATTGGACATTATTACCAGTTTGCTAGCGGTGTCTAATCCGTTGATGTCGTAGCTTGGATCTGCTTCTGCGTACCCCGCAGTTTGTGCCTCTTTTAACGCTTCATCCAGGGTTATTCCAGCATCTAGCATTCGCGTGAGAATATGGTTTGTTGTACCGTTTAGAATGCCTTCTATCGATTCTATTTTGCAGCCCGTCAAACATTTCTTAGCAAAAGTCAAGATGGGAATACCGCCTCCGACTGTTCCGCTAAACTTGAGATTTACTTTTTGGTATCTGGCCAGTTCAAGTAACGATGGCAGCGCAGCCGCGATGGGGCCCTTATTTGTTGTGATCACGTTCAATCTTTTCTTGATGGCTGTTTCAATGTGTGTAAGTCCCGGTTCACCTTCGGGTAAACTTGTAGGTGTAAGTTCTAGAAGGACGTCAGCCTCAACACCGTCAATTACGCTCAGTGCAGTGGTTCCTTTATGGCCAAGACTACTGTGACTAGAGACTGAGCCATGGGACCGTCGGGCCGAGATAGCTTGGTTTAGGTCTATGCCTTCTGTGTTTATCATTGCGCCCCCGCGGTCCACTATCGCTACGATCTGGAGGTTGATGCCGTAGCGATTTCTAAGCAGGTCTGGAGTTTTGTTTATGATCTCGGCGAAAGCTTGTCCAACGGACCCGAAGCCTATCATGATTGCTCTCATGTTTTCTATCTTCTATCTTAATCCGAGAGCTCTTTCAATGCTCTCTCTGTCCGATTTTGTTCTGGTTGGTTTTTCACCGATCTTTGTTACGATTTCTGGATCTTTCAAGCCGTGGCCTGTGGCTACGCAAACGATTTCTTCGTCTTTCTCGATAGATCCTTGTTCTAGAAGTTTTCTCAGTCCCGCGATTGAAGAGGCACCAGCAGGTTCAACGAAGATGCCTTCGCGCCTTGCGAGCTCCTTCTGAGCTTGCAGAATCTCCGCATCTGACGTGGTCTCCATTGCTCCGCCTGATTCAGCTATTGCTCGAAGCGCCTTCTTCCAACTTGCTGGCGCTCCAATCCTGATGGCGGTTGCGATCGTTTCAGGGTTCTTCACCGGTTGGATTGTTGCACTTTTCAACTTGTAAGCGGACGCTATAGGAGACGCTCCTTCTGCTTGTATGCCTACTAGTCGTGGGGTCTTATCTATTACTCCTAATCGACGAAGTTCGTCGAGACCTTTCCATATTGAACTGATGTTACCTGCGTTGCCTACGGGAACTATGAGGACGTCTGGAGATTTGAAGTTCATCTGATCGCATACTTCAAAAGCTAATGTTTTCTGGCCTTCAATTCTGAATGGGTTTACAGAGTTTAGAAGTGCGATTGAACGGTTTCTTTCTGTAAGGTCAATTACTGCTTTGAACGCGTCATCAAAATTTCCCTCTATCTCCAGAATCATCGCTCCATGAGCGATCGCTTGCGCGAGTTTTCCTTGTGCTATTTTGTCGGCTGGAACTAATACGATGCACCTTAGTCCAGCTCGGGCAGCGTAGGCTGCGAGGGAAGCTGACGTGTTACCAGTTGAAGCGCACGCTACCATTTTTGCATGCACTTCAATGGCTTTCGAGATACTGACAGTCATGCCTCTGTCTTTGAATGATCCTGTAGGATTCTCTCCCTCAAACTTGACACTAAGTGTGTTCACCTTCAAATCCGCTGCTAAGTGTTCAGATCTATGAAGGCCTGTTCCACCTTCACCAAGCGATATAATTCTGGTTTCAGGGCTTATTGGTAAAAGTTCGCGATAGCGCCACGCTGAGAAATTCCTACTCCTCCAAAGCTTGGTGTCGATTATAGTGGCTATCTTCTCGTAATCATATCTTACTTCCAATAGATCATTGCACTTAGTGCAAGTGTACATCATCTCTGAAGTTTCGTACCTTGAGTTGCAGCTAATGCATTGGTAATAATCGTTCATGTGGTTCACCTTACTTCGATAATTTTGGATCCGCTCGATGGCTTTGCCGCGTACTCTTCACATGCCACGCCTCCCTCTCCAAAAGCATCTTTCATTGCGCGGGCTACGTGTCGTGCATCTACTTTAGTGCTATTGCAGAGGGCAACTATTGTTGGTCCAGCACCGCTAATTGCGACCCCTGATGCTCCTGCTTTGATTGCGGCTGTTTTCACTGAATCGAACAGGGGTATGTTCTTTGAACGAACGGGTTCCACGATCGAATCTTTCATCGCTTGACCCATCATCTCAATATTCGATAGGGCTACTCCTGCGACAAAGAGAGACGCATGTGAAACGTTGCTTGTGACGTTGTGAAAGTCTACGCTTTTAGGAAGCATATTTCGCATCATCTTTGTCTTCTCTCGTGGCAGTTCGACTTTTGGAACGGCAATGGCCACTTCGAGATCGGGCGGAGGTTTTAATCTAGCAAGTTTTAGCGGGTCATGAGTGACTATTACAAAGCCGCCGAGAGTGGCCGCTGCCACGTTGTCATAATGTGCAGTTCCCGCTGAGGCTACCTCACCTTGGGCTGCGAGTGTCACCAACTCTTCGGAGCTTAACTTGAGCCTGAATATTTCGTTCAAGGCGAGAACGCAGGCAACGGCTGATGATGCGCTGCTGCCGAGACCTTTACCCACTGGTACACCTTTAATCAAGTTAATCTTGAGTCCTTCACGGCTTCCTGTCGCCTCAAGTATTATGCTTGCGACGAGGCCTGCGGTGTTCTTTTTTGCTTCCCGGGATACCAGTTCATGATCCACTCCTTGCACCGTCATGTTCACGCCGTGTTCAGGTACTACCTCGATCTCTATGGTGTCATGAAAGAGATCTAACGCTAAGCCGAACGCGTCAAATCCAGGTCCGAGATTTGCCGTGCTGGATGGAGCTTGCGCTTTCACTCTCCTTCTGGAGATTGCTGCACCGGTCAGGTTAGAAGACAGTCTACTGGAAAAGTCATTGCTGATATTCATCCATCCTCACCTATTGTTTGCGTTTGTAAACGAAGGTAGAACTCATACTATGGTATCCTTACTAAGTCTGTAATTTTTTCATCCTCTGCACGGCTTCAGCAATCCGTTGTGTTTCCTGCGTAACAGAAAATCGAACATACTCAGTACCATTCTTACCAAAAGCTGCTCCTGGAGTAGCAACCACTCCAAGGTCCAAGAGACGCCGCACAAATGTTCCACCGTCCATGTTCACGTTTACCCAAAGGTAGAAGGTTGCTTTCGGAATTTTGGTCTCGATTCCTATCCGGCCGAGTCCTTGAGTAAGCATTCTTAGGCGTTCTTGCAGAATCTCACGATAGTACTTCAACTCGCGAGAAACGTCGGCGTCAAAATATTTGTCAAGGGCTGTTGCTGCCGCTCTCTGTATGAATTTTGGAATTCCAGAATCAATCTGCGCTTTAACTTTCTTCAGTCCAGAAATAATTTTCCTATTACCAACGGCAAATCCGACACGATAACCGGTCATGTTGAACATTTTGCTGCAGGAGTTAAGCTCCACTGCACACTCTAGGGAGTCATCAACTTGTAATATTGATGGAGATTGATATTCTCCGAAGCAAATTTCAGAGTAGGCATTATCGTAGCATAGCGCTAGATTGTGATCATTGCAGAATTCAACGCCTGACATCAATGTCTCTTGAGTCGCGATCGCGCCTGTTGGATTTGATGGGTAGTTTAGGAAGAGCAGTTTGGTTTTCTCATCTGTCACTATTCCTGAAAAGTCAGGTTGGAAATCTGATGATGCCTCTAGGGGAAAGGTGATGGGGATGGCGTCAGATAAGATTGTGCATCCTTGCGCGTAAACAGGATATCCGGGATCGGGAAGTAGAGCTTTGTCCCCTACGTTTAGTAGGACTCTACCTATACTGGCAATGCCCTCTTTTGACCCGATTAGAGAACAGATCTCGGTCTCGGGGTCAAGGGTTACGTCGAATCTTCTGTCATAAAATCGTGCGACTGCTTTTCTGAAGTATTCTTCTCCAGCGCTTGATGGGTAATTGTTTGAGCCGGCTTCATTCAACGCTTTTTTCAATGATTCAGTGACTACGCCTGATGATGGGAAGTCTGGGTCTCCGATGCCTAGTGAAATTATGTCGACGCCTTTCTTTGCCAGATCGCTTTGTAATCTCTCGAGGTCCGCAAAGATGTAAGGGGGTAATCGGTCAACTCTATCAGCATGGCGGATTATCTTTGTAACCTCACGGGGATTCTTTGTCCGGTTATCAGGTCGGTCACGTTTTCGCGGTCTCTGATTATTTCTGCATGGCCTTGATTCACTAAGACTTCTGCTGCTCTGGGGCGCGAATTATATTGACTGCTCATACAGAATCCGTAGGCTCCAGCATTCATTACCACTATTACGTCACCGATGTTCATGCGTGGTAATGTTCTATCTTTCGCTAGGATATCGGTGTTCTCGCACACTTGACCAGTGATGGTAACGACCTCGTCAGTCGTGTTCGGTTTTCCCGCAACGTAGACGTGGTGGTATGCTCCATATAGTGCCGGTCTGAGAATCGTGTTCATGCCGACATCTGTTCCAATAAATTTCCTCTTGCTAGTGATCTTTATGTGATGAACTCGCCCTAGCAAGACAGTTGAATCGCACGCAACAAATCGTCCAGGTTCAATCATTAGATACGGCTCACCTATTGTTCCCTTCTCAACGAACTCTTTGAATACGGAGCTTACTCCAGCACCAAGGCTGTCGATATTTAGTGAATGTTCGTCGGCTTTGTATGGGACTCCGAAGCCGCCGCCAATGTCCACGAATTCGAAAGTCAACCCAACCTTCGTGGCGATTCTTTCCGCAATCTCGAATAGCTTCCTTGTAACCGATGGGAAGTAATCGAGATTGAGCACGTTCGATCCTGTCATCATGTGTATCCCAAATCTCTTGATTCCGCCGGCTTTCGCTCGACTGTAGGCGTCTTCGATCCGTGATTCTTCAACTCCGAATTTTGTGTTTTCCCCCCCGAACACCAGCCCCGGATATTGTCCTTCGCCTATGCCCGGATTTATTCTGAACGAAAGAATTTCAGGCTGTCCAAACTTCAATAGTCTGGGGAGTAATTCAACATCATCCAGATTTACGGCTGCACCTGAACTAATGCCCTGAGCGAGTTCATAATCACTATTGTAATTCCCGCTGTATAGCAAGCGGTCGCTTGCAAACCCTGCTAGCCTGGCGAGTTCGAGTTCTTCAACGCATGAACAGTCGGCGCCAGCTCCTTCCTGCCTAACAACATTCAGTATGGCTAGATTATTGTTAGCCTTCACCGCATAGTTCAATCTGAACTTGGGATAGTTCTTCTCGAACGCGACGACAAGTCGCCTGCAATTTTCCCTAATTCGTTGCTCATCAGTTACATAGGTTGGCGTTCCAAAAGATGCTGCAATCTCCTGAATGTTACAGCCTCCTATGGAGAGTTGTCCATCAAGCAATTTCAAGGGAGGCATAAGTTGAGTTGTGGTCATTGATCATCATCTTTAGCTTAATCTGAATCATGTCAAACCTAGTACGTCTTGCATCGCATATACGCCCGCCCTGTCTTTTGAAGCGACCCAACTGCAGGCCAAGAGCGCGCCATCTGCGGCTGCAGCTCTCGAAAAAGCAATATGCTCAATCCTAATCATATCATTCTCACCCGAACAGATCAATTGATGAATTCCAGGCGTCCCACCAGCTCTCAAGGAGACTATTTCAACTTCACCCAGTATGTGCTTGGGTCTACTTGTTCTATCTGTAACTATTTGAAAATGAGAATCATAGTTCAAAGAGTTGAAGATAGTTTTCGCTGTTCCGCTTGGGGCATCAATCTTATGCTTGTGATGTTCCTCTACGATGCTGAAGTCATAAAGCGAGTCGAACTTGGAGACTAGACGAGCAATTTGGAACATGATGTTGGCACCGACTGAGAAATTCGATGCAAGAACGCTCGGCACTCTTCCAAGTATTGAATTTAGGCGTTCGTATTGACCTTCTGTGAAGCCGGTTGTTCCGACGACAACTCTTTTTTTCGCTTCGATAACCATAGGAATATTTTTCAGGTCAGCATCAGGTCTCGAAACGAACAGGACGACATCGCTGTCTGCTACTGCCTTCTCAATTTCGGACGCACCCCTAACAATAACGTCTGAATCACGTAATCTGGCTTCGCTTAGTTTTTTTCCGATGAGGCTGTTAGAATCGCTTACGACTGCACCAGAGATCCTAACTTGCGCGTTTGTTCGCGCGATTATAGAGCGCCCAAATTTTCCAGTCGCGCCTACAACGCACACGTTAATAGGCATCGTAATACCAGCCGCGTCGATACTTTTCGTTGTTTAATCGATCGTCTACGTCTACGTCGAAGAACTCACTTAGTGGTTTGAAGATTTCAGGATGATCTGCTTGAATCTTACGCGCTTTCCCAATGACGAGCTCAATTCCTTGCTTAGTTAACCTCCCGAGTGGTGGTCTTAACGGTCCGCAGGGTAAGCCCAAAATGCCCATGAGCGTTTTAATCGGAACTGGGTTCCGCGCTCTGAAAGGTACCTGTCCATGTGCAGTTTCCTCAATTGTTTTGACGGCAACGATATCAAAGAGTGGCTTAAGCGTATTAGCTACCGCTGTTGCCTTTTCATCGCCTCTTAACGCATATTGGCACATGTCTTGAACACTCTTCGGCGCAACGTTCGAGACAACGGAGATCACGCCTGAGGATCTAATACTTGGGTCCAGCATCATCTGCAATGTTTTGTCATCATCTCCGGAGAGTATTGTGAAGTTATCACCGCAGAGTTTTCGAATTTGTTTCATATTTTCAACGTCTCCAGTTGCCTCCTTGACGGCAGAGATGTTTCGATATCTATGGTTGGCGATGGCCAAGTCTTGAGGCAGCAGTTGCGTGCCGCATCTTCCTGGAATAATGTAAGGTATCACCCCGACATCTGGAAAGCCGGATGCTACTGGTTCGAGGTATTCTCTCCGAATTTCCAAAGAACTTGGGCCATTGTAGTAAGGATCTACAAGCAACACATCCCTGATTCCCATGTCCCTAGCGTGGCTTGTGCCTTCATAACATTCTAAAGTACTATTGCTGCCAGTGCTCGCTATTACAATCGCTTTAGACCCCACACTATCAAAGGTGGTTTGGAACGCTTTGTTGTGTTCATCCCACGTTAAGGTTGGGCTTTCTCCGGTTGTGCCTACACTTACAATGCCTGAAATTCCAGATTCTACTTGAAACTCACAGAGTCGGCGTAACCCTTCGTAGTCCATCTGTTTGCCACCAGAGACGAATGGGGTTACTACAGCCGTGAAAGCGCCTCGATAAGTATTCATTAAGCTTCGAAGAGCCTTAGCTTCCTCTATACTTAAGAATTACGCATTACGTAATAGTATTACGTATTTCGTAATCATGGGAGGCATCAAAACTTTGGATGAAAAGGATTACAAAATAGTGGAGCTTCTACGAAGAGACGCACGAACAACGAACAATGCGATTGCAAAAGAGGTAGACTTGACAGAAGGGGCCGTAAGGAATAGAATTGGCCGATTGGTACGGAGTGATGTTATTCGACGATTTACGATAGAGACCGGACCGGAACTTCACGAGGCTATAGTTCTAGTGAAGACGCGGACAAAGGGTAGCAAGGACGTTCTGAGGAGAATGAGGAAATATGCTGATCGATTATTTGAAACCGCGGGAGATTACGACGTTGCTGCGTTTCTATCTGCGGAGAGCATGGAGAGAATCAACTCGATGGTTGATCGGTTGAGAGCAGTAGATGGCGTAACCTCGACTGTTACGCTTCTCAAGATTGCTGACGAGGAGTTGATCTGATTCAGTCAATTGGGCGATGACCACGTAGGTCATCTGGTTTAGAGTGGTGAGTTGCAATGCGCAATTATCGTAAGCAATCTTTTGATCATTGATTCAGCAATTTCTATCGCTTCAGTGGCCTTCCAGTTGCTATAACTTGTTATGAACTCGTGAGCTATGCTCGGATTCTTCTCAAAGAGCTGTAAAGCAGTTTTCTCAATTAACGGCTGGAGTCTGTAGAGATCATCTTCCCACTTCTGCCAAACTGGTATTACTTCATCCTTCGTTGCGGTGTAGAACAAGTTCACAAGGTTAGAGACGTGTCGAAAAGTCCAGTAAGCCGATTTTTCGTCATAGATGCTGCCTGACAGAACCTCAGTTGGGTTCGGATAATTGTTCTGAGAGCCAATGGTATAGGCTTGAGGGGTCTTCGTAATTCCAGAATAGAACGGCACGTGACCGCTTGTGGCTGCCTCCCCTAAGCCGGTCCAGAGAAGTCCTCCAATTGCGTTGGGCATCTCTGCTCTTAGTTGGGCGCACCAATTAGTTACAGAGGTTGTAGTGCCGATAATGCGCTCACTACCCCATACGGGAGCCAACTGATACTGTAATCCCTTGGTTAAGTGAAAGTGAGATTCTGAGTTAACTTTCCTTCTCGTCGGCTCGTCCGACCAATCTGCTCTACCTCTCGCGACAGAGGGAGTGTACTGGTTCCTATTCTTACCATAAGCGTCGAACTGCGTTCCCTCATAGTGGTCGCTGAATAATGCAAGGAAATCTTGCGTGGTAATTTTTCTATCTGGTTTCACGAAGAGTGGATAGCTCTCAACTGTTTTTTCATGATCCAAATTCAAGGATGGTGAGAGTAAGCTAATTCCTCGCCATATTCGTCGCCTGTCATATTCTGGGACGGCGACGCCATACTTCACTTTCTCATTCTGTGCACTGTAAGTTTTCATCACATTAAACGGATTCTTACTATGTGGTTCGCTGAGGCCATTTTCTTCAGCGAACGTAATCAACTGCTTAGAACTCATAAAATTCTTTGAGTCGTTCAAGTTCACTTCGCTGATTCTGCAAGTATTCGCTTCTACAACGAAGCAATCGTCTGGGACCCTAGCGGCAACCCAGATGCGGCCACGAAATTCTTCGTAGAGCCAGACTTCGTTGGGGTCGCCAACAATATAATTGTCAGTTCGGGCACCGTACTTTTCGGTAAATTCACCGATGAGTTTGATTCCTTCACGAGCCGTTTTGCAGCGTTCCAAAACTAAGGTCATCCGGTAATCCCCAAGGGATGTAGGCATCTCAGGACAGACCTTCTCAGCTCTCTTGCCAACAAATCCGCCTGAAGACGCACCCGCGCAGACCTGAAATTCGTTAATGCCACCCTGCGCTGTATGAATCTCCTGTCCTTCAAGAACTGACATTACTCCAAGGTAGGCAAAGGTCTCTGGAACCTGATCTATCTCACTGCCCTCCAATCCTCCAACCTTCATCCTCTTCCGTGATTCATGCTTCTTTCTCGGTACCGCAAGGACTTGTTGCGCGTAATCTCCAAGCGCATCACAGCTGCGTGCAACCATCACTGAACCATCAAGCGTGGCCGCTTTTCCAGCAGCCATCATGTAGCAACCCTTTTCCAATAATTGACACCACCCTCTGTTCTTGTGGGATGAGACCTTAACTCTTTTCTTACAAACACATCTTTAGTCATCAGCGGAAGATGCCGTAAGGACAGTGAACGTGCTCCTTGTTGAGGCATTATCAGTGTAGGTTCTCAGGATTCTTTCAACGAACTTTGCAAGAAAGCAATGCCTCTGCTCAGGACTCTATCTAGAACTGTCTCGAAAAAGTCAAAAGATTGAACACCCTACCTCATAGTTGGTTAATTTAATGGCTCGTTATCGGCTTATCATTCTTATTTTGGTAACAATTCTGGCTGTTTCTAACTCACAGTCATTTGCTCAAACCAGCCCGAATCTTCAACTTGCACTGATTGGTCGGGGACCATATCAAGTGCCTACAGGCCAAGCAACTGAATTGAAGGTAGAGATTCTGAATGAGGGGCCAGGAGGAGTCAACCTCGTTCGTGGTGAAGTATATCTAGACCAAGATTTAGGAAGCAACCACCAGTTACTTCATTCAGAAACCTTAGACAATTTCCATCTCAACTACCTGGAATCCGCGATTTGGACTTTCAAATTAGCAATGCCTGCAAACGTACAAGCACTAAACATGACGGACGGGATTCCACAAGTTAATCTGCTTATACGCGTAATGTATTCGAGTTCTCAAAATCAGGAATTAATGTCTAACACAAATTTTGCCTTAGGAGCTCCAGGAGCCATCGTGAAACAGGCAGATTCAGGTTGGTTCATACTAGCAGGAGTATTTGTTCTCATCATCGTTGTCGCCCTGGCCTTTTGGAGAAGATCAAACCTATCTAGACATTGAATACCAGACACAGATGAGTTTTGCAAAGGAAACCAGAGCGAGATTGCTTCAATCTTCGTGCTGGATTTGTGATCTAAAAGTTAGCATTTAGGAAAGAACGCATCCTTTTGTAAACTCCTAGTACAGTGTGAAGAAGGCAATAGATGATGAACGAGATAGCTCTGGAAAAGTTACGGAATATTCTTGGAAACAATAACGTTAGCGTTGAACGAGAACAAATTCTGAATTACCTCGTAGACGAAACCCCAATTCCCATTCGACCCCATCCTGCCGCAG
>Ga0187889_10003096_pt1 | contig 15135 bp, 9 predicted proteins | sample June2016WEW_7_10_2_FD_132992 | JGI IMG/M metagenome (GOLD analysis project Ga0187889, IMG submission 132992) | Peatland microbial communities from SPRUCE experiment site at the Marcell Experimental Forest, Minnesota, USA - June2016WEW_7_100 | ecosystem: Environmental > Terrestrial > Soil >... | reverse complement strand
GTTATCCATCTCGCGCTTGAGCGTCGAGAAGAAGCTCTCGGCCACAGCGTTGTCCCAGCAATCACCCTTCCGGCTCATGCTGCATTCAATGCCCTCCATCTCCAGGGCCTTCCGGTAATCGCTACTGCATATGTGCTGCCCCGATCGGAGTGGTGGACCATCATCCGTGCTAAGATTCGATTCATGCAAGCGTACCGGGCACTCCTGGAGACGGATGAGAATGGACACCTGAACGCTGTTCCGCCGCTCCCCTCGCACGCCAAGGTCGAAGCAATCTTCTTGGTGCTTGACGCCGAACGAATCGGAAGGGCTAGAACACCACCGCCCGAGCTCGCAGCCCTGCGCATCATTGGCGACGTCGTCGCACCAGCAGTTGAGTTGCAGGACTGGCACCTCGACGGATGATCCTGCTCGACACGCACACGTCGCTCTGGTGGATAGGTGGGGAGACGACTGAGTTGCCAGCTCCGACCACTCAAAATCCGCTGTCGCTAACGCGGCGTACGGGTTCGAGTCCCGTCCCCGGCACTGATTTTATTGGGCAATTTCCGGATCCGAGCTTGCCCGCGCAATAGCCCCAGCCTGAAGACGGCTTCCGCGATGCCGTCACGCAGCCTCACGGCCTTCCCTATCGCCTCACCAGCGTATCCCTTGCACCAAATGTGCACCAAGGAATCGGCCCCTGGCGTCCAAAGTGGCGGCACCACCCTGCCCTCTGCCGTCGCAACCCCGCGCTCCGCCCCGCAATGTTGGAGCCGATCATAGGCTATTCCGTACCGAAAGAACAAGACTTGTCCGTTCCCCACGCTCGGCGTACCTCCCAAGGTGGAGGTTCATATGGACACGTACGCGTTCCAAGGCGGTACCGAGGGAGCTAGCCGACTCCAGATTATCGATCAGGCGTTCGGCCCGCACAGTCGTTCTTGCCTGCTCGAGGCGGGTTTGCGCGAGGGGACCAAGGTCCTCGAGGTGGGATGCGGGACGGGCTCGATGACGTCGTGGATCGCACGCACGGTCGGATCCGCCGGCAGTGTGCTCGCGATCGACGCCGACCCGAGGCAAGTCGAGCTCGCCCGAGCGGTGCTCGCGGCCAACCGGGCAACCAATGTCGAGCTCCGATGCGGGCGCGTCCCGGACGTCCAGCTACCAGAGGGAACGTTCGACCTCGTCTACGCGCGCCTCGTCCTGATGCACATTCGCCACCCAGAGGCTGCGCTCGCCGCAATGGTGCAAGCGCTCCGACCTGGCGGCGTGGTCGTATGCGAGGAGGCCGCGTCGACCACGGCCTTCGCCTATCCGCCGAAGGAAGCTGTCGCGCGCACGGCGCGGCTGTTCGAAGAACTGGGCAGGAGAATCGGCGCGGCCTACGACATTGGCGACCGTCTCTACGACTTGGTTCGCGCTGCGGGATGCGAGGTCCTCCGGGCCAGCTTCGTTCAGCCCATAGTCTCGCTCGCCGTGGCGAGTCGGTTTCTCCTGATTGGGGCGAACGAAGTTCGGCCGCTCGTCCTGAAGACGGGCTTGCTCACCGAGCAAGACGCCGACGAGCTCATGACCGCCCTCGGGAATCTGGCGACGGACGAGGGCTACTACGCTTTCGCGCGCGTGGCCCAGGTCATCGGCAAGAGGTAGAAGAGACGCGACCGACGCCATCGCGCGATCAGCTCCACGCCGCCAGCGGCAGACGAAGGCGAGCAGCGTCGCCAGCTCAAAGGCAGGTGAACGAAAAGCCCGTTAGAGTTGTAGGCGTGGGCAGCCGCTCGGTAATCGTCAACACGGATCCATCGCCTGGGTCGAGTGTCCCGGGTTCGTCAACCTCCCCGGCCCCGCCATCACTCGACTCGAACCCGCCCACGAAGTGCGCGAGATAGTCGACGGAGCCGACCTGAAAGGTGACGTACGTGTCGTCGCCACGGGCGACCGACACGACCGTGCGCTCGAGCATGGCGTCGGGCGTCCCGTAGAACACCCTGAACTGCGCATAGGTCCAATCATCGAGCGGTCGGGTGACCACGATGACGTCACCATTCGACACGTCCGCGACATACTCGATGTACACATCCCCTGGGAGATTGCGCAGAGTCATGGTGTTCAACACACTTGCATCGACAACCACCAATTGCACCTGATCCGGATCATTCACGTCGAGGAAGGCGCGCGAGTCGCCCGGGCCGAGCGCCATGCCGGTGGTCACGCCGCCGCGAATCTGGACCAGCAGGGCGGAGTTGCTTGCGCCATCCTCGTACCCCAATGTGTAATCGACGTCGGCCCCATCCCCATTGCTGCCCGAGCCCATGACCCGCTTTCGCCAGAGCACATTGCCCTGAGAGACGAAAACTCGGTACTGATACGTCGCGGGCGCTTCGTCGGCAAGGTACAGGGTGCCTGTCGAGCCCTTACCCACCCCTAAGACTTTGCCCAGGATTACCGGCAGCTCGTGCGGCGCGAGCGGATCGCACGGTCCCGCATCAGCCGGTGGCCCAGAGGTCTCCGTGAGCCCTCCGTCGCCGTAGGTACCCACTACCAAGTCCCCGCCGCTTGTACCAGTGCCACCCGCGCCCCCAGAGCCATCAGCCCCGCCTGAGTCGCTCCCAACCGGGCCGAGATTCTCGCCTCCGCAGCTCACGAGGAAGGCCACGACCAAAGGATTCAGACTCGCTCGGAACCTAGCTTTCATACTTGTCACTATACCTCCACCTCCTCAGGCCGGGCATTCTAGCAGGTCGATAGTGGCATCGGCCGGGTTCCTGGGTAGGGTTCAGGTATGCTGATTCGTAGCTTTCGCCTGGGAGACGAGGTTGAGCTCCACCGGGTCTTCCATTCGTCCGTTCATGGTTTGGCCGCGCAAGACTACCTGCCCGAGCAGCTCGAAGCCTGGGCTCCAGATCATCCCGACATGGAGCGTTGGACGCATAAAATGCGCAGCTTGCAACCCTTCGTCGCCGACGATTCCGGCCACTTGGTCGGCTATGCAGACCTTCAGTCCGATGGGCTCATCGATCACTTCTATGTGGCCGGAGGCCACGCCAGGCGGGGGATTGGACGACTTCTTATGAGGACGATTCTGGCTCGCGCGGGCGAGTTGAGGTTGCCCAGACTGTGGTCCGATGTGAGCCTTACCGCCCGCGTCTTCTTCGAGCACTTCGGATTCACGCTCGTCCAGCATCGATTGGTCATTATCGCAGGCGTTGAGCTCGCCAACGTGCGCATGGAAAAATCGCTCTTGCCAACCCCACCCGGGCTGGAGGTCGAACATGCTGGATGAATGAGTCCTGCGCAAGGCTGCTCGCTAGTTTCTGTCCACGAGCATCAGTCAGCCGTCACACTTTCGGTCGCTCGCAGTGGAAGTCGCACGAAGAACGTTGTGCCCTTGCCAACCTCACTGGTAAGGTCGATGCGACCTCCATGCTGGTCCACCACGACCCGACGCGCGATCGTGAGCCCCTGGCCGGTCCCGCGACCCACCTCCTTGGTGGTGAAGAACGGATCGAAAACTCGATCGCGGATTTCGGGCGGAATCCCAGCACCGTTGTCCGATATTGCCACGACGACCTCGCAGCCCTCGACGTAGCTCCGAATGGTTATGAGGCCGCCGCTACACGAGTCGAGCCCCTTCGCTTGGATGGCGTGTGCCGCGTTGACGATGAGGTTGAGGAATACTTGATTCAGCTCTCCGAGGTGGCATAGGACAAGGGGAATGACGCCCAACTCAGTAACGACCTTTCCGACACGCTTCCACTCACTGGTCGCCACCACGACTGTGGTCTCGAGTGCATGATTTAGATCCGCCAGAGCCTTCTTCTCGCCTGCCGGGTGAGCGTAGGCCTTTATCGAAGAGACAATCTTAGCGACGCGTGCAACGCCCTGCATGATGTTTGCAGTGGCTTTCGGCGCCTCCTCTTGGATGAAGGAGATGTCCAGTTCGTTCCTTCGCGCCGCGACTGCCGATTGCTGCTGTTCGGACGCGTTCATTCCCAGCATGGCCTCGCAGAATTTCAGGTAAGCGGTGCCGTCCGAGATTGCCTGCACGAGAAAACTCGCGTTGTCCCCAATAAACTGAATGGGCGTGTTAATCTCGTGCGCGATGCCGGCTGCGAGCTGGCCAATCGCTTCTAGGCGCTGCGCCTGGCGCAGGTCTTGTTCGATCTGATGAATATGAGAGACGTCACGAATAGTGAAGAGCGTGGCCGCTGCTCCCTCGAATTCCACCCCAACGGATTGTACCTCTGCGGTTAGCTTCTTGCCGGCGCCTGTTTCCATTTGCAATTGGCTAATTTGCAGCACCTCCAACGGCACATCAGGGTCCACAAGAAGGAGGGCCCGTAACCCCGGCGGAAAGAACTCGCTGAAGCGTCGCCCCAGATAGCCGGTCGGATCTCTCCAATCAAGGGTCTGCGCAGCCGCAGCATTGCAAAAGATGATTCTATCACTGCGAGTGACGACGATGCCGACCGGCAGCCCTTCAATGATCGACGGCAGATCGGCAGACATGCGACGCCCGTGCTCGTGGAATCCCACCGGTTCTGAGACGTGCCGCTTAGCCGAGTTAGCTTGTTCGGTTATGTCTCGGGCCAGGCAGCACGCGCGAACCCGCAACTCCCCTGTGGCCTCGATATGTGCGAAGTAGGCCTCGAACACACGGCCACCTACACAGATCCTCCGGGTGTGGCTTTCGCCGACCAGGGCATGTTCGAATCCGTAGACCAGTTCAGCTAAGTCCTCGCTCAGCGCGTGCATCGAGAGCCCCACTTCTGGCTTTCGACCGCCTTGCCAAAGCCCGATTTCTCCTCCCTCAACCACGAGGAAAGCCCCGCCACCATCGACGGCCAGGATGAGTATCGGTGTATGCCGCAAACTCTGCCGAAGCGCGGCTATAGTCTGGTCGCGCTCCTCAGCTAGTGGTTGAGGATTGGCAAGCGTCTCACAAGGCGGCTTGGCCATTTTGCGTCGTGTTGGCGGAGCGTTTAGGTCTTGAAGTCGGTTTTGGATCGATCTAGTCGGTCGTGCAAGTTCGAATCTTGATGATTCAGAGGGGGTGCTGGAGGCAGGCTGGAAGGCGGACGAAGAAGGTCGTGCCCTTCCCCGTCTCGCTCTGAAACGTCAAAGTGCCACCGTGTTTCTCCACAACCACCGAGCGCGCGATGAAGAGCCCCTGTCCAGTTCCCTTGCCAACCTCCTTGGTCGTGAAGAAGGGGTCGAAGATCTTGTCGCGGATCGCTTCCGGGATACCGCATCCGGTATCGGCGATGGAGATCACGACCATGCCGTCTTCGCGGCGTGTTGCGATCTTGATCAGCCCCTTCTCGTCGGTTCCTCTCACGCGCTCACCGATAGCGTGGGCGGCGTTGACGATGAGGTTGAGCACGACCTGATTGATTTCGCCCGCGCGGCACGTGACCGGGGGTAGCAGCCCGAGATCGGTTTCCACCTCGGCGACGTACTTGTATTCGTTGCGCGCTATATTCAGGGTGGTCAGAATCGCCCGGTTCAGGTCGACCGAGGTGCTTTCCTTCTGGTCGGGATGGGCAAATTCCTTCAAGGAGGCGACGATGGTCCCGACACGCTCGACGCCTTCAAGCGCCCGTGAGAGCGCCGCGGGAACATTCTCCAGCAGATAGGCTAGGTCCGCCTCTTCCTCCCCGTCGGCTGCGCTTTGGGCCAGATCTCGCCACGGCACCCCGTCGGCGGAGGAGCGCAAGACAGCTTGACTGAGCGCTCGATATCTCGCGACCAATCCCGCCAAGTCCCCCCAAGCCGTGCGAACGAAGTGGACGCTGTCGCCCACGAATTGAATTGGCGTATTGATCTCGTGGGCTACCCCTGAAGCTAGCCGTCCCACCGCTTCGAGTTTCTGGGCCTGGCGCAGCTCCATCTCCATTTTCTCCCGCGCCCTGATCTCGTTGGTCAGAAGCTCGTTCGATCGGAGAAGCTCGGCGGTTCGTGACTTCACCCGCTCCTCCAAATGGTCGTACAGGCGGGCGTTGCCAATGGAGATGGCCGCCTGGCCAGCGATGACCCTGAGCAGAGTCAACCGCCTAGACGTAAAAGCATGCGTCATGGTGTTATTCTCCGCGTAGAGGATCCCTAAGAGCTTGCCCTGGTTCAACACCGGCAAGCCCAATACCGATTTCACCGAATTCGCTCGGATGTAGGGGTCGTCCTGATAGACGACGTGGTTGCTGGCATCGCCGATAGCGACGGTGTCGCAGGTGCGCGCGACGTAACGAACGACCTGGAGGCAAAGATCGTTGCGTTCGTCGATGGCGCTCGGACCGGTCTCCTTGGCAGGGTTCGCGTCGATCGTTGCGCTCGCCACCACGGTCAGATGGTCACTGGTTTCCGCCTTGAGAATCAAGCACCCGCGCTGGGCGCTGGCGTTTTCAATGATGACCGCCATCAACTTGGCGAAGACCCGGTCGGGCTGCACCTCGCCAGAGATAGCTTGGGTCGCCTTAATCATCGACGTGATGTCGAGCAAGCTGCCGAGCGCAATCTCGCCCGAGGACCCGCTCGAATGGTGGGAGATGCTTCGCTCGGTTGACAGCACGAGGCCTTTGGCGGCTCCGCCCTCCATTTGCCGCATCTTGACGTGCGCCCCCCAGCGTTCATAGAGGGAGTATGCCTCGCGAAGAAATGATCTCCCGATCTTGGCGTGCCCCTTCTCCAGCCAAAATTCAGCCTGTAGTTCATTGGCGAGCGCTCGGAGGTGAAGGAATCCATCGCCCGTGGCCGTCGCTGCTTCGTCATAGAGGCGGATGACATCTTCGAGCGGCGCATCACGTATGCGCGCGATCTCCGCGGAAGCCAGCTTGTGTTTGTGAGCAAAGTTGGCAGGGCAGTTCTCTGCCAAGATTCTCAGTTTTTCCTGGCAGGAAGCCAAGACTTCCAGCACCTCATCGCGGTCAGCCTCGGGCGCCGCTCGGTATTGTTTGGCCAGAATCAAGCACCGGAAGAGGTAGTAGTCTGCGATGGCAAACTGGCTTGAACCCTCGAGAAGGAAGGCGAGGCAGAGATCTTCCCACTCCGCCGCCGCCCCGATATTCCCTAAGATGAAGTTGATCATGACCTGGAGCTGGCCGTGCATGAAAACTCCCCGCGGGTATTGCGACGCGACAATTTCTCGCGTGAACTCGTCCTCGGAGGGGCGCAGCGTCCGGGTATCGCCCGAGCCTCCGCGCAACAGGGTCAGTGCCCGTTGTGCTATGGTCACTGTCCGCAACTGCGCGACGGACCGGGTCTGCTTCAAATAGGCAACGGCGCTGTCCGCCTTCATCTGGCATTGGTCGAGAGGAATCCCGAGCGACAGTAGCCGCTGGACCTCCAAGGCGTAAGCGTAGGCCGTTGACAGAACGTCGCCCGCTGCCAATCCGAACCGTTTCGCTCGAGCGAAGGCATCAAGTCCTTCCTGATACGGGGCGCGCCAGTGGGAAACGAATGCGGCGAATACCAGATTGACCGCCGACTCGAGCGGCGCAGGTGCGTACCGTTCGAGAAGCGCGAGAGCCACCCTGCCCAAGCGGTAGGCTGTCGCGAAATCTCCCAGACTGCCCGCCTGAATCATTCCACAATCGACGAAGTTCTTACACGACACGGCTGTCACTCCGTGGGTCATGGCCAAGTCGAACATCATCACTTCCGCCAAGACGAATAGCGGATAATGGATCTGGATCGCGGATGGCACGATCTCATAAAGAAGGTTCATTGTCATGACGTCGATGTCATCCGTCATGTCTGGAAGGCGTACGAAGTCTTCAATCCGCATGCGGTCGAGGTGCTCCCGCATCTTACTGATGCCTTCTCGAACCAGTCGGTCGATCTCCGAGGGATCCTCTGGCAGCCCCAGCCCCAGACGACCCAGGCCTTCTCGAATCGCCGCCACGGAGTCAACGAGTCGTCCCTGATGCGACAGAACTCGCGCCTTGAACCTGAACGCCGCCGCCGCCGCCAGCCGGTCGGGAGCGTTGGCGGTCAGCTCGTCGCAAAGCACGCCGGCGCGGTCCACGTCGCCCGCCAGATAGACACACTCCACGTACGCGCGTCGGCACTCGAAGAACCACGTCGCCTGTAAGGTGCGCTCTTCGGCCGAGAGAAGCGCCATGCAGGCTTCGAAATGCATCGCTGCAACGGCGAAGGCCATCGAGTGCTTTGCCCTCTGCCCCGCCGTGTGATTGAGCCGCGCCAACTGGGTGCGCTCCTCGGAGCCAACGATGAGCTCCTTGCCGCGGTTCAGATGGTTCACGATCTCGAAGATCCCGTCGTCGGGCTCGCCAGACCCCGAGTTTGCCAGCAGGATCCGCCCGAGAGCCAAGTGCGCACGTGTCCGCTCTTGGCCGTCGAGCCGCCCATAGGCCGCTTCGCGTAGCCGGCCGTGCTTAAACTGATAGCTGACCTCCGGGTCACTGCGCCGTGCGTCACTGGAGTCGCCGTGGTCGCGAACCATGTGGTGCCTGTTTCCTTGGGGGATCAGCACCTGCGCCTCGACCGCTGCCTGCAGTGCCGTGGCCACCGTCCCCACCGAGATCTCTGCCAGGCGCGCCAGCGTTCCCAGGTCGAACCGATTGCCAATGCACGCGGCCAGTCGCAGGCACGCACCGGTCAATGGGGGAAGACACTCCAGCTCTCGCACCGCCAGGTCGACGACGTTGTCGCTGGCGCTCGCCCGCTCGATCTTGTCGTAGTCCCAGTCCCAGCGACCTTCCTCCGCGACGAAGCGCAACGCGCCTGCACGATGGAGCGCGCCCAGCAACTCGTTCACGAAAAGCGGGTTGCCGCCGGTCTTTTCGTAGATGCGCTCGCCGAGTGGTCTGCTGACGACCTGGTCGCAACGCAAGGTGGCAGCGACAACTTGATTGACGCTGTCTGGCGACAGCGGCTCCAGCACCATGTCCCGCACCGCCGAGGGCCGAAGGGCGCGCAAGCATCTTATCGCCGCCCGGAGAGGATGCCCCTCGACAACTTCCTCGTCCCGGTAGGCGCCAATCACCAACACGTGTCGAAGTCCCTCGTCGCTGAGGAGGTCTGCGAGCAGGTCAGGAGTAGACGAGTCCGTCCATTGCAGATCGTCCACAAAAATAACCAAGGGCCGCTTCGGCGAGACGAGCGCTCCCACAAGACCGCGCAACGCACGGTAAAAGCGCCTACGGGCCTCCGCTGGGTCTAGCTCAACGACATGTGGTTGGGGCCCCAGCACGTGCTCGATTTCCGGGATCAGGTGCAGCAGGCTCCCTCCATTCGGCCGAATCGCTTCCGAGATCTTCTCTCGCCACGCCAGGAGGCCATCATCCGGCTCAGCCAGCACCCGCTTCACAAGCTCGCGCAGCGGTTCTTTTAGTGCTCCGAGGGGCACGTCACGCATGAGTTGGTCGCATCTTCCCGCGACGAAATTGACGCCGCGACGAGCCAGCTCCGCACGGAGCTCGTGAATCAGCGATGACTTGCCGATGCCGGAACATCCGGTCACCAGCAAAAGCCGGCAGGAGCCCTGTCTGACTTCCTCCACGGCATCGAACAATGTCGCGGATTCCCGGTCACGCCCAAAAAGCCCTCGCGGCAACTGGAGGTGGTCGGAGACGTCGTGTCTTCCAAGCTCGAACTCCGCGATCGCCCCATGGGTCGCCCAGTCTCGCTGGCAACACTCAAGATCCTTGAGCAACCCGACCGCGCTTTGGTAACGGTCGTCGGGGTGCTTGGCCATCAGCTTGCCAATCAGTCGAGCTAGTGGATCGGGAGTGTCCGGACGCACGTCATGCGCACTTGGCACCGGTTTTGAGACATGGCAGTGCACCCAGCCCAGCGGGTCGCTCGCCGTAAACGGCAACGAGCCGGTGAGTAATTCAAATAGCGTCACCCCAAAGGAATAGTAGTCACTGCGATAGTCGACGCCGCGGTCCACGCGGCCGCTCTGTTCCGGTGAGATGTAGGCCAGGGTCTTTTCCAGGTAGTCCTCTGGATCGACGTCCTGACGACAGAGCGATAGGTCGCGGGAGCTGCTGAAGTCGATGAGCTTAACTGCGCCAATTTCTGGCTCGAACAGGATATTCTGAGGCTTGATGTCATTGTGGATGATGTGTTGCGCTTGAAGGTGACAGAGGGTGCTCGCCACCTTCAGCGCGATCGTGAAGAAGAGATCGAGCGGAATTTCCCTAGAAAGCAACGACGAGAGATCGCTACCTCTGACATCTTCAAAGACGAGCGCACCACGGTCTCCGTCCTTGACGATATCGAGAACGCTAATGACGCCAGGCGCCCTCAGTTTGCTCAAAATGCGGTACTCCGATTCCAACCCGGACACTTCGCGAGGGGACGGGAACTCCGCCACGAGAAACTTGATGACGACCGGTCGACCATCGCTCCTTCGTACAGCGCGGCGCAGGTGGTAGCGCGACGACAGCGCCAGAACTTCCCCGAGCACATAGCCCGGCAGTCCCACTAACGCTTCTTCCTGCCCAGGTTGAGCGCGATCATACATCGCCACCCCGATTCCGATCGCTCACGCCCCATCCTTCGATGCATCGCTATTCCCGATGGGCAGCCGAATCGTGAACGTGGTTCCCTTTCCGACCTCGCTCTCGAATGTCAGGGATCCGTTATGTTTGGTTGCAACGATGGAGCGGGCGATGTGCAGACCCTGGCCCGTGCCCTTGCCGGCTTCCTTGCACCTAACATCGGCATCCTCCACACCGCTCATCAAGATGACGGGGATGAGAACACTCCTGCCTCGCACGTGATCGGCCATCTCCTCCTCCTTTGCCAGGCACGCGGGCCTCTCGGATAACGCCGTCTGACGTCCTACCGCTCGACACTTCACGGAATATCTTGAGTCCTCGCAGCGGATGCGAGGCCGAGCTCAACGCAGCGCAAGTCTCTGTCCCCTCTGCCGCCCTTTGGTCCCCGCCATGATCTCGAAAGGCGGCGCCGCGGTAAGTCGCCCGCGCCGGGCCTGGCAGTCCAACTCAAGTCCCTTCCATTTCTGTCGATCCCCGCCCCAAGGGATGATGTCGAAAAGCGGCTTGAAGGTTGGTCGAGACCGAGGGCCTTGAAGATCACATGGAACAGACTGCTCCTCCACTCAAACGGCTCCTGTTCGTCGACGACGATCCCAACATCCTCACCGGCCTTCGTAACGTACTGCGGAGCAAGCGCCGTGAATGGGACATGGTCTTCGCGATTGGCCCCGAGGAGGCCCTTGCCCAACTCGCCAATACCTCCTTCGACGTGGTGATCACCGACATGCGCATGCCACGCATGGACGGCGCGGCCTTGCTGGCCAGGGTCAAGGCGATGCAACCGTGGGCCGTGCGCATGATCCTATCAGGACAGACTGACCTCGAGAGCACCATGAAGTCGGTCCTTGTCGCCCACATGTTCCTCTCCAAACCTTGCGACCCGACCTTGCTCCAGACGGTGGTCGGACGAGCCTGCCATCTGAACGAGATCCTGCGCAGCGCCGAGCTGCGCGCGATCGCCGGCGAGGTCGAGATGCTTCCCTCGGCGCCCAAGACCTATGTCGCGCTCAATGCGGCAATGGCGGCACCGACATGTAGTGTCACCACTCTTGCCCAGATCATCGAACGCGATGTCGGGTTATCCGCAAAGCTTCTTCAGCTTGTAAACTCGGCCTTCTTCGGCCTGCCGAAAAGAATCTCCTCCCTTCACGACACGGTCACGTACCTTGGGGTAACAACCATCAGAAACCTCGCCCTGGCACTTGAAACCTTTTCATCCGCCACAAAGAGCTCCGGCCTTTCGGAAGCGGAACTCGAGGCCCTCCAGGCCCACTGTCTTCTCACCGGCCAGATCGCGCGACAGATCGCGGCGAAGCTCGCTCCCAAGGAGGAAGGAGCATTCTTGGCCGGCGTGCTCCATGACGTGGGGTGGTTGCTCAACATCAAGGCGACAACCCACCTCGGCTGCAGCTCCCCCGCCGAGCGTGCCCTGCTCGGCGCCTATCTTCTCGGCTTGTGGGGATTGCCACACAGCATCATGGAGGCCGTCGCCTATCACAAAGACCCGACTCTCATCGAGCATTCCACCTTCGAGCTGGTGGACATCGTTCACCTCGCCGACCATTTCGCCTCCGAGCTGCGCCCGGGCAAGACCGATCACGACAAGCTGGATCCAGCATATCTCTCCCGCATCGGCATCGACGAAACTGAGCTCGTCGCCATCCGAGCTCTGGCGGAAGAGATGGCGGAAGCATCGCCTAAAGCCTAAGGACCCAACGACAACGGAGAAAGCAGAGAGGACCAGCCATGACTGAGCAAGCCCACATCCTGTGCGTCGACGACGAACCCAAAGTCCTAGAAGGGCTGGCCCTGAACCTCCGGCGACATTATCGGGTCTCGACCGCGAGCAATGGGCAGGGTGGCTTGGCGATCGTCGACGGAAGTGATCCGCCCGCTGTCGTTGTCTCCGACATGCGCATGCCAGAAATGGACGGCGCCGCCTTCTTGAGCCGAGTCAAAGAGCGTGCGCCGGATACCGTTCGCCTCTTGCTCACCGGACAAGCCGACCTCGAATCAGCCATTGCCGCAGTAAACCACGGGCAGGTCTTCCGATTCCTCACCAAGCCTTGCGAAACCCCCGCGTTTCTGACAGCCATCGAAGCCGCGGTGGCCCAGCATCGCCTCATCAGGGCCGAAAAGGACTTGCTGGAGAAGACGCTTCGCGGAAGTATCAAGGCTCTGACCGAGATTCTGTCTCTCGCCAGTCCGCTCATCTTTGGACGCGCAACGCGCCTCAAACAGCACGCGTGGGAATTGGTCACGGGCGTCGGCGTGCCGTTCTCTTGGCAGCTCGAAGTCGCGGTCATGTTGTCTCAAATCGGATGTATCGTTCTTACGGCCGAAAACAACGAGAAGCTGTATTACGGCAAGCCGCTCAGTCCCGTAGAAGCCGAATCCACGCGGTGCATTCCAAAGATCTCCATGCAATTGCTGGAGAGCATCCCGCGCCTGGAGTTGGTTTGCGCGATTCTCGATGCGCAGGACTACAAATTCGACGGTCAGGACTCGCCACCCGGCGCTCCGCGCGGCGAGTCCATTCCTTTCGGTGCTCGAGTTCTCAAGCTCGTGAGCGACTACGATTTTCTCGAAGCAGGCGGTGCAACTCCAGGAGGGGCGATCAGTACATTGCAGGGCCGCAAGGGCCACTACGATCCCAAGCTACTAGTTGCCCTCGGTCGCGTGAAAAGCAAGCTATCTCCCGGGGCAGGCCAGATCCAACTCGAGGCCCTCCGAGCCGGCATGCTGCTCGTCCAAGACGTCATGTCAACCACCGGCGCCGTCTTGGTTCCTCGCGGCCACGAAGTCACCGACGCAATTTTGACCCGGCTTCGCGGGTTGGAGCCAGGTAGCGTGCGCGAGCCCCTCTTCGCCCTGGGCTCCTGACCCCTGATCTCACCGCGACAGTGACAATCGCGCGGTCAGCCGCCCAGCTGACTCGCTCACCAGACCCATCGGTGCAATGCCCGGCTGGCTTAGCGCAGCATCGCGCGGGTCCCGCTACCCTCCCGACCAACAATCCCGCCGAGTCCGATCAACATTGAGCGACCACTTCGCCGACGAACATCGTTCAGGTTTGCGAGTTGACGCCTGCACTACCGTCGATGTCCACCGGCAGTCGGACCGTGAAAGTGGTTCCCTTCCCCACCTCGCTCTCGAATGTCAGAGACCCCTGGTGCTTCGTGGCCACGATGGAGCGTGCGATTGCGAGACCCTGTCCAGTGCCACGTCCCACCTCCTTGGTAGTGAAGAACGGGTCGAAGATGCGGTCCTTGATCTCATTCGGGATGCCACACCCCGTATCAGTAACGTCAATTCGCACATCCCCGCCCTCGCGCACTGTTCGCGCGATTATCTTTCCCCGCTTTCCGCTCTTACCCACAACAGCGAAAATTGCATGCGCGGCATTGACGAGCAGGTTCAAAAAGACTTGATTGATGTCGCCGAGGTGACATTTTACCAAGGGAATGTCTCCGAGAACGGTTTCCACGTCTGCGACGTACTTGTACTCGTTCTTGGCAATCGTCAAGGTGGCCTGTAATGCTCGATTAATATCGGCAGGTTCCTTATCTCGCTGGTCGGGGTGAGCGAACTCCTTCATCGCTCTCACGATGGCCGCGATCCGTGAGATTCCCTCCTCGGCGCGGGCGAACGCCGCGGCACCATTCTCTTCCAGGTAGGCCAGATCGGCCCGTTCTTCGACTTCGCGCATCTGTCCTGCGAGTGCTTCGTGCCCGGGTATAGCAGCCAGCGCCCCGACTGCCTGCCGATATGCGCCGAGCACTCGGCGTGCGTTTTCGAAGCCGTCCGATAAGAAATGGATACTATCGCCGACGAACTGGGCCGGCGTGTTGATCTCGTGGGCAATTCCCGCGGCAAGCTGACCAATAGCTTCGAGCTTCTGGGCATGGCGGAGCTCCATCTCCATGCGCTGACGCTCGGTTTCTCGCTCGCGCAGCTCGGCTTCCATTCGCTTGCGCCCGCTAATGTCGAGTACGTGTGTGACAAATCCCTCTGGCCTTCCCATTGCGTCCCAGAGCGTTGCAACACTTACGTCCGCCCAAACGGTGCTGCCATTCTTGTGTTGATAGCGTTTCTCTAGTCTTTCAACTTCGACATCGTGGCTAAGGAGCCGGTCTCTGGCGCTCGTTCCCTTTTCTGCGTCCTCTGCGAGCGTAATTTGATTGAAGGTCAAGCCCACCAGCTCGCGTGCTTCGTAGCCCAACATGGCCCCTAGCGCAGCATTGACTTCGAGGAAGCGACCGTCTAGAGCGACTAGCGCCTGCCCGACCGAGGCAGCGTGAAAGCTCGTGTGGTACTTCTGTTCGGAACGGCGCAGTGCCTCCTCTGAACGTCTGCGCTTGGTGACGTCTCGGAAGTTCCATACCCTCCCAAGACAGGTGCCATCCGCCAAAATTAGCGGGGCCGAGTGTCGATCGAAAGTGCGCCCGTCCCTTAGCAGCAGGTCGTCTTGGGTGGCTTCATTAGGATGAGCGTAGATTTCGGCTACTGGTCTTGCCCCGGTTTGGTGGACACCCGCCCTCAGGTGAAAGGGCGTAGAAAGGTGCCACATGTCCAAGGTAGAAAAGAAGCGACTCCGACGCACGCACACGCGTGAGTTCAAGGCCGAGAC
>Ga0187889_10003094_pt1 | contig 15139 bp, 11 predicted proteins | sample June2016WEW_7_10_2_FD_132992 | JGI IMG/M metagenome (GOLD analysis project Ga0187889, IMG submission 132992) | Peatland microbial communities from SPRUCE experiment site at the Marcell Experimental Forest, Minnesota, USA - June2016WEW_7_100 | ecosystem: Environmental > Terrestrial > Soil >... | reverse complement strand
GGTGCCGCGCTATTCCCATTGACAGATGGGTTGGCGATCGAAACCAGCCTCCCGGGCAAGGGCGATGTCGAAGTCCGGCTGCCGGCGGATACTGCGCCCCAGGCCAAAGGCGGTTCCAAGCGCGTGGAGTTGCTGATCCTTGGCATCCCCCGGCGTTGCACCCTCACTCGAGATTGGCCCCCGTCCAAAGACGTGGTCGAGCGGTTCTATCGCGAGTTCGGCTTGGACGGCGGCCCCGGGGGCTACCGCGTGTCCTTGGAGGAAGGCCAGGTGCTGTCCCGTCGCTACGTGCTCAAGGTCGATGGCAAAGCCTCCGGCGCCCTGAGCGGACGCCTGACAGGCAACCTGGTTTCGAGCCTGCCCATTTGCGTCTGCGGGTTGAACGACCGCTGGTCGGCCTGGCTCTACGACTGCGGCGTCAAACAGAGCCGGCCCATTGGCGTGCTCGAAAACCAGGGCTGGGCGACGGTTAATCTTTCCGGCCATGCCGACCTGTTTATCGGCCACCCGGTTGCCGTGGACAACGCCCAACTCTTCGTCCAATTGACGCAGTCCGGCGAACAAGCCTGGACGCTGGAAGTCCACAACCCCACCGACGCGCCCATCACCACCCGCATTCGCGCCCACCCGGCCTTTGATCCGCTGACGGGCAAATCTCTCCCACGGGGACCTGTGACCGTCCCGGCCGGAGAATCGCTGAGTATTTCACTGTCTTCCTCCGCCGCTTCGATGGCGCCCGGAGGACCCGCCGGCGATCCGGCGCGACTGGCGCGGATCCGCGGCGCGAAGATGCCGCCCGTCGCCCACCCGGTGTTGTTCAACACGCCGGAAGCCGATGCCATTCTCGCGGCGCTGGAAACCTTCCCGGTGGACAATCCCTGGAACCAGCTTGTCACCGACTGGCCGGTCCATTGGAATTCCAAAGCGATGGTCGCCTCAGTGGGCGCAGACAAACCGCTCCGCTACGATGCGGACATGGGTTTCGTGCTCGTGCCGCCGGAGCAGAAGCGTGTCGAGGTGAAAATCGTGGGCTATCCCGGCGAGTCCGACCCAGGGCCGTTCCCCGTGCCGGACAACACCCCGATCGAAGGCTGGCCCGTCGCTTACCGAGGCGACGTGAAAGGGCGCAGCCTGTCGCTCGACGACGTGCAGCGGAACAAGCTGAACGAGGACGCCGACCGGCACGCTATCGTGGTGGACCCGGCAAGCCGCATGCTTTACGAGTTCTACCATGCCAGGAAAACCGCCACCGGCTGGGAGGCCGCGCAGGCCTCCACCTTCGACCTGAAGTCCAACGCCCTCCGGCCCACAGGCTGGACGTCCTCGGACGCCGCCGGGTTGCCGATCTTTCCCGCCGTGGTCCGGTACGATGAACTGAAGCGCGGCGTGGTGGACCACGCGCTACGGGTCACGGTGCGCAAGACGCAGCGCGAGTTCGTCGCGCCCGCGACGCATTACGCCAGTCCGCACACCGACCCCAGCCTGCCGCGCATGGGTGAACGCTTCCGCTTGCGGCAGAGCTTCGACGTGTCCGGCTTTTCGCCCGAGGTCCGCGTCATCCTGACGGCGCTGAAACGTTACGGGATGTTTGTCGCGGACAACGGCATCGAGTGGGCGATCTCCGTCGCTCCCGACGAGCGCATTCCGCCGCTGCACGAGGAACTGCGCCGCGTGAAGGGCGCGGACTTCGAAGTGGTGACTCCGCCGCGGTAGCCAGCCCGTTTGAAACCCTCAAGCCATTCAACGCGTCCCGCTCCAGATCGAAACCGCCGGCGTCCGCAGTCAAAACGGAAAAGCGGAGATACCAGCGATTGCCCGCTGTTCGCGGTCGGTAGGTGTCCACCCAAAACCCCCATGCTGGGGCCAGGGTTGCCGTGTGACCGCCGAATGCAGAAGTTGGTCTTCATCCGGGCTCGCAGTGTGGGTGCATCCCGGAATCGCTATCCCCCCCCGGAGCGCGCACAAGGCCAGCCCGATCCGGCGCAGGATGCAGCCAAGGACATCAAAATGGGGACTACGCCGGCCCGAGATACCTGGCCCACCGCGATCACCATGAGACGGCCCGGCCGGATGGGCCGCCGGACCTGCCGCCCTTTGACCAGGAGTTCGTGGAACTGCGCGCGGCCAAAGTCTGGGGCTTGACGCCGCGCGCATGGCGGGAGCAGTCGCAAGACGGCCGGGCACCGATGCTGGCCTACGAGATGTGGGTCCAGACCCGTGACACCTACCGGGACGAATGGCGCGAAAACCAGTAGAAGGAAAAGGAAAAAGGGACCAATCCGTATCAGGCGATGAAACGCCAGATGGGGTTGGAGTAACTTTCATTACAAGCTTGGAGGCCTGGGGCGGAATTCTGCCGACGTTTATGGCTCCGGCACCCAGTTGAACGTTGAATGGCAGGACCATGTAGACTTCCTTCAACGAAATCGTCCTGCCAGCAGCGTAATCAAAGTTGTCCACAGTTCTCGACATCCGCCGAGATACCCTCAAGATTGGCCTTCCGCAGCGGTTTCCGATCAGCCTTGGCACAATTGAATGGATCTGCAACGGTTTCACCATCGCGTGAAGAGCCTGTCGGACGGTTACAGCAGTTCCCAAGGCACTCCAATCTGCAAAAGCAGTTGGATGTCGGGGTGAAAGGGTTCGTTAGCAGGCCACCCGTGTTCAAGGCGACATTTCCCGACAATCCCAAGCAGCCACAGCGCGCTCGCGCGTCGCTTCACATCAGCGTGAGCCATGTCAAGTAGCTGCTTCTTCAGCTCGCTGGCCTCTCGTGGCCTCTCGTAGTAGACATTCCCTCCGGTGGGCACGTGTTGTATCACTGCTGCCTCAACTATCCGTTCTTCCGCATAGCTGACTGGAAACTCATCACTCAGGAGGTCCATCAGGCAGCTTGCGGCGTCAGGTCTATCCACTTCGCCAAGAATGTAGACCAGTACAGCGCGTTCAAATGCCGACCGGGGACTCGTGCAGCGCCGCTTGATCTCACTCCATATCTTGCGGCTCATCTTAGGCGCCCGCGTAATTCCTCGCACCAAATCAGAAGTCGCGTCCGCTGAATTCATTTCACCAGAGCACATCTTATCCAGGAGAGTGAACAGACCTCTGTCTGCCCCAGGATTTGGACTTTCGGACAGAAACGCTGCAAGCGAATACAAATGCCCTCTTTCGATACCTGTGGTGAGGGCAATCTCGATGAGCAGATCAACGGCCTCTGGAGCGCAGCACGATGAGAGTGGGGCGAGTAATTCGCGGACGTAGTAGTTCTTCAGACGAAACTGGGGCAATTTGCGGATTCTGTCCACGCCCAGTGTGGGGTTATCACTGAAAAGCAGCACAGCAAGGGCACGGACGACAAGATGCCAACTACCTTCATTTGAACCCGATTGGGTCTTCTCGTGTTCCGTGATGATCGGTTCCAGGATTGTTGCCACGGTCGGGCCTGACAGAATTGTCCCATTCAGCATGAGGTCGTGGAGCGCGTTTGTCACGGTCCATGCTTGATACTTATCCGAGGCTAACTTGGCCAGGATCGGGAGCACCCGCGAGTCGTTCAGCGCGGCGAGCGCCGCCACGGCACCATGCATTTCGTGTCTCGGAACGCTCGCCCCGGGTTTATCATACTCCGGCAAAAAGTGCTCGACGGCAGCAAATATCGCGTCGGCGTAACTTGCCGCAACGGTCGTTCCCGCATCGCCTCTCGCGTGTTCCGTTTGGCGTTGGTGAACGCCGACGTAGTCCGGTCGATCACCGAATGGAGAGTTTTCTGCCTTGTTTTCTTGACGGCTCAGTAAGTATAAACCAAAGGCAGCGAAATTCAGCAAGCTCGGCACATGCAACAGGCGCTTGAAAACGTCGGCTGAATTGCGGCCAAGCTGGACCAACGCTCTTTGGTAAGTGGGCCAAAAGGCACATGGAAGAACCCAGACTGGAGGTTGGCCTTTGCGGCCACCTAAGTTCCACGCTTCAAAGTGTTCCTGCTGTTTTTGGCTTTCATCGTGCAGACGCTGAAGGTCCTCATGGATCCACTTTTCGATGATTTCGACGTCCCTTGGCTGGCCAACGCAGCCGAGGAGTTCCACCAGCCCAGCCCGGAACCAAGCGTTGTCCTCCAAGTCTCTGGGCCGCTGCTCCTCCAACCGTAACGCCAGAGACCGGAGCGCGTCTTTTCGCTTGCCGGAGGCCTGTGAGGCTGCTGCTCGGGAAGCCAGTTTAACGAGCCTTCTATTCCGTCCGAACTCGACGATCTCCAGCGCCTCTGCCAGGACCGCATCCAACAGCGTGTTGCTTGGAATCTCTCCTATTCCGGCTTTGAGCGCCTCGCCGCGATCCTGCCACGGTTCCACCCGCTTCCCACCTTTTGTCGCATCATACTCAAGATAAGCTTTGAGCAAAGCCCGCGCTGTAAAGAGCGATCCGCTCGCTCCAAGTGCGACGGCACGGTGGCGCGTTGTGTTCACATCTAGGTCAATATCGATAGCTGAGGCGGCGACTCTGTCCAATTCGCGCTCCGGCAGTTTGGCGATATATGCCGTGAACGGCTCCCACCAGAAGCGACCGGCAGTCAGCAAGTTGGCTAGCCAACCTGCCGCCCATTCCTGGTCCCGTTGGGCGACCAGTTCAAAGTACTCCGCAAGCAGGGGGCTTGCATTGGGTTTTGGTATGGTGTCGGCGGGATGCTGCGCGGGAATCCAATGTTCGTCCCTTGATCGGAAGTCCAGCTCTTTGTTCTCCAGCATGGCCTCCATCTCGCCTTTCATCAGTCCAGGCCAGTCAGGATCATCAACCCTTTTCAGCGTCAATATGACCGCTCGGCGCGCGCTGAGCGCCTCCATAGAAGGAAGGGCCGCTTTGGCCTTTACGAGGAATGGCCCGGCGTAACGGTTCGGAATGCGTGCAACGATGCGCTCCAGAAATCCACTAACCCATTCGCCAGGGCTTAAATCTCCGCTCAGCGCCGTGAGAGTCCCATAAGCCCCGGCATCAAGCAGCAGTTCGAAACACGCGAGCTTCACGTTTGCGTCCTCGGGCCTTTGAATAAGCTCAGACGCAAGGGCAACATGATCGTGGGTTGCCCCCCATGACAGCTCACGAATCAGCTCGACTTTTCGTTCCGGGTCCCACTCGGAAAACCCGCTCCGCCATCCTGGGCCCAGCGAACTGAGAGCAAACGGGTGCCAGACCCTCAAAGTCTGGAGGCGTAGATTCTGATCTGACGATTCAAGGAGTGGCCGCAGGATGTCATGGAAGTCAGGGGTTTTGGTCGCCAGCATCGCAGCTAAGGTGCAGCAATGGTTATGGTGCCCCTTTTTCCGGTACCACGCGCGCAGGGCGGCGCCGAGTTCCTCTCGAACCTCACTCCATACGCTTGCTCCCGCGGCACCGGCCAATTCGGACGCAAGCGACAGGTTCACCTGCATGGCCCATCGGATTACGTTCGTCGCGAGGGCGATCTCAGTTGGACCTCCGTTGCCGTAACGCTCCATCAAGAAGAATAACGGCTCCTGCCATTGTGGGAGGTTCAGGACGTCCCGCTGAAACACGAACACTTGCTCGGCCTCCTTGGCGTTCGCAGTGGCAGCAACAGAGCCGTGCAGGAATTCCGCCGCAAACCACTCCTGAAACTGCTGATGGACGAAGCGGTAAACACTGCACGTCCCAGGAGATAGGACGAGAAGGTGATGTCGCACCAGGCAATCCAGCACGCCGGCCGAGTTCGGTGCCGCCTCCCGATGTCCCTCAGTCCGAAGGAACTTACTGCCATTCGCGATTGTCGTAGTCGCCTCTTCGAAGCTCAGGGTTGTTCCAGCATGCTGTGTCATTTTGGCGGCAATACGCTCAAGGTAGCGCCGGTGGTAGGAGTTGCAGGGCGGCCCTCCCAGCGCAGTCGAGTGGTCCGGGTCCCGTTCATATAGTCCGACAAATCGCATTAAAATGCCATGGCGGGTGAGCGGGAGGTTCCCGCCTGATCGGGCCAATGCGATTGCGGCGCTGAGGAAGAGCGGCGTATTTGTTATAGTGGCCAAGGCCTCGTTCGCTTCGAGCTCCATTTCAAATGCCGGCCGATTCGCGATCCCCGATTTTGCGACGATGGCCAGCTTCTGCTCATGTGACAAAGGCGCGACCTGGATCTGAAACTCTGTCGAAAGCGGCGGCGATACCTGGGTGTTGCGGGTGCAGACGATAATCGGGGTTGCTGAGTGGCACAGGGCGAAGGCCTTCAACTTAGAGCTTATTCGTGCGATTTCCGATTCAGAAACTTCGTTCCAGCCATTCAGCAAAACTGCCACGTGCCCCGCCGAACAGAGGTTTGCCAAGTCACCCGACTTCAGCGCGTGGCCTGAACATTGGGCTGCCGCGAACGCCATGAAGTCCTTTCCAGAAGACGCCCATACAGGAAGAGAGATGATAATCGGAATCGGAGCGGATGCGTCCAGCGAGAGTGCCTCCGCAATTTGAATCAAAGTGAAGGTCTTGCCTGCTCCGGGTTCTCCGAACATGATTAGGCGTCGGCGGTCCTTCACTATTCGACAGATCTCCTTGACCGTTATTCGCCTAATTTCAGCGTTGGCCTTACCTGGCCCCAAGGCAGGGTATTCCCGAAGGGTGAGTTCTATTGTTTTGGCCTCCTCATACTTGCTCACCACTTTCCAACCCGTCAAGAGCTGGGCGGACGCCAACCTCCCCGCCGCAGCCAGTTCAAAGATCGGCTTGTCTGCCTCGAGCTGCATCCCGAGGTATTCATTACAGAGCCATCGGTTCTCAGGCTGCTCCAATGAAGTGATGACTTCAGCCTGAGAGATTATCTGAACAGGGTGACCGAATTCCTTCTGGATCGCCTCGCTCCACTCGAATCCAGTCAGATTGCCAATCGGCACGGGTGTGATGAACACCAAGGAATCCAATTTCACACCCCGTCGATGTATCCGTCCCGCGTCTTCCCTGATCTTTTGAATTGTACCGGTAAGTGAAGCTGCCAGGCTCCGGCGAAGACCGTCCGCGCCGGCAACAAAGGACGTGGCGTCTTCGCCGCCATCATTTTGTTCCTCCGTCGCCTGCAATTCCGGCCAGCGCCGCTTGCCAAGCTGGACGGCGATCCGCTGGAAGTCCCGGTGGCGTTGAGCCTCAATCAAGGCTTCCAACGCCTGCTTGATTTCAAGCCGCTTGTCTTTCACAGGTGGAGTTCGACTTTCCGGAGAGAATTATACCCGGGGCTCCGAAAAGATCGAGGGCATTTTCGCCCACGCTGGAAGCATTCGTTTCCCTCTCAACGATTAGCCAAGTGGGTGCCAGCCGGCCAGCGGGTTTAGCGGAGTATTCGTAGGCCGCTTTCGCCCCGGACGGCACTGCCGGGCCTGACCGACGCAGTGGACAAGTTGAAGGCCCTCGGGGCGGCGCTGGACAGCATCAACGGGCGCTTGGCGGGCATCGGCACGATCGCCAGCTTCAAGCGGACCCGAGCGCAACTGGAGCAATGGCTCAGGCCGCTCGGCCAGGGCACGCGCAAGATCATCCCGGTCAAGGAGTTGGCGGCGGCGGGCATCCCGGACGTCAGGGATTGGGAGGCTTACATCACCAATTGGCTCAGCAGGAGCCGCAGGTGCGGTGAAAGCTTTTTTCTTGGCGGGTCCGCTGCCTGGCCCGGATGCACAAACGCGATGAGCCAGACACCGAGCCAAGTCCTAAATCGTCGCAAGTTCATGATTACGTTTAGCCTGGGATTGCCGGGCCTGTAAAGAGCGTGCAGACGTGCGAATCACCGGCGTGAGCGGACGCGTTTATTTGCTCTGGTTGGCGTTGAGCCTCAAGATATAGGTCTCGCCGGCGGGCAGGGTAAAGCTGAGGGGCAAATCGGTTTCCAGGGTCAGATTGCGGATACGGCTGAGTTCGAGGCCGGTCGCCAGCTTGAGTTTAGTTGCTTGTCGTTCTTGCGGTCCAGGTTGTTGACGTAGGCCAGCCAGCCATCGGCGGTCTTGATGGCGCGGCACTCCAGGCCGGTGACATGGGCGCCGTCGGGTGTCAGGAAGCGAACCGGGCGGGACACGCCGGCGGCGGCGAGCACGGCGTTCATCGGTTCGGCCATGCTGGCGGGCACCATCGGTGGCTTCCAACCGTACCGGAAAACTCGCCGTACGGGATGAACAGAGGAGGTGGGGGAAGCTCGAAAGGGCAGAACCACAAGGAGCCATTGGTCTAAGCCGATCACGCCTCCACTCCACTCGACCAATTCAATAATTGGAGGTTGTTCGATCGGAGCTGCAAGCTCAACGAGGCGTCTTTCACGATTACGGCGGGAATAACCGCGGTTGACATCAACTCTCGGACAATCACGATCTCCGCGTCAGAGCCCAACGGGTGGTTTTCCAACGGGCGCGTCGTGATCAATGGTCGCTACTACGCCATAGAGGCATCGACGGGCGGAGTTCTGCGGATGGCCAACCGACCCTTCGACGCGGCGGCGAGGATGGAGGTCTCGGTTGTGCCGGGGTGCAACAAGTACGCCTCCGACTGCCGCAAGTTCTCCAATTGCGACAACTTCGGGGGATTCAGCTTGGTTCCGTTTATCAGCCCCAATCTCGTTGGCGCCTAACCTGCCTCAACTCTTGGTGGAAGCAGTTTTCCTCAGGTGCGCGACTGTCCCAAAGTACGAGACGTAATCTATCCAGGAAACGGTCCGGAGCGCGTTCAGCTCGGTAGCGTAGACGGTGTCAGCTCCGTGCAGAATCGCGTTGCGATTTAGCACGCCTGGCTTGAGGAGCTGGTGCCCCTCGGACACCGTGAGCGGGATTTCAGCCAGGATTAGCTCGAGAATGTCGGCCGTGTATAGTGAGCCGTCGGTCGAGTTGGAGATGAAGTTCCTAATTTCCGCCTTGAACTTCTCCTGTTTTGACGTGATCGAGAACTTCGGCGTTTTCGCCGCGATGACTTCACGGCCAATTCCGTCCGCTTGAGCCAGCATCGCGGGGATGGAGAGCTCGTAATCCCCGGAGCGTAACGCCCCGAAAGCCTTCTTCAAAATGGCGGCCCGGTGGGGGAAATCTGCGGCGAGCATGTCTTCCGTGTCGTGCAGGTGCTCCCTAACGAGGGTACACATGTGTTGGTTAGCCTGTTCTACCTGGCCCCTTTGGAACATTTGGGCCAGCGGGAAAATGACGGCGAGAGGGGTATGGAAGCCGGACACGAACCAGCCATGGTCGGCCAGGATCTTCAACCCTTGCGGCAGGTGAGCTTTGAACAGGCGCATGCCTTCGCGCATTTTGGACAGGTCCAATCCGAGGGATTGATGGTACTTGGCGAACTCCTTCTGGTGCTTGGCCACCTCGGCAAGGGCTTTGACCATTTGCTCCCTTAACACCTTCATTCCCTTTGCGATTTCTCCGAAATTGGGGGGAAGCTTGAAGCCCTTTGAAATGGCTCGAAAGTCGCAGGGGGCCGCGAGCTGTACTCCTTTGAGGGCGTCGCTGATGGCTTTGTTGATTGAACTCGCCATAGTCGGGCCACCGTACGATGCGCACGCTGGGCACAGCAAGCGCAAACGAGCGGCGCGTATGTCTCCATTGATGAACAGTTTCACCATCAATGGCCAACCTCCCACGCGATGGGTATGCCCGGTCTGTGGCAGCGGGGTTGCTCCCCGGATGCCGCAGTGCCCGCGCGGCGAGCGTCATATCGTCACCGCGCCTGGAACGTCAGCGCCCCCGAAGGGGTCCCGGAATGCTGAAAACCGAATCTGCGCCGGCGTCTGCCAGATGGCCCTCTTCACCCAGGTATGCCCGCTCCAAGTGCTCTTTGAGTCCCGTCAATTCCGGGCCGGGCCGGACCTGCACGCGCCGGATGGCGTGCGTGACACGAGACTCGTGGTCGGATTGGTGGCTGCCGGACATTCCCACCAGGAAGGCGAAGAAGCGGAACCGATGGGCTCGGCGTGCCTGTGGCGTAGTCCCATGGCGTGCCGGCTCGGGCTTGCCCTGTTGCTCGCCGCTGCCACCGTTGCCCGCCCGAATACGCCGCTGACGATCACCGTGCATCCCGGTGCCAGGCAGACGTTCCAAGGATTTGGGGCCAGCTTCGTGTAAAGGGGGCGGAACATAGTTTTTGGGGTCAATCACGGGTCCTGCGGCGAAAAAAATGATCATGTCGCCTCCAGGACAGATCCGCGCCGGCACCGTCGCTCTCACGCAGGGGCGCGTCACCGTGCGCGATGTGGCTCCGTGCGACCTCATCAGCTTGCGCGCATCGAGGGGACGAGGAGTCGAGGAACTCCTCAACGAACGTGCATCGTCTGGTCCAAGTTGTTATGCTTCAGGCATGAAGCGCATCCTGTCGCTCTGGGTGTTGTCCGTGCTGCCCGCCCTGGGTGGTGCAGACCAAGCTGGCTCCCAGGCCCCTGACGCCGGTCTGAAATGGAAGGAGGTTGCCGAAGCCAGAATTCCTGTCCCTCCTCGCGAACACCCGCGCCTTTATCTGCGCTCGCCGCAGGCAGCCCAACTCGACGCCCGGCTGCACGACGCGGCGCTCCAGTCGGCCTTGCGAAAGTTGCGGTCGCAAGCCGCCAACTCGGCCCAGATGCGGCTCGAACTGGATGCACTGCAGTACCTGGTCAGCAAAGACCGGGGCCTCGGGCGCGCCACGATCGAGTTAGCCTTGGTGCTGTTGAAAAGGACTGAATTGCCCCAGCGTCAGGATGCCTGCCGGGTTACCGGGCGCATGATGGTCACCGGCGCGATCATCTATGACTGGCTTTACGCGCTGCTGACGCCGGAGGAGAAACCGGCGTTCATTGCGGAATTGGTCCGGCTGGCCAAAACTCAAGAATGCGGCTACCCGCCCACACGCCAGGGCTCGGTGACCGGCCACGCTTCCGAGGCGATGATCATGCGCGACATGTTATCCGCCGGGATAGCCATCTATGATGAGTTTCCGGAGATGTACGAATTGGCCGCCGGCCGTTTCTTCCGCGAACACCTGCCCGCTCGGAACTGGTTTTATAGCGGCCACGCCTATCATCAAGGGGATTCCTACGGCGCCCACCGCTGCAGTTGGGATACCTACCCGCTGTGGATTTTCGACCGCCTGGGTGCGGGCAACGTCTATAATCCCGAGCAGCGCTTCGTCCCCTATCTGTGGGTTTACACCACCCGGCCCGACGGCCAGCGGTTGCGTGCCGGCGACACCTTCGCCGACAGCGCGCTGCGTGGCCGGCCGTGGAGCGAGTATATGGGCACGCTCTTGACGGCCAGCTATTACCACGACGGTTTTCTGCTGGACGAATTCCTCCGCCAGGGTGGCAGCGGCGGCAACGAACTGCTCTTTGAAGTGCTCTGGCGCGACACCACCCTGGAACCCAAACCGATTCCCACGCTGCCGCTCTCGCGCTATTTCAGCGCGCCCTTCGGTTGGATGGTGGTCAGGACCGGTTGGGACGAGGACGCCGCCATTGCGGAGATGAAGATCAACGAATACAACTTTGCCAACCACCAGCACCTGGATGCCGGCGCGTTTCAGCTTTACTACCGCGGCGCGCTGGCGATTGACTCCGGCCTCTACTCCGGCTCCTCGGGCGAATACGGCAGCCCGCATTGCCGCAATTATTACTGGCGGACTATTGCCCACAACTCACTGCTGGTTTACGACCCGCGCGAGCAGTTCGGCCGCCGGGGCGACTACGGCAATGACGGGGGCCAGCGGCTTCCCAATGGACGCTCGGAAGCCAGGACCCTGACGGTGCTGCAGGCCCCCGAGAACGGTTACCGCACCGGCAAGGTGCTGGCCCATGGCTTTGGCCCCGATCCTCAGGCGCCCGACTACACGCTGTTGCAAGGGGATATAACCGAGGCCTACAGCAAGAAGGTCAAACAAGTAACCCGCTCGTTTGTTTTCCTCAACCTGCGGGACAAGCAAGTGCCTGCGGCGCTGGTGGTCCTGGACCGCGTGGTCAGCGCCGATCCGGCCTTTCAGAAGTATTGGCTGCTCCATTGCCTTGAGGAGCCGAAGGTCGGAAACAGCGTGGCGGTGGTGGATTGCACCCTGCACGGGGCGCGGGGACGTCTCAATCTGGATGTCCTGCTGCCCAGTGCCGACAACCTCACACTTTCGAAAGTCGGCGGACCCGGCAAGGAATTCTGGGTATTCGGGACCAATTACGAGAACAACGTAGAGCCGGCGAGGCTGGAGCGCGGCTCGATGGAGCCCGGGGCCTGGCGGCTGGAAGTCTGCCCCAGGCAGGCCGCACCGGAGGACCTCTTCCTCAACGTGATGCAGGTGAGCGATCGAGAAAACGGCGCGCACTGGCCGGTGAGCAAACTGGAGGTCGAAGGGCGAACCGGTTGCCTCATCACGGGTCCGGCGTCGTCCTGGTTAGTGCTGTTGCGGCGTGACGGAACCCGCTCCGACCAAGAGGTGCGATTCCGGGTTCCAGGGCCGAACCCATGCCGGGTGCTCGTAACCGACCTGAGCCCCGGCCGCTGGCGGGCGGAACGCGCGGGAGCGGCCGGAACGTTGGATGTGGAGGTGACCGCGGAAGCCGGCGCCGCCTGGCTGCAAACGGAAGCCGGCGCCTGGACCTTACGCCGTTGACCTCACGGCGGCTCGGAGGAGGATCCGCTCCGGAAAGAGTTCCCAGCAAATCAGAAGTTGCCAGCACGCGGATTGGGCGATACGAGAATGGAGGCATGCATTTAAAGCATCCTGGACTTTTCATGGCGATGCTGGTTTGCGCCACGGTGTCGAACGCAAGCGCCTGCGGCCTCGACCCAGAACCGGACGCGGTCGCCGCAGGGGCGGTTGACACTACTTGGATGGTCAAGGCCAAATACGGCCTCTTCCTGCACTACCAATACCGGATCCTCTTGGGTTATTCCATTCGCACCCAGCCGCAGTTTCCTCAGCCTGCAGAGATGACGGCCCGGCAGTGGAACCAGTTTGTGGATGGATTCGACGTGCGAGGCTTCGCCGCCCAGATGGCGGAGGCGCGTGTGGGCTGGGTCATTTTCTGCCTCGACGACCACTACTTTGCCTGGCCTTGCGCGCCGAACCAGGCCTTCTGCCGATACACGGGCTATAAACCCGGACAGAAGTGTTCCCGGCGGGACCTGATCCGGGATTTGGCCGACGCCCTCAACGCCAGGGGGGTGAAGCTCATCTGTTATTTTGAGGGGCTCAACGGCTACATGAAGGACCCACAGACCTATGAGGGCCTCAAGGACGACGGCAACTCGAAAACCCCGCCCTCCCCCGAGAGCCGCCGGCGCCGGCTGGAGATCCTCAGAGAATACTGTGAGCGCTACCAGGACGAGATTGCCGGGTGGTGGTTCGACGGGATGGAATACGATTCGTACGCGCAGCCGCCCGATGACTGGGAAACGATTGGATCCATCGTGCGCCGGGCCAACCCCACGGCGGTTATCGCCTTCAGCGCAGGCGACAACGAGCAGGCCTGCATCCGGCCCGGGCTGGACAACTTCACCGGAGGGGACACCTGGAGCAGGCAGGACCTCAAGAGAATCGTTCCGGAGCGTTGGCCGGCGCAAGGCGGCCTGCTTTGGCATGGTAAGATCTACTGCGGGAACATCTACCACGGCCTGGGCGACGCCAACCAATTCAGCGATGAAGAGCTCATCCAGTGGATCAAGACCTGCAACCGGCAAGGCGGGATCTGCACGCTGGACTGGCCATTTGACCCCAAGACCGGCCTGCTCAAGGACTTTGGCCTGGCGCAGTTGAAGCGAATTGCCGCCGCGATAAAAAGTCCATCACCTCACTGAAGCAGCGCGAAGACACGGCTGGGGCCGCTGGAGGCACCGGCGATCTTGGGGCCGCCCACGATGACGGTTGCGCCCTTGGGCGGCAGTTCACCTAGATCGGCCGCGCACTCCAAGCCCCATCGATTACTGCCCAACCACCGCACATGCACCGGGAAATCGGCTGAAAGGCCCCGGCCCAGGCTCAAGGTGTCCACCACAATGCCCTTCACGTCGCGCTCGGCCAGGAGGAACTCCACCGCCTCGATCTGAAACCCGGGAGTGTGCAGCGCCCCGTTGCTGCCGGCGTTCCGAAACCGGGCGGTGCCAACGTGCTTGTCCCACCCGCTGCACATGGCCACAATGCTGCCGGGGCCCAGCGGGCCATGCCTGGATTCCCAGGCCCTCAGGTCATCCAGGGTCAATTTGGCATCGGGATCAGCCTCGGTCTTGCGCCGAATGTCCACCACCGCCAGCGGACCCAGCAGGTGAGCGGCTGGAATCAGGTCCGCCGAGTCCCTGTCCGAGCGGCGCAGCGGGGCGTCCAGGTGCGTGCCGGTATGCTCGTGGAGATGCCACCGGTACATATTCCAAGGGTCTTTCGGCCAGTTGGCCAGCCTCTCCATTCTCAGTTGTCCCTGGCCACTGCCCGTTGGAAAATCCGGTGTCAGCGTATGGGTCAGATCCACCACACGGCTGAACTGGAATGGCTCGACCGTTTGGGCCAACCCGACTGCATTGTCGGAACCGAGGATTGGCTCCTCGCCACGGCCCATGGCGCCGACGGCCACCGCGGCGCCCGCGGCCAGAAACCTCCGGCGGTTCATACTACGCATCTTCTCCAAACAGAGCGGCAAACACATAATTTTCAGGGCTTCCAAGGAATGGTCAGCGGCCCGGCGTTTAGGGCGTGGACGTCCAGTCGAGTCCCGCCGGCCGCGTTGACAACCACAAGGCGGCGCTTCTGCCCGGGCACAAGATCGAAGAAGTTGTCCTCGAACACTGCCCCGGTTATCGGCAGCAGTTCATGAACCTGCGCCGGCATCCGCGCAGGCATCCAGGACTTGTCCGGCGATATTGCCTCGCGGGCGAGTGCGGTCACATCCGCTTTGTCGGTGTCGAGTTGCCGGACCAGCCAGCCGTCCCGCAAAGGAACTTGTTTCCGCAGGACTGTGTCGCCGCTCTCCACCGCCATCGCAGACAGGCCGAAGGCCAGCATCAAGACCAGCAGAGCACTTGCTGTCTTACTCATCGTGATGCTGTTCTAAACATCGAGTTCGAGTGCCGACACCGACGCTGGCGGGAAGCTCCACGGTCCCGCTGCCGGAAAGTCCTTCCGCCTGGGGGCGATGACGTCGCGCGTTTCAGCCCAGACCTCGAAGTCGGGATCGACCGCGATT
>Ga0187889_10003089_pt1 | contig 15167 bp, 8 predicted proteins | sample June2016WEW_7_10_2_FD_132992 | JGI IMG/M metagenome (GOLD analysis project Ga0187889, IMG submission 132992) | Peatland microbial communities from SPRUCE experiment site at the Marcell Experimental Forest, Minnesota, USA - June2016WEW_7_100 | ecosystem: Environmental > Terrestrial > Soil >... | reverse complement strand
CACGCGAGCAGATGAAGCAAGTGAACCTAAAGCCCCACAAGTTCCATGGCGAATGGAACTATACCATCGAGCCTCACAGGTGAACCAACTTGATACCTTTATTTATTTACGCCGCCTAAGCCTACGATGCGTCCGATGATCTCGCAAGCCCAACCAGCGAAATGCCGGCCGGCCGGGTGCATCCAGACACCGCCCCCAAATTGGAATTTGCCCGCGCGGAGCGCGGCATTCTCCTGCCCCGGAGGGGCAGCGGATAACAGCCCAGGGCAAGGCCCGCCGGAGCGTAGCGCAGGCGGGCCGCCGCCCTGCGTGCCGGGCACACTCCCCAAGGACGCAACCGGACACCGCCCCCGAATTCCTTTCCGCCGCGCGCCGCGCGCCATTCTCCAGCCCCAAAGGGGCTGTGCATATCAGCCCAGGGCAAGCGGAGCGCCGCCCTGGGTACCGGGCAAAGATAGATCACCCCCCTCCCATGCGCTCCGAGCGCATAGGAGGGGGGAAGGGGGGTGGGTTCCCGTCCCGTCTCCCAATCCTAATCCCAATCCTAATCCTAATCCTAATCCTAATCCCCTCCTCCACCGTCGCGGGCGCTGTCCGGATACTCTCCGGCCCTTACGCAAAACCGTAAACCAATGACCGCAACCACCTTTCACGAGAGCGAGGTCCAGGACACCGCGTTCGACATCTTCGAGTCGCTGGGGTTTGCCTCCCTTCGCGGTGGCGAAATCGCCCCCGGCGGACCCCAGGCCGAGCGCGCGTCGTTTGCGGAGGTGATCCTCCCAGGGCGTCTGAGCGAAGCCCTCCGCCGGGTCAACCCGGCAATCCCCAGCGACGCGCTGGCAGAGGCCTTCCGAAGAATCGCCGTCCCACAGACCCCGTCTCTCCTCGCCAACAACCGGGCCTTCCATCGGATGCTCGTGGAGGGTATCCCGGTCGAGTGCCGCCGCAAAGACGGCAGCCTCGGCACCGTCATCGTCAGTCCGGTCGATTTCGATAATCCGGATGCCAACGACTGGCTCGTTGTGAACCAGTTCACCGTGATCGAGGGCCAGCACAACCGCCGTGCCGACCTCGTCGTTTTCGTGAACGGCCTGCCGCTGGCCGTCATCGAGCTGAAAAACCCCGCTGACGAGAACGCCACCATCTGGGATGCCTTCAACCAGCTCCAGACCTACAAACAGCAAATCCCCTCCATCTTCACCTGCAACGCCCTTCTGGTGATCTCCGACGGCCTCGAAGCCCGCATCGGCACCATCACCTCCGACAAAGAGCGTTTCATGCCCTGGCGCACCATCGAGGGCGAGACCGTCGCGCCGCCCACCATGCCCCAGTTGGATGTCCTGCTTCGCGGTGTGTTTGAAAAACGGCGTTTTCTCGATCTGGTCCGCCACTTCATCGTCTTCGAGGAGGACACCGGCGGCGTGCTGCTCAAGAAAATGGCCGGCTATCACCAGTTCCACGCCGTCCGCATCGCCGTCGAGGAAACCCTCCGTGCCTGCGCCGCGGCAACCGGCGACGCCTTCCGTGACCGCTCCGGCGGGTATTTCGCCCGCCATCAGCCTGGCGGGACCGCAGGCGACCGCCGTATCGGCGTGGTCTGGCACACCCAGGGCTCCGGCAAATCGCTCACCATGGTCTTCTACGCCGGCGAGTTGGTCCTCCACCCGGCCATGGAAAATCCAACCATCGTCATGCTCACCGACCGCAACGATCTGGACGACCAGCTTTTCGGCACCTTTTCCCGCTGCCACGAACTGCTCCGCCAGAAGCCCGTCCAGGCCCAGAGCCGCGAGCACCTCAAACGGCTTCTCGCCGTCGCCAGCGGCGGCGTGGTTTTCACCACCATTCACAAGTTCTTCCCCGAGGAAAGGGGCGCCCAATACCCGCTCCTTTCCGACCGCCGGAACATCGTTGTGATGGCCGACGAGGCCCACCGCAGCCAGTACGACTTCATCGACGGCTTCGCCCGCCACATGCGCGACGCCCTGCCCAACGCCTCCTTTATCGGCTTCACCGGCACGCCCATCGAAAAGACCGACGCCAACACCAGGGCCGTCTTCGGCGATTACATTTCGATCTACGACATCCGGCGCGCCGTTGAGGACAAGGCCACCGTTCCCATCTATTACGAAAGCCGCCTCGCCAAGCTGGAGCTCAAGCCAGAGGAAAAACCCAGAATTGATCCCGACTTCGAAGAAGCCACCGAAGGCGAGGAACTCGAGCACAAAGAGAAGCTCAAAACCAAGTGGGCCGCCCTGGAAGCCATCGTCGGCGCCGAAAAACGCATCGGCCTCGTTGCGCAGGACCTGGTCAACCACTGGGACGCCCGGCTGGACGTCATGGACGGCAAGGCCATGATCGTTTGCATGAGCCGCCGTATCTGCGTCGAGCTGTACAACGCCCTCGTGAGCCTGCGTCTGCAGTGGAATCATGCGCCCGACGAGCGCGGGGCGATCAAGATAGTCATGACCGGGTCGGCTTCTGACCCGTTGGAATGGCAAGAGCACATCCGCAACAAGCCCCGGCGGGAAGCCCTGGCAAAGCGGTTCAAGGATCCGAAGGACCCGCTCAAAATCGTCATTGTCCGCGACATGTGGCTCACCGGATTCGACGCCCCTTGCCTCCACACCATGTACGTGGATAAGCCCATGCGCAGCCACGGCCTCATGCAGGCCATCGCCCGGGTCAACCGTGTCTTTAAGGACAAGCCCGGCGGCCTGGTCGTGGATTACCTGGGCCTTGCCCACGAACTCAAGCAGGCATTGGCAACCTATACCGAAAGCGGCGGCACCGGCAAAACCGCCATCGACCAGGAGGAAGCCGTCGCCGTCATGGTCGAGAAGTTCGAAATCTGCTGCGATTTCATGCACGGGTTCGACTGGGCCATCTGGAAAACAGGGTCGCCCCCTCAAAAGCTCGGCCTCCTCCCCTTGGCACAGGAGCACATCCTCAGCCAGGCCAAAAAAGAGAAGGAGCCGGACCAGCACACACGGAAGTTCCTGCGCGCGGTCACCGAGCTCTCCCAGGCCTTCGCGCTGGCCATCCCCAACGAGAAGGCCATCGAAATCCGCGACGACGTCGGCTTCTTCCAGGCCGTCCGCGCTGCCATTGCCAAAAGTACCGTTGCCGCCAAGGAGAAATCCCCGCAGGACGTGGACGCCGCCATCCGCCAGATTATCTCCCGCGCCGTCTCCTCAAGCGAGGTCGTGGACATCTTCGCCGCCGCCGGCCTCAAGAAGCCGGACATCTCCATCCTCTCGGACGATTTCCTGTCGGAAGTGCGCGGCCTGCCCCAGAAAAACCTCGCAGTCGAGCTGCTCCGCAAGCTCCTCAACAATGAGATCAAGGTCCGCTCCAAGAAGTTCCTTATCCAGTCCAAGTCCTTCGCCGACATGCTGGAAAAGGCGATCCTCAAATACCAAAACCGCGCCATCGAAGCCGCCGCGGTGATCGAGGAACTTATCCAACTCGCCAAGGCAATGCGCCAGGCGGAAAACCGCGGCCAGGACCTCGGCCTCACCGACGACGAAATCGCTTTTTACGACGCCCTCGAGGTTAACGACAGCGCCGTCAAAGTGCTGGGCGAGCCCACCCTTAAAGCCATCGCCCACGAACTGGTCCAGACCATCCGCAGCAACGTCACCATCGATTGGACCGAGCGCGAAGCCGTCCGCGCCAAAATCCGCGTCGCCGTCAAGCGCATCCTGCGCAAACACGGCTACCCACCGGACAAACAGGAAAAAGCCACCCAAACCGTCCTCCGCCAGGCCGAACTCCTCTGCGCCGACTGGACCCGCTAAGAATTCCCGATTCCGCGCTTCCCGCGCGACAAAACAACCAATACGGCCAATAGAGCCAATGGAGCATTTGCACCGCCGCCCCCAAACATGCGAAACCTCTCGCGCATGGATACGACACAATCCGAAGGCTCCAGCGTTCAATGCTCGGCGGCTCCAGACCCGAAGCTGCGACAAGAATCGTTTGCAGCCGATGCAAAACAACTTGGCCAATATGACGCCGGGATTTTGGCGGCTCGCAAGGCGCGAGCGAGGAGCATATCCCGGTTCTGCGACAAGCGAGCAACCCCGCCAGCCGCCAAAAGACCAAGTCAGATTGGAAGGGCTATTTCGTGAAGGCTGCTAAGCCAATTTTGACCAGTTTTAACCAATTATGACCTCTCGCCCCCCGGACTGTGGACTGTGAACTGTGGACTGTGGACCATGGACTGTGTTTTGACCTTGCCTTGGCCGGCGGCAAGGAGTAGAAGGCGGAGACCAAAGCATCGCGTGAACGACAACGTCCAAACTGCGCGTGGCCGGCGGCAAGTGGGTGGCCTGGCCTGGCCCCTGATCGCGGGCCTGATGATCGGCGGACCGCACGGCTCGGCGGCGCATGAGCAACTCGCAACCTTCGTTCAGCACCGCATCCACTTGACCGTCGGTGAACGCTACATCGATCTTATCCTGGACCTGACGTTCTTCGAGGAATGGTCGGCCCAGGAACGTCGCGCGATGGACGCCGATGGCGACGGGCGCATCACGCGCTCGGAATCGGAATCCTACCTCAAGAAATTGGCGCCGGCCCTCGCCCAACAATTGAAGCTGCGCGTTGCCGGCCGCGAACTGGACCTGGTCCCACTCTACGACCCGGAACTCGACCTGCTCGGCAGCAGCCAGACCGGCCCCGCTCACCACCGGCTCCGCCTCTGGTTCTTCGGCTCGACGCCGGCTACCCTGCGCGCGGGCGACGAAATCGTCGTCGAGGACCGCCTCTGGCCCCAGGCCAAAGCTCTCGGGACCCTGCAGCTCGAAGGCCGCGACGGCTGCACGCTGGAAGCGGCGACCCCCGGCGACCCCGGCCTCGCCCCCGCCCTGCCGGGCGGGGCCCGTTTGTTCCACGCTCGATGCCTCAAGGCGCCGCGAACCGGCGTCCGGAGCGTGGAGCGTGGAGCGTCGGAGCGTGGAGCCTGGAGCGTGAGGGCACCGTCGCACTTGCCAGGCTCCCACGCTCTGCGCTGTCACGCTCTCACGCTCTCACGCTCTCACGCCCCCACGCCCCCACGCTCTCACGCTCCATCCCAAGCATCCAGATCCGGACATTTGTTTTTGCACGTGCCGCAACCGCTATGAAAAAACTCGCCCGAATACACCGTCCCTTTTCCACTCCCTGGCTGGCCGCTGCTCTCGCGCTGGCGGCAGGCGCGCCGACCGGGTGGCCGGCCGAGGCCGCGCCGCCGTTGCCCTCGGGCATCGTTGACTTCGCCGGGCGCATCTCCCACAACCATTGGTACCTCTTCGGACCGGAGCAACGCCCGGAATTAGAGGCCCTCAACCGCGACTTGCGCGAGGCCCAGCAGCAGTCGCAGAAGGCGGCCGACGAAACCGCTCGCCACGCCGCCGGGGAACGCCTGGCGGTTGCCGCCGGGCGGTTGCTTGAGCGCGTGAAGTCCTGCCCGCGTCTCCTGCGCGTGGACCTGGCGGGCGGGCGTCCCGTGCTGGCGGCCAGCGGGCCGGTCGAATTGCCGGGCGACACCGGGGCCTTGCTCATCGAAGTGCTGTCCGGGGGCGAAGGAGTGAGCTACTCGACCAGCCTGACCGATATGTCGCAACCCCCCGGTGAATCAAGCCTCGTCGCGCTGGACGCCGCGCCCGGCGGCGCCACCTTCGCCGTCGCGGGCCTCGAGCATGTGCCCTTCGGGCGGACCACGCTGACGCTCGAGTTCCGGCGTCCGGGCCAATCTTCGGTGCGCCTGCCCTTGGATGTCACCACCCCGGCCCCCGGCCGGTTTAAGCTCACCGTGCTCTCGGACGACACCGGCAAGCCCGCCCCCGCCATGGTGCAGTTGCTCTCGCTGACCGACGGTTCGGGTCGCCAGCCCGGCAACGCCCTCGAGTTCGCGCCCCAATTCGACAAGCAAGGCAACACCAGCGGCGCCCGCGCCGCCAATCTCCCCGGCCCGCTGCACGAACCGTTCTGGTGCGTGCCCGGGCCGGTGGACATGGCCCTGGCCCCGGGGACCTGGCAAATCGGCGCGCGCCGCGGCGTCGAGCACGAGCCGGTCTTTCAGGAGGTCACGATCCGTTCCGGCCAAACAACCCAGACCGTCATCCGTCCCCGCCGCTGGGTGGACATGCGCCGGCGCGGCTGGTGGTCGGGCGACGACCATGTCCATTGCCGCATTCTCTCCGACCAAGACGCGCGCCGCCTCCTGGCGTGGGTGCAGGCCGAGGACATTCACCTCGCCAACATCGTCAAGATGGGCGACATCTACCGGACCTACTTCGAGCAACGCGGCTTTGGCCCCGCCTACCGGGTCGCCGAGGGGGATTACGTCCTGGCGCCCGGCCAGGAATGCCCCCGCACCCACGATCAGCTCGGCCACGTCCTGGCGATGGACATCACCGGGATGGTTCGCGACACCGACCACTACTACGTCTACGACCAGATGTTCGACGCCGTCCACGCTCAGGGCGGCCTGACCGGCTACGCGCACGTCAATTCCGGCATGTTCCACGTTCACCGGGACATGAGCCTGAACGTGCCGCGCGCAAAGGCGGATTTCGTCGAAATCCTCCAGTTCAACAAGCTGGGCACCGACCTCTATTACGATTTCCTGAACCTCGGCTGCAAACTCACCGCCTCCGCCGGCTCGGACGTGCCCTGGGGCGGCACCATCGGCGAAGTCCGCGCCTATGCCTTCTTGGGCCGCAAACCGTTCTCGGCGGAGGCGTGGTTTGCCGCCTTCCGCAGCGGGCGCACCTTCACCACCAGCGGGCCAATGCTCGAATTTCAAGTGGACAACGCCCTGCCCGGCGATGAGCTCCGGCTCAAATCCGACCGCCGGCTTCAGGTCCACGCCCGGGCCTGGGGCGACCCCAGACGCATGGCCCCGCTCCGGCTCGAGGTGGTCCGCCACGGCGTTGTCATCCGCACCGCGGAGTCGTCCGACCCGCACCGGGCGGAGGCCCGGCTCGATTTCACCGTGGACGCCGGGGCGGGCTGCTGGCTGGCGGCCCGGGCGTATGCCGGCGACGGCACCAGCGCGCACACGACGCCGGTCTATGTCGTGCGCGAGGGCCTGCGTTTTTGGAAGTTCGACGGCCTGGACGAGCTGCTCGCCAAACGGCTGGCCAGCCTGGCGGAAATCGAACAAATGGTCGCCGAGGCGCGCCGCCTGGATGCCGAAGGACGCTTGGGGACCGACCGCGCCCGCAAACAGCTCGCCTGGCAAGGCGACGCCCTCCTTGAGCGTGTGGCCCTGGCGCGCCAACTCTACGAAGACCTCAAGCGGCTCGCAGAAGCCGAGCGCCCCACGCGCGCCAACCTGGCGCCCTGAACCCATCGCCATGAAGAGACTCAATATCTGGAGAAATCTGGTCGTGCAAAGCGCGGCGGTGCAAGGCCCGGCGCAGGGAGTGGTAAGGGTTTTGGCGTCATTCGCGCTCTGCTACGGGATGTCTGCAGGGGCGGTCCGGGGAGCCGAGACGCCGACCCCCGCGCGGGACCAGGCTGCGCCGGCGTCATTCGACGGCGAGAAGACCATCTGGCATGGCTACGACCGCTATGACTTCCTGATGGACGAGGACACCCTGGCCATCAAGGCGGCTGGGGGCGATGCCAAGGGCCAGCGGCGGTGCATCGTGGTCTGCCCGAAAGCGGCGGCGCCGGGCAACCCGTGGTCGTGGCGGGGTTGTTATTGGGACCACGAGCCGCAGACGGAAATTGAACTGCTCAGGCGAGGTTTCCACATCGCCTACATCACGGCCAACGCCTCGCTGAGGCCGGACAAGAAGTGGGACGCCTGGTACGAGTTCCTGACGGACCAGCATGGCCTGTCCAGAAAGCCGGCCTTCATTGGCATGAGCCGGGGCGGGGAATACGCCTACTCCTGGGCCACGGCCAATCCCGACCGGGTTGCCTGCATCTACGCTGACAACCCGGGCGGCAACCGGGAGCTCCTGATGAGGCTCGGAGACCTGGCCAGGAATGATGTGCCCCTGCTCCAGGTCTGCGGCAGCATCGACCCGATCCTTGGAAAGTATGGCTTGACCATCGAGACCCTCTACCAACAGTTCGGCGGGCGAGTCACCATGATGATCAAGGAAGGCGCCGGCCATCATCCGCACAGCCTGCGCAACCCCAAGCCAATCGCGGACTTCATCGCGCAGAGCTTCCGGCCGGCCACCAGCACTCCACCCGGCTTCGTGGGCGCCAGGTCCACGAAGACGTGCTACTACAGTCTCGATAATTCGTATCGCGACTACCCGGAGGAAGGAACGCGCATCACCTGCCGCGGCCCCGGGTTTACCGAGTGCTATGACCGTTACGCGTTCGAACTCGGCGGTGTCGAGGGAACCATCGATGTCATCGTGCCCCGGACGACCGCCCCCGGAAACCCGTGGGTGTTCCGGGCGGGGTTCGTCGCTCGGGATGCGGTCGTGGATCTGGCCCTGCTGGCCAGAGGTTTTCACATCGTCACCGGCCCGGTGCCCTACAACGCCGACGGCCCGCTACGCCCGCATTGGGATGCCGTCTATAAACACCTCACCGACCACGGGCTTTCCTCTAAACCAGTGATGGAAGGCGCGGGCGGGGCGGCCGGTGAGGTCTATGCCTGGGCCATCGAGAACCCGGACAAGGTCTGCTGCGTCTATGCGGAGAATCCGGTCCTGCGCAGCAAAATGTCGAAAACGCCGCCACTTGACCAGTTGGCCCCGCTGGCCGGGGCGAGGGTGCCGCTCCTTCACGTCTGCGGCAGCCTCGATCCCTGGCTCGATACCCAGACGCGGGTGGCCGAGAAACGCTACGCGGAACTCGGCGGGCAGCTCACGGTCATCCTCAAGGAGGGCGAGGGCCATTATCCGCTGGCGCCAAAGGACCTCGAGCCGGTGCTGGATTTCATCACCAAGAGCGCCCGCGCTGGCGCCGGGCCGCCTGCTCCCAGGCTGGCGGGTGTCAGCGCGGCCATGCAGGCGGCTGTCGAGGCCGGAGAGGTTTCCGGCGCCGTTACGGTAGTCATCACGCGAGACAAGGTCCTCCATTGCGAAGCGACGGGACTGGCCAACCTTGCCAGCAAGGAACCGATGCGGCCGGACTCTCTTTTCTGGATCGCGTCGATGACCAAACCCATCACCGCCGTCGCTGTCCTGATGCTCCAGGATGACGGCCAACTCGACGTCGCGGCTCCGGTCGCCAAATACATCCCCGACTTTGCCGCGCTCAAAACGCCCTCCGGCCAGCCCGCCAACCTGACGATCGCGCAGCTCCTGACGCACACTTCCGGCCTGGGCGAAGCCGAAAGTGCGGCGGCAGCCAAGGCCCGTACCCTGGCCGAGCTCATCCCGCTGTTTCTGGCTGCGCCCATGCAATACGAGCCGGGCGCCAAATGGAAATACACGCAGTCGGGCATCAACGCCGCCGCCCGCATCGTCGAGATTGTCAGCGGCTTGCCCTTCGATGTTTTTGTCCAGCGGCGCATTTTGGATCCCCTCGGCATGAACGACACGACCTTCTATCCTGCCCGGAAGCCGTCCGCGCACCTCGTCGTCGGCTGCAAAAAGAACCAGGGGACGGGCGCTCTCGAGGCCGCGCCCGGGCCCGCGAGCTTCGGTATTGAAGGCCGCCCGCCGCTGGGAAACGGCGGCCTCTTCTCCACCGGTCCGGATTACGCGCGCTTCTGCCAGATGCTGCTGGCCGGGGGCACCGTCGGTGGCAAACGCTATCTTAGCCCGGCGGCGATGAGGTTGCTCACGACCGTCCAGACCGGCTCGCTGGCAACCGGCTTCTTCCAAGGTCCGGAGCTTGGCAACCACGGCCTCAACTACGGCTGGGGCATCGGCACCTGCATTTTGCGCGCGCCCCATCCGGGCGTCGCCAGCATGCTCTCGCCCGGCACCTTCGGCCACGGAGGCGCGTGGGGCACCCAGGCCTGGATCGATCCCGTGCGCGGGGTTGCCTACGTCCTCATGGTGCAGCGTCCCGATATCGGCAACAGCGACGCCGGCGAACTCCGCCGCGCCTTTCAACAAGCCGCTGCCGATGCGCTCTGGAAATGACGGAGGACCGCGTCCCACCACCCTTCTTTTTGTTTTTCAGCGGCGCGGTGGGCGGGCAATTCGATGGGCGGGGCCAGACCGCGCCGCTGAAAAACAAAAAGAAGGACGTGGTGGCTGCGCTGGTGCTATAAACAGGCCAACCCTACGGGGTTTGAGATGGTCCGCAACAGGTGCGCTAATCGAGGTGCGCAGAGAATGTGGGTAAGGACAAGGCTTCTAGCCTGCGCTACGCCTTCCAGTTGGAAACCCTATGAGACATGCGCGTTAAGTCGCTTGGCGGGGCTCAAGCGGGCTGGTGTCAAAGAGCAAAGCGCCCTTCTTGAAATCCACAGCCACGCGGCTGTTGTCCTGGACCTCACCGCCCAGCAGCTTGCGTGAGAGGGCGGTCTCGACCTGCCGCTGCAAATAGCGCTTGAGCGGGCGGGCGCCATAGACCGGATCGTAGCCTTCGCGGGCCACGTGCTCCCTGGCCGCATCGGTCAGTTCCAGCTCGATGTGGCGGTCCGCCAACCGCTGCCGAATCTGGACAAGCTGGAGATTTACGATCTGCTTGATCTCGGCCAACGTCAGCGGTTTGAACAGCACGATCTCGTCCACGCGGTTGAGGAACTCCGGACGGAATCGGGCCCTCAGTTCGCTCATGACTTTCCTGCGGATGGGCTCGGCTATCTCGCCCGACTGGCTGGCATTCTCGATGAGGTCGAGACTGCCGACATTGGAGGTCATGATGATGATGGTGTTTTTGAAATCTACGGTGCGGCCCTGGTTGTCCGTCAGCCGGCCATCGTCCAGGATCTGGAGGAACACATTGAAGACGTCCGGATGGGCTTTCTCGATTTCATCGAACAGCACCACCGAATACGGATGGCGGCGAATCGCTTCCGTAAGCTGGCCGCCTTCCTCGTAGCCGACGTAGCCGGGCGGCGCGCCGATGAGCCGGGCCACCGCGTGCTTTTCCATGTACTCGCTCATATCGATGCGAACGATGTTCTCTTCGCTGTCGAAGAGGCTCCCGGCCAGCGCGCGCGCCAGTTCGGTTTTCCCAACACCGGTGGGGCCAAGAAAAATAAACGAGCCGATCGGCCGCTTGGGGTCCTTGAGGCCGGACCGCGCGCGGATGACCGAGTCGGCCACGGCTTGCACCGCTTCATCCTGCCCGATGACACGTTGATGCAGTATCTCATCGAGACGGAGCAGCTTTTCCTTCTCGCCCTCCAATAGGCGCGAAACCGGAATCCCGGTCCAACGCGATACCACTTCGGCCACCTCGTCGGGTGTGACTTCTTCCCGAAGGAGCGAGGGTCCGCCTTTCCCGCCGGACTGGAGTTTGGCTTCCGCCCCCTTCAATTGCTTTTCAAGTTGCGGCAGGCGGCCATACTTGAGCTCGGCGACACGGCTCAGTTCGGATTTGCGCTGGGCGGCCTCGATTTGCTGCCGCGTCAGTTCGATGGCTTCCCGCAGTTTCTGGATGTTATCGAGGGCTTTCTTCTCGTTGCTCCATTGCGCCCTGAGCGAGTCCCGTTCGCCCCTGAGTTCGGCGATCTCCTTCTCGAGCGCCTTGAGCCGTTCTTTGGAAGCCTGGTCCTTTTCCTTCCGCAGCGCTTCGCGCTCGATCTCGAGCTGCATCAGCCGCCGCTCCTGCGTTTCCAATTCCTCGGGCATGCTTTCCATCTCGGTGCGCAGCTTGGCCGCCGCCTCGTCAATCAGGTCAATGGCCTTGTCCGGGAGGAAACGGTCGGATATGTAGCGGTGTGAAAGCTGGGCGGCGGCAACCAGCGCCGCATCTTCGATGCGGACGCGGTGGTGCAATTCGTAGCGTTCACGCAGGCCGCGCAGGATCGAAATCGTGTCCTCGACGCTCGGCTCGTTCACCATCACCGGCTGGAAGCGGCGCTCCAAGGCCGCATCCTTCTCGACGTATTTGCGGTATTCGTCAAGGGTGGTAGCCCCGATGCAATGCAGTTCGCCCCGAGCCAGCATTGGCTTGAGCATGTTGCCGGCATCCATGGCGCCCTCGGCCTTGCCGGCGCCGACCATCGTGTGGATTTCATCGATAAACAGGATGATTTGGCCCTGCGCCTTGGTGATTTCCTGGAGCACGGCCTTGAGGCGCTCTTCGAACTCGCCGCGATACTTGGCCCCGGCGATCAACGCCCCCAGGTCCAGGCCGATGAGCCGCTTTTCCTTGAGGCTCTCCGGCACATCCCCGGCCACGATGCGGCGCGCCAGTCCTTCCACAATCGCCGTCTTGCCCACACCCGGCTCGCCGATCAGGACAGGGTTGTTCTTCGTGCGCCGCGAAAGAACCTGGATGCAACGCCGGATTTCCATGTCCCGGCCAATGACCGGGTCGAGCTTGTTCTGCTGGGCCAGGCGAGTGAGGTCGCGGCCGTACTTTTCCAAGGCCTCATAAGTGGCCTCCGGATTGGCGCTGGTCACGCGTTGGTTCCCGCGAACTTCGGTGAGGGCCTTGAGAAATTCATCGCGGCGGATGTTGAGGCTCTTAAAAACCTTCCCGATGCCCGAATCGGCCGGCTCATCCAACATGGCCAGCGCCAGATGTTCTACGCTGACGTATTCATCTTTAAGGCGCTTGGCTTCGTCCTGGGCTTTTGCCAAGAGCTTGTTCAGGCGCTGCGTCACGTAGAGCCCCTGGCCGGTCGTCGTGTCGCCGCTCACGCGCGGGATGCGGCTCAATTCCTGCTCAACCTTCGTCTTGAGGAGGTCGGGCGGCAATTTGGCCTTCTCGAAAAGGCGCGGCACCAGCCCGCCTTCCTGTTCCAGCAAGGCCAACATCAGGTGCTCCACGTCCACGGCCTGGTGCTGGCTGCGGGCCGCAATATTCTGGGCCTCGGTCAGGGCGGACTGGGATTTTTCGGTGAATTTGTTCAGGTCCATAAAGCGCCTCGATGGTCTGGTTCAATTGGCAGTGATTGAACCGATGGCGGAAACGGTCCCATCACTATTCTCGATCGGCATCGGGGCCGGCTCCTTAGGCTTGGGCATCTCCTGGCCAATGAGCTTGTAGAGCGTTTCCCCATCCAGACTCTCACGCTTGAGCAATTCCGCGACCACCCGCCGCACGTCAGTCCGGTGGGCCGTTAGAATCTCTTTGGCTTCAGCATAGCAATTGTCCAGGAGTCTTTTCACCTCTTCATCGATGTCCCTGGCGGTCTGCTCGCTGCAATCGCGCTGCAGTTGAAAGGGCTCACCGGGAAGATAAGCCGGCCCTCGTTGCGCGCAAGTGGCCATACCAACCTTTTCGCTCATTCCGTAAAGGCAGATCATTTGGCGGGCGAGCGCGGTGGCATGCTCGAGATCGTTTTGGGCGCCGGTGGTCAGGTCGCCGTATTCCAGCTCCTCGGAGGCCCGCCCGCCCAGCATCCCGCGCAGCCGAGCCAGCAGCTCAGCCCGGCTGAGCAGAAACTGGTCCTCAGTGGGCACTTGCAGCGTGTAGCCCAACGCCGCGTGGCCGTGGGGAACGATGGTGATCTTGCGCACCGGGTCCGCCTCCGGGCTGTAAGCGGCTATGAGAGCGTGTCCCACCTCGTGACAAGCCACCCGCCGCTTCTGCTCTTCGGTCAGCCGGCGGCTTTTTCGTTCCGGACCAGCCACGACCTTTTCCACGGCATTTTCCAGGTCCGCCTGGCTGATGTCGTGGGCCCCGCGGCGGGCAGCCAGCAGAGCTGCTTCGTTCAGGACATTGGCCAGGTCGGCCCCGGAAAACCCAGCCGTGGCCTGGGCCAGCCGGCGCAACTCGGCCCCTGGGGCCAGCCGTTTGTCCCGGGCATGGACCTTGAGAATAGCCTCGCGGCCGTCCAGGTCCGGCGTATCCACAATCACCTGCCGATCGAAGCGGCCAGGCCGCCGCAACGCCGCGTCGAGCACCTCCGGCCGATTGGTCGCTGCCAGGATGATGACGCCCGCATTCGGTTCGAACCCGTCCATTTGCGCCAGGAGTTGATTCAGGGTCTGCTCCCGTTCATCATTGACCATGCCCAGGTGAACACTGCGCTTCTGGCCAATGGCGTCCAGTTCGTCGATGAAGATGATGCAGGGCGCATGCTGCTTGGCCTGTTGGAAGAGGTCCCGGACCCGCGCGGCGCCCACCCCAACGAACATCTCGACGAAATCACTGCCGCTCAGCGAGAAAAACGGCACCTTGGCCTCGCCGGCAACCGCGCGAGCCAGCAGGGTCTTGCCCGTGCCGGGGGGGCCAACCAACAAGACCCCTTTGGGGATCTTCGCCCCGAGTTCCTTGTAACGCTTGGGATTCTTCAGAAAATCGATGACCTCTTTTAGTTCCACTTTGGCCTCCTCGCAGCCGGCCACATCGTCGAAACTGACGCCCGTCTTTTCGCCTTCCACCAGCCTGGCCGTGCTCTTGCCAAAACCGAAAAGGGAGGGTCCCACCGCGCCGAATTTGCGGCCCATCAATGACCACAAACCCACGAGGATGGCAATGGGCAGCACCCAACTCAGCAAGAACTGAGAAAGAAAATTCGGGCGCTCACCGTCATACTGCGCCCCGCTCGATTGCAGGTCCTTGACCAACTCGGGGTCTTCGATGCGAACGGTGCGGAACTGGAACGGCCCCGTTGCGGCCGCCGAGGCATTCGTTGTCGCGGCCTGGCCATTGGTCGGCGGACCGGCGATCAGAGAAATTGCTGCATTGGTGGCCGGCGCAGCCCGGGGCGCGATCCGGCCTGTGATCTCGTCCTGCTTGACCACTGCGTCCACCACCTCGTGCCGGGCCAGATGCGCCCTGAACTGGCTGTAGGGGATCGTCCGCACCGTGAACTGGTTGAAGGCCGCCTGCCAAACCCAAAGCGCCAGGAGCATTGCCAAAAGCGGCCAAAAATTGAATCCTGAGTTCGGCTTGTTTTTGTCCGGCACCTTGAGGTCGATTTTAGGTGGAGTCTTTTTCATGGACGGTCAGCAATGGGAATCCTACACCGGGAGCGGGCAGGGTGCAAGAACCAAGGCCGTGGCTAGCAGCCTGTCGGACTTGGAAACCGATTTCAGTAGCAGGACCCTGCCACCAGATCCCGCTGCTCACAAAAATCAAGATTTTCTGACTTTACGTTGTCCCCACGCGGCCACGGACCCGAT
>Ga0187889_10003088_pt1 | contig 15167 bp, 13 predicted proteins | sample June2016WEW_7_10_2_FD_132992 | JGI IMG/M metagenome (GOLD analysis project Ga0187889, IMG submission 132992) | Peatland microbial communities from SPRUCE experiment site at the Marcell Experimental Forest, Minnesota, USA - June2016WEW_7_100 | ecosystem: Environmental > Terrestrial > Soil >... | reverse complement strand
CCTTAACCAGTGCCTCGCGCAGGGAGCGCAGGCTCGAGCGCACGCGGCTGCGGTTGGCGCGATTCACTTCAGTGCGGGTTTCGGTCTGGCGGGCGCGCTTGAGGGCTGATACGTGGTTTGCCATGGTTGTGCTTCCATCTCCAAAGCCTGAATTGCAGGGGTGGTCCTGACTTCAGGAAAAAATGATGCGGGGTGGAAGGCGGATTGAGCCGCATCCCTCGCAATCTCTAAGTCTACGGGAATTTGCGGGGTGGGTCAAACGTCTGCGAGGCGCGCATTGGGACGGGAATTTCGCTGCGCGGGGCGCCAGAACTCTATCGTTGAAAAGCACTTTTCAGCAGGCTAAGCCGGTTTGACCCGGTTTCGGCAGCCCGGTATACTCGAACTTGCGTTAAGCGGGAGTAGCTCAGTGGTAGAGCATCGCCTTGCCAAGGCGAGGGTCGCGAGTTCAAGTCTCGTCTCCCGCTCCATTCTGCATTTCTCCGGCGCATATGAACTGGGTGAAGAGTGGAATGAGACGATCCGTAACCCGTGAGGCAGGCAGCCCAAGGCGCGGTACCCAAGTGGTAAGGGAGAGGTCTGCAAAACCTTTATGCGCCGGTTCGATCCCGGCCCGCGCCTCCAACTCCTCAATCGCCTGCTCCCTCTGAGTGAATCCGCATCGAGTTTAAGAGTGTCTCCGGGAGGTATTCCGTCCCGAGTGAGCGAGGATTGTCCCATGGCGGAAATCGAAAACAACGAATTGCAGCAGCAGTTTGGCAGCGACAACTCTGCGGGAATTTGCCCCGAAGCGTGGACGGCCATGGAGGCCGCCAATCGCGGGCATGTGACGTCGTACGGTGACGATCCGTGGACGGTGAAGGCGGCCGATGCCTTCCGCAACCTGTTTGAGACAGCCTGCGAGGTGTACTTCGTGTTCAACGGCACCGCGGCCAACTCGCTGGCCCTGGCGTCGCTCTGCCAGTCCTATCACAGCGTAATCTGCTCCGACCAGGCGCATGTGGAGACAGACGAGTGCGGCGCACCGGAGTTCTTCTCGAACGGTTCGAAACTGCTTGTGGCGGCTAGCCCGGAAGGAAAGCTCACGCCAGACGCGATTCGCGAGTTGGCAACCAAGCGCAGCGACATTCACTATCCCAAGCCGCGCGCGGTCACGCTGACGCAGTCCACCGAAACCGGGCGAGTCTACACGCTCGCCGAGTTGCGCGCAATCTCGGAGGAGTGCCGCGGACGCGGGCTCTCGCTGCACATGGACGGCGCGCGCTTTGCCAACGCCTGCGCCAGCCTGGGCTGCTCGCCGGCGGAGATGAGCTGGAAGAGCGGCGTGGATGTGTTGTGCTTTGGCGGAGCCAAAAACGGCATGGCGATGGGAGAAGCTGTCTTATTCTTTGATCGCGCGTTGGCGACGGACTTCGACTACCGCTGCAAGCAGGCGGGACAACTGGCATCGAAGATGCGATTTCTTTCGGCGCCGTGGGTCGGCATGCTGGAGAGCGGAGCGTGGCTACGCAACGCCGAGCACGCCAACCGCTGCGCGCAGCAGTTTGCGTCGCAAATTGCTTCGATTCCCGGCGTGCGGCTGGCACAGCCGGTTGAAGCCAACGCTGTGTTTGTTGAGGCGCCGGAAAAGGTCCTCAATGATCTTCGTGCGCGGGGATGGAGCTTCTACACCTTCATTGGCGGAGCAGCGCGCTTCATGTTCGCCTGGGACAGCGATCCCGGGCGCGTGGATGCGCTGAGCCGCGAACTGCGGGAGTGCGCGGTTGCCGCGTAGCCTGCGCGACCACGCGGAAACCAGTGCCCGGCCCGATCAGCGAACGAAAACTCCTATTGCTCTGGTTGCTCCCATTGGCCTGACCTTCCCGAGCGGAAGATAGCTTCGATGACGGCCATGTTGCCGATCGAATCCTCCAGTGGGACGGGAACCTGCGTGTTCTCACGAACGGACCTGGCGAATGCGTCGCCTTGCAGCGTGTACTGATCAGATGTGGGGAAAGATTCCATCGTGATTCCGCTGAAGGTGAGGTCACCCGTCGCATCGATGAAGAGCCGTGTGGGCCGGTCGCTAGGCGCGTTGAAAGGAATCTCAAGTTCGATGCGGCCGCGCGTGCCCAGAATCTGGACGCGCTGAAACGGAATCAGTTGTGTGCTGCAGGTAAAGATTGCCTGGCCGGAGCCGAAGTCGAGGATCGCCGAGGTCAGCCGGTCTGTGCCGGTTTGCGCATCGCGATCGACGAGCGCGACCACGCGCTGCGGCTGACGCTTGAAGGCGTAGCGCGACGACTGCACGAGATAGCAGCCGATGTCGTAAAGGCCGCCGCCGCCGGTTTCGATCTGGTTGCGTATGTTGGCGGGGTCGATGTTGCAGTAGCTGTACACGCCGGCGACTGCACGCAATTCGCCGATGCGGCCCTCGTCGAGAAGCTGACGCACGCGCAGCCACTGCGGCGCGCTTCGGATCATGAAGGCTTCGCAGATTTTGACTCCGGTGCGGGCGCGAACGTCGAGCAGCGTCTTAGCCTCGGCGACCGTCATGCTGAGCGGCTTCTCGCAGAGTACGTGCTTGCCGGCCTCGGCGGCCTTCGTCGTCCACGGAACATGGAGCTGATTGGGCAGCGGATTGTAGATGGCGTCGATGTTTGGATCGGCGAGCAGCTCCTCGTAAGAGCCGTAGGCCGTGGGAATGCCAAGTTTCGTGGCCGCCTCACGGGCTTTCGCCAGATCGCGCGATGCAATAGCGGTAACGGTGGTGAGTTCGCCCTGCTGCATGGCAGGGATCACCTTTTTCAGGCCGATGTTGGCGGTGCTGAGCACGCCGAAACGGAGCTTTTTCGACATAACGCATGATACCGCCGAACGCGGCGGATGATATGCGGCTCACGCGTGGTTCAGAGCCAACGCAATCGCTTCGGCGGCGTTGGCGGCTACGCGGACGAGAGTGCGATTCTTTGCTTCGATGAATCCGGCGTCGACAGCCGTGTCGAGGAAGGCGAGCAGGCCGTCCCAATAATTGAGCGTGTTAATCAGGATGCACGGCTTCGCGTGAATGCCGATCTGCGCCCAGGTGATGGCTTCCAGTAATTCGTCGAGTGTGCCGTAGCCGCCGGGCAGCGCGAGGATGGCGTCGGACAACTCGTGAATGCGGGCCTTGCGCTCGTGCATCGTGGGAACCAGTTCGAGCGAAGTGAGGCCGTTGTGCGCGATCTCTCGGCCACTGAGCGCGTCTGGCAACACGCCGATCACTTCTCCGCCACCTGCCAGCGCCGCGTCAGCCACCACACCCATCAGGCCGCGGCAGGCTCCGCCGTAGACCAAGCCAAGGCCCGCTTTGGCGATGGCCGTGCCGATAGCTGTGGCCTCAGCGCGAAATGCGGGGTTGTTTCCGAAGGCCGATCCGCAGAAAACGGCGACGCGGCGAAGGGGCTTGGGTGAGTCAGTCATTATGCTTTCAGAATAACGGGCGCGGCGTGCTTACTTCCGGGCGGATACGCAGACAGAGGCGACTTGCGTCGGTTGAGGGTCGGGAAAATACCTGCACTGAAAGAAGAGCGCCACGTTAACAAGAGCAATCATCACGGGCACTTCGACCAGGGGCCCGATGACCGCCGCAAAGGCGGCTCCCGAATTGATGCCGAAGACAGAGACGGCGACAGCGATGGCCAGCTCAAAGTTGTTGGAAGCGGCAGTGAAGGCCAGCGTCGTGGTTTTGGAGTAGTCCGCGCCGAGCTTTCGGCCCATATAAAACGAGACCAGGAACATGACCACGAAATAGACCAGAAGCGGCGCGGCAATCCTGAGGACATCGAGTGGGAGACGAACAATATAGCTCCCTTTGAGCGAGAACATGACGACGATGGTGAAGAGAAGGGCGACGAGAGTGAGGGGACTGATGCGCGGGACAAAGTTGCGGTCGTACCAAGCCAGGCCTTTGGCGCGGACAAGGACTGTGCGCGTAAGGAATCCGGCGAGGCATGGAATGCCCAGATAAATGAAGACGCTCTGCGCGATTTGGCCGATGGAGACATGGACGACCGCGCCCTGCAACCCGAGCTTTGCCGGCAGTACGGTGATGAAGACCCAGGCGTAGAGCGAGTAAAAGAAGACCTGAAAGAGAGAGTTGAAGGCCACCAAGCCGGCGGCGTATTCGGTGTCTCCTTTGGCCAGTTCGTTCCAGACGATGACCATGGCAATGCAGCGCGCCAGGCCGATCATGATGAGGCCGGCCATGTATTCCGGGTATCCGCGCAGGAACACCACAGCCAGAACGAACATGAGGACAGGACCAATGAGCCAGTTCTGCACCAGTGAAAGGGCGAGCACCTTCTTGTTGCGAAAGACTTCGTGCAGCTCGTCGTACCGCACCTTGGTGAAGGGCGGGTACATCATCACGATCAGGCCCACGGCGATGGGGATGGACGTGGTGCCGATGCTGAAGCGGTCGAGAAAAGGAACGACGCCGGGGACGAGCCATCCGAGCGCCACGCCGGCCACCATGGCGGCGAAGATCCAGGCGGTCAGATAACGATCAAGAAACGAGAGCCGGCCAGTGACCTTCATGAGCAAACCTCAAAGAAAGAAATGTGCGTGCTGCTTTGCGGCATGAGCCGCCGGTCAGGAACAGCCGATCTCGTCGATCTCCTTCTGGATGGCGAGTTGTTGCAGCGACGCGAGGGGCAGCGAGAGAAAGAGGCCGACCCTGCGGTCGAGGATGACGAAGGCATCACGAAAGGCACGGGCGATCTCGTCGGGCGTTCCCTCGACCGCGGCGGGATCGGGGATGCCCCAGTGCGCGGTCATGGGCTGGCCGGGCCAGTAGGGGCAGATTTCCTTTGCGGCGTTGTCGCAGACGGTGAAGACGAAGTCCATTTTGGGCGCGCCGGGCGCGGCAAACTCGTCCCACGATTTGCTGCGCAGGCCGGCGGTTGATATTCCGGCTGAGGCGATCTGTTTGATCGCTTCGGGACGCGGTTTTCCTGCGGGATGGCTGCCCGCGCTGTAGGCGGTGAAGGCTCCCTTGCCCTTGTGATTAAGAATCGCTTCGGCCATCAGCGAACGGGCCGAGTTGCCGGTGCACAGAAAGAGGACGTTGTAGTGGCTGGGCATGATGTGGATCCTACGCTGCGGCGCCGCTGCAGCAGCCGGGCGCGCAGCAGGATGATTGAGGCTTGACGGCGCGGATGAAGGCGCTGAGGAATTTGCCTTCAACCTCCGGAGCGATGGCATCGACGTCGACTCCCGCCTCAGTGAGAAACTGGCGAGCATCCTCGACGCTGTAGATGCGCGTGGGCTCGAAGGAGACATCGGCAAACCCGGCGGCGATCAGCCGGCCGCGATAGTCCTGCTCTTCGAGAGCGCCCGCCATGCAGCCGACCCAGAGCAACATGCTCTGGCGCACAGCGTCGGGAACTTGGCCGCGCACGACGACATCAGAGACGGCGAAGCGGCCGCCCGGCTTAAGCGCACGAAAGGCCTCGCGCAACACGCGGTCCTTGTCGGCAGAGAGGTTGATGACGCAATTCGAGATGATGACGTCGACCGAGTTCGCGGCGAGTGGAATGTTTTCGATTTCGCCTTTGAGAAACTCGACGTTTTCAACGCCAGCCTTGCGCTGGTTTTCGCGAGCCAGAGCAAGCATCTCGTCAGTCATATCGAGGCCGTAGGCTTTGCCGCCGGGAGCCACGCGGCGCGCGGAGAGCAGCACGTCAATTCCGCCGCCAGAGCCGAGGTCGAGGACCACGTCGCCGGGCTTGAGATCAATGAGCGCCGTTGGATTGCCACAGCCCCGCGAGGCCTGCACAGCCTTCTCCGGGATGAGGCCTTTTTCGCCGTCGCTGTAAAGATTGGCGGTGATCGGGTCGCAGCAAAGGAGACCGGGATCGCAACAGGGCTGCAGACTGCCTGCCTCCGCCACGGCGCGCGCCGCGCTGCCATACTTTTGCTTCACTTGCTCCTTCACTTCCGCCGGGGCTGCCATTCGAACCCTCCTTCGTATATGCTTAAGCAAATATATTTCCGGTATTCATATTTGTCAAGGCGTATATTTGAAGAGATGGGACGAAGCGCGAAACCGGTTGACGTGGCACTCCTGTTTGCCGCACTTGCCGACCGAACACGGCTGCGCCTGCTGAACCTGATGAACGGCCGCGAAGTGTGTGTGTGCTACTTCGTGGAGGTCCTGAGGCAGAGCCAGCCCAAGGTGTCGCGGCACCTGGCGTATCTGCGCAGGGCGGGAGTCGTGCGCGCGCGGCGCGAAGGCAAGTGGATGCACTATCGCATCGAGCGGCCAGCTGACTCCGCAGTGGCGGCGATTCTGGACGCAACGCTTGAGTCGTTTGGCGCCGACCGGGAAATGATGGCCGATCGGGCACAACTGGACCGGGTTTGCTGCCGGCCGGAACGATTCGTGACACTTGCGGGAGCGCCCGCACCCACCAATGTCCAATAGGACGCCGCTTGAAGCACGGCAATCATCGCGCGACTGAACGATGGCGCGGGCGCGGGCAAGCGCTTTGGCCCTTTTCAGGCGCGGACCTTCTGTGTCATGCTTGCTTGCATGGGAAACAAAGACAAGGGCAAGAGAGAAGCGAAGAAGGCTCCGAAGCCGAAGCCAAAACCAGAACCGGGACGCAAGCGCGAGATCTTCACGCCACCACCTCCACCGAAGTAGCGAGCGTCGGCGGCGCCTGAGTCGCGCAGCGGCTAGACGGCCGACTCAGGAAGAGTGTCGGTATGCGCCGCGTCAAACCGGTGCTCAGGCAGGTCAACAACGACAAAGGCCATCCCACAAAGATGGCCTTTTGCTTTGCTTGAAGCGATGAACGGAACTCAGGGCTGGGACGCGGCGCCCGTGCTCGGCTCGGTGCGGGCTTGAGCCTTTTCGGCCAATACCTTGTGCGCGCTATTTTCAAGTGCCTGGGCTTCGGGCATGTAGGTGAGCGCCTTCTGGACCATCGGATCCCAATCGGCGATGACGCGCAAGCCGGTCAGCTGCCCGAACTGAATTGTAAAAATGTCTTTCTTGATTTGCGCCTTAATCCAGCCGGAGGAGTCGCCAATGTCGCCGTCGGTCCAGTCAACGTCCTGGTTAGTAAGGAATTTCTTGAAGTCATTGAGGACAGTGTCGTCGACCTGGAAGTTCTTGTCGATTGTATGCGTGGCCACGTAGACCGGCGCGAAGTGGAAGAAGACGTCTTTGTAGACCAGCTCGTCCTGGAAGCGGTTGGTGGTAGGCGGCTCGATTTTTTCGTCGGGCGTGATGCCGCCGCCGCCGTAGACGGTGCGGCCAGAGTCAGTCAGCTTGACCTCGCGGCTGGAGGAGTCGGAGGGCGCAGGCCCGCCGCCGGCGTGGTTGTAATAGTCGTAGAGCGAGACGCCGGCGTAATTGCGCTGGATGAGGCGGCCGGACGGCGTGTAGTAGTGATACGTAGTCAAGGCGAGGCCGGAGTCTTCACTGAGGTTGTAGACGGTCTGCACCAGACCCTTACCGAAGGTGGTTTCGCCCACGATGAGGGCGCGATCGTGATCCTGCAGCGCGCCGGAAACGATCTCGGCCGCCGAGGCGGTGTCGCGGTTAACCAGCACGACGATGGGGAAGGTCTTGCCGTCGTTGCCGTGCGTCGCGACGTAGTTCTGATCGGAGTAGGCGCGGCCGCGCTGGGAAACGATGGTCTGGCCCTTGGCAAGCAGATGGTCGCAGACATCCACGGCCTGGCTTAGGAGGCCGCCGGGATTCTCGCGCAGATCGAGCACCAGGCCCTTGAGGTCGCCGAAGCCGTCGATGGCGTCGTCCATTTCCTGACCAGTGGTCTCCTGGAACTGGGACAGATGAATGTAGCCGATGCCGGGACGAATCTCGAACTTGAGATCGATGGAGGGGTGCGGAATCTCGTCGCGAATGAGGTCGAATACCAGCGGCTTGGCCTGGCCGTAACGAACCATCGTGACCTGGACATGCGTGCCCTTGGGTCCCTTCAACGCTTTCGCTACCTGGTCTGACGACCAGCCGTCGGTGGACTTCCCATCGACCGCAACAACTTCATCGCCCGGATGAATACCCGCGCGGAATGAGGGCGTGTCCTCGTATGGAGTGACAACGTAAACGTTGCTCTTTCCATTGTTGTCATTTTGCTGCTGGATGACCATGCCCACGCCGTAGTAGCGGCCGCGCTGATCTTCGCGCAGGCGGGCATAGGCCTTGGGATCGTAGAAATGCGAGTGCGGGTCAAGAACCTGCAACATACCGGGGATGGCGCCGTCGTAGATGACATCGTCCGCCTTGTCGGGTGTGAGGGGCTCGGCGTAGTTCTGCTCCACGATCGCGTAGACGTCGGTGAATGCCTTGAGGCTGTCGCGGAGCTGGCTCTCGTCCTGCGACGATTGGGCGCCGACGCGGCGCTCGAGAACGGTGCCGGCCACGGCACAGACAGCGAAAAAGACGACCACGGCGAATAGTGCGCGGCGGGCACGGAAACTCATGGGCAAACCGAACCTCCAGACGGCGCGTGCGCCAGACGCCGGACGGCGGACCTTCCATCGCCTGGGAGCGAATCCGGCCAATGCTGGATTTCCGCTCGATAAAAATTGACCTTGCCCGGTATTGGCAAGGCCAGGGAGATGGAAGAACCGCTCGCACTGAGGCTGCGAGGCCGTCTTCGGCTAAAGTATAACACCGCTGTATTTGACGCGCGCCCAGGCGGGCGGGTAGCCGGGTTACCGTGGTTTGGGGGGCGCGAAGGCACATTGCGGAGGGTTGCCCGCAGGCTTGGGCCGGCATCCGCTTTCCGTTTCGGCTCTCCCGGCATTTACAATTGCGTCTATGCACCAGGCACCAGGAAAGCATGCGCCAGGCAAACGGCCGGACGTCGGTTCTATGAATTTGAGACATTTTCGCGGATTTGCGGCATTCGCGTTTGGCGCGGCGCTTCTGGTGTGCCCCAGCCTCTCAATCGGCCAGGCGAACGAACCGGAGAGCCCCTATGGCGGGACGACCGTCGAGGACATTATTGCTCGCGTCAACGACCAGATCATCACCAAGTCAGACTACGACCGAGCGGAAACCGAGCTGGATCAGGTAGGAAAGCAGAACGGTGCATCGATGCAGGAGATGGCAGGTCAGCGGAAGGACCTGCTGCGCAATCTGATCGACCAGCAGTTGTGGCTCTCTAAGGGCAAGGAACTGGACATCACCGGCGAAACGGAACTGGTAAAGCGCCTGGACGAGATCCGCAAGCAATACAACCTGGATTCGATTGACGATCTGGAGAAGGCGGCCAGAGAGCAGGGCGTGTCCTTCGAGGACTTCAAGGCCAACATCCGCAACCAGATCATCACCCAGGAGGTGATGCGGCAGGAGGTTGGCGAGCATATCCAGATGACTCCCGGCGAGGTCGAGCGGTACTACGAGGAGCACAAACAGGATTACGTGCAGCCGGAGAGCGTGCGGTTGGGCGAGATTCTAATTTCCACGGGAAGGAAGGAACCGACGATCCAGCGAAGGTTGCGGCGGCCAAAGCAAAGGCGGACGACCTTGAGGCGCGGCTGCACGCGGGCGGAGACTTTGCGCAGTTGGCGCGGAGCTTCAGCGACGGCTCCACGGCGGCGTCTGGCGGCGATCTGGGCCAGTATAAGCGGGGCCAGCTTCCCAAGGTACTTGAGGACAAGACATTCGATCTGGCGTCGGGCCAGTACACCGATCCGATTCTCACGCGGCAGGGCTACATCATCCTGAAAGTCGTGCAGCATACGCCGGGCGGACCACGGCCGTACAAGGATGTGCAGGAGGACGTGGAACAGGCGTATTACATGAGCCTGATGGATCCGGCGATTCGCGATTATCTGAGCCGGATGCGAGATGAAGCCTTCATCCAGATCAAGCAGGGATATGTAGACGCCGGCGCGACACCCGCCGAGCTGCATTCAAGCATCAGTTTCAGCGCGTATGTGCCGCCGGCGCCGAAGAAGAAGGCCAAGGTGGAAAGGACGAGGTTCCGCGAAAGCACGCATAGCTTCCGTGAGAGATCGGGTCCATCTGGCCCGCCCGCTCAGAGCGCCACCGAAGCGCCGACCGGCGCAGCGCCGGCGCCTCCGGCAGCCACGCCAACCCGGGCAACCAACAAAAAGAAGAAGGGGAGCAAGAAGGAAGAGGCAGCCACCGAGAAGCCTGGCAAGAAAGAAAAGATCCGCTTCGGCCAAGCGCCGCGCGAGACGCTGCCTTCCGCGACGACAAACTCAGCCACGGAGAATGCGGGCGCGCTGCCCGAGACGGCTTCGAATACCGACCAGCCGGCGAATCCGCTGGAGCCGGCCGCGCCAACGCAGAAGACGCGTTTCAGCGCTCGCGCACGACAGCCCAAGACGGCGAAGACAAAAGGCAATGCCGGACAGGCGGGTGCGACCGGGCCCTTGCCGCCGAATGCGTCTGAGGTAGCCGACCAGCAGACGCAGTTGGCTCCTTTGGGTCTGCCTGGAGATACATCGAAGAAGAAGAAAAAGGCATCGACTGCAACCGAGGGAAAGACTCGCATCGCCGACAAGAAGAAGAGCGAGGAAGAAACGCAGCCGAAGCCGGTACAGAAGCCGACACCCATTCCTCCCGTGCCGGGAGCGCCGGCGCCCTCCGACCATCCGGACCAGCCTCAACCGCAGCAAACGACGCCGCAATAACCTCGAGATTCAATCTGTCCGACAGAGCGGGCCTGGGAATGGAATCCCAGGCCCGCAGTGTTCTGGTGGCAGCACGGGTTTCGTTCGATTTGAGCGGCACCTTTGGCATAGCGGGAGAATTGCGTTAATCTTCTCGGCAGAATGAAAGACATCTATATCGCGGATTTGATGGGCTTCGACGAAGGCAAGCTCTTCGACAGCTTCTTTCTCGTGCTGGCCAAGCAGCAGCGGACCACCAAGCAGAACAAACCGTATCTGAGCCTGACGCTCGGCGACAAAACTGGACCGATCGAAGCCCGCGTGTGGGAGCTTGGCGATCCGCGGATCGCCAGGGACTTCGAGCGTGGCGACATCGTAAAGGTGCGCGGGAGTGTGTCGCGTTTCGACGATCGTGCACAGTTAAAAGTGGATCAGTTGCGCAAGGCGCTGGGCAGCGAAGCGGACAAGATGGATATGCTGCCCGCGACGAGCCGCGATGTGGGCGAGCTGTGGCGGATGCTCGAGGCAAGCATCGCGAGCGTGACCAATCCCGATCTGAATCGGCTGCTCAGGGCGTTACTCACCGATGCACCAATCGCGCAGGCTTTTCGCGAGGCGCCGGCGGCGCGGCAACTGCACCATGCGTGGCTGGGCGGACTGCTCGAACACGTGGTGAGTTTGCTGGGGCTCGCCGATCGCGTAGCCGCGCACTACCCGATGCTCGACCGCGATCTGCTTGTCACGGGCGTGATTCTGCACGACATCGGAAAGACCCGCGAGCTGAGCTGGGACACCGGATTCGACTACACGGTGGAGGGTGTTCTGCTCGGGCACATCCAGATGGGCGTCGATCTAGTGGAGAAGACGATCGCCGGGCTGCCCGGATTCCCTGACCGGCTGCGCACGCTGGTGCTGCACATGATTCTGTCGCACCACGGCAAGTTGGAGTTCGGCTCGCCCAAGCTGCCCATGATTCCCGAAGCGCTGGTGCTCAACTTCCTCGACGACCTGGACGCAAAGATGCAGGCGATGGCCAGCGAGTTTGAGAAGTCGGCGCGCGAGGGCCGTGCGCCGGACGAGTTGACGGGCAAAGTGTGGGCGCTGGATCAGCGCCAATTGCTGAACACTAGGGCCTGGCTGGGAAAAAACGAGGAGTAGTCGTTCCCTGCCCCTGAACCTTTACCCGAGAAACCAATCCCACTGCTCTTTTGTCAATGGAACGACCGAAAGCCGGCCGATGAGCAGGAGCGGTGAGCGCGCAAAGAGCTTTTCAGCCTTGATTTGGGCGAGGGTTTTCGGGTTTTTGAGGCGCTTGCCTGCCTTGACGCACACGATGGGGACTTTCGGGTCAGCCGAGTCGACGCTGAGGATCGTTCCTGTGCCCACGGCGGTGCGTTCGTCGCCAGTGTAGTAGAAGATCCACTTCATCCCCGGCTTCATCTCGCGTAGATTCTTGACGGCGGCGGGATTCGTCACGCCGTCCCACGCGGTCTCGCCGTCGCGCAAGAGGTCGTCGAAAGAGTAGACGCCGGGCTCGGATTAAAGGAGGAAGTAGGGCATAAACAGTTCACAGTTCTTAGTTCGTAGTTGTCAGTTTTCTGCGCTCGGCAAACCGGCGAATGGGAGCGAAGCAACGCTTCCTGTTCCCTATTCCCTATTGGCTATTCCCTGTCTTTCTATTCCCTGCCCCGCTTCCGGATCTCAATGTTGAGGCGCTTGATCTTCTGGTTCAGCGTGGAGAGCGGGATGCGGAACTGCTCGGCGGCTTCAGTCTGGTTCCAGTTACATCGCTCGAGTTTTTCGATGATGATGCGGCGCTCGATGACTTCGAGGATGTCGAAAAGCGAAGAGTTCGGGTTGTGCTCGAGGAGCGCGTCCTGGAAGCTGCGGCCTGTGATCTGTCCGGGGAGAAGCTCGGCGCCGATGAGCGGACCGGAGGAGAGTACGACGCCGCGCTCGATGGCGTTTTCAAGCTCGCGGACATTGCCCGGCCAGTCGTAGTCGATGAGGGCGCGCATGGCGTCGGTGGAGAGTTTGCGCGGAGCGAAGTTGTTCTCAGTGGCGTAAAAATCGAGGAAGTGCTGGGCGAGGAGCGGAATGTCCTCGCGGCGGGCGCGCAGCGGCGGCAAATCAACGGTGATGACGTTGAGGCGGTAGAAGAGATCCTCGCGGAAGCGGCCATCGCGCACCGCCTGGCGGAGATCGACGTTAGTGGCGGCGAGGATGCGCACGTCCACCTGAAGCTCCTGAATGCCGCCGAGATGCATGAAGCGCTTGTCCTGCAGCACACGCAGAATCTTTGATTGCGTGTCGAGGCCCATGGTGGCGATCTCGTCGAGGAAGAGCGTGCCGCCGTTGGCGACTTCGAAGAGACCTTTCTTTGAGGCAACAGCTGAAGTGAACGCGCCCTTGACGTGCCCGAAGAGCGTGGACTCAAGCAGCTCAGAGGGCATGGCGCCGGTGTTGATAGGGACGAATGGCTTGTCGCGGCGCGGCGAGTTGGCGTGGATGGCCTTGGCGATGATCTCCTTGCCGGTGCCGCTCTCGCCCTGAATGAGAACTGTGGAGCGGCTGGGAGCGACCTGCGCGACAAGATCGAAGACGCGGAGCATGGACTCGCTTTTGCCCACAATGTTGGCAAAGTTGTAGCGCTGCTTGAGGGTGCGCTTGAGCTGAAGATTCTCTTCCTCGGCGCGGCGGCGGGCGACTGCGGAGCGGATGTCTGCGAGTAGTTTCTCGTTGTCCCAGGGCTTCTGGATGAAATTTTCCGCGCCGGCGCGAATGGCCTCGACAACGTTGTCGACGGTGCCATAGGCGGTGATCATGATGATAGGCAGATCGGGCTGGCGCTCCTTGAATTGCGGTAGAAGCTCAAGGCCGCTCTGGCCGGGCAACGCGAGGTCGAGCAAAACGAGGTCGAAGCTCGACTGATCGAGCATGCGCAGGCCCTCCTCGCCGTTGGCCGCGGTTTTAACGGCGTAGTTCTCGAGGGAGAGCAGGACCTCGAGCGATTCCTGGATGCCGATCTCATCGTCGACAACCAGGATCGACGCGGCGGGCGAACTGACGTCGATCGCGGGCGCGGAGACAGGCGCGTTCACGGGCAGTGCGTCCTCAGCAGTGGGCTCAGGCATGGACGGAATTCCTTAATAGGGGAAACTCAAGGTGAAAGGTCGTGCCGGCGCCGATTGCGCTGTCGACGTGAATTTTGCCGGCGTGTTCCTGAATGATGCCGTACGAAACGGAGAGGCCGAGGCCGGTGCCGCGCCGGTCGCCGGGCAGGTTTTTGGTGGTGAAGAAGGGATCGTAGATGCGCTTGAGGTGCTCAGGCGCGATGCCGGAGCCGGAGTCGGAGATCACGGCTTCTACGTGTCCGTTGACCAGCGTGGCGATGCGCAGGCGCCCGCCGCCAGGCATGGCGTCCTTGGCGTTCAGCAAGAGATTGAGGAAGACCTGCTGCAGCTTGCCGGGGTTGCCGTGGATCGGCGGAAGCTCGTCGGCGAGTTCGAGATCGACAAGAATCTGCGCTGTCTTGAACTGGTGCTCGAGCAGCGAAAGCGTGTCGCGAACCACCTGGTTCAGGTCGGTGGAGCGGAACTCGGTGGTGGAAGTGCGCGAGAAGTTGAGCAGGCCGTTGGCGATTTCGGCGGCGCGGAAGCTCTGCTGCGTGATCTTGTCGAGCACGGGGCTGAGGCGCGCGTCGCCGCGCAATTGCTTGGCCAGCATCTGCGCGTAGGAGGAGATGACAGCGAGTGGAGTGTTGATCTCGTGGGCGACGCCGGCAGCGAGTAGGCCGATGGAGGTGAGCTTGTCAGCCTGGGCAAGCTGCGTTTCCAGCGTGACGCGCTCGGTAATGTCGTCGACCAGGACGATGCGGCCCACGGGAACGAAGTTGCGAGAGAGCAGCGGCGCAATGGCGATGTTGGCGGTGCGCTGCTCGCCGGCGCGCGTGGTGAGGCGGAACTTGTAGAGGTGATGCACTCCCGGATCGCTGCGGAAGCCCTCCAGGGCTTCGATGAATTCCAGAGGGAAGACGGAACGAAGTTCCTGGCCGATGGCTTCAGCGCGGCTGAGTGCGTACATCGCCTCCATCTGCGCGTTCCAGCTTTCGATGCGGTCGTTGAGGTCGATGGCGAAGATGCCCACGTTGATGGATTCGACGATGTTCTCGTTGAACTCCTTGAGGCGCTCGAACTCAACGATCTTTTCCTCAAGCCGCGCGTAGAGGCTGGCGTTCTGGAGGGCGATGCCGATGTAGCTGGCCAGGGATTCCAGAAGCTCGACGTCTTCGCTCGACAGGAAGTCGCCGCCCAGCGTGCGGCCGAGGCCGATGACGGCAATGGTGCGGCTGGCGGCCTCACCATTCTCCAACCGCACCGGAGCCACCCGGCAGGGCAGATAGTAGTTGAGGTCGAGCAGAGCGGCGGTGCGCTGCTGGTCTGGCGGCAGATGCAGAACAGCTTGAGCGTTTTCGAGAAAGATGTGAGAGTGGTCCTTGGCGCGGTCGAAGTTGAGAAAGCCGAGGG
>Ga0187889_10003087_pt1 | contig 15170 bp, 14 predicted proteins | sample June2016WEW_7_10_2_FD_132992 | JGI IMG/M metagenome (GOLD analysis project Ga0187889, IMG submission 132992) | Peatland microbial communities from SPRUCE experiment site at the Marcell Experimental Forest, Minnesota, USA - June2016WEW_7_100 | ecosystem: Environmental > Terrestrial > Soil >... | reverse complement strand
TTGGCGGTGACAACATAGTCGTTGCCGGGGCCGAAAATCTTTTGAACACGCCGAATCGTCTTTGTGCCATAAGCCATCGCCGCAATCGCCTGCGCCCCGCCGACGCGGTAAATCTCCGTTGCGCCCGCCGCGCGCGTGGCAAACAGCAGCGCGGGATTAATCAAGCCGTCCCGGCCACAGGGCGTGCAGGCGACGATTCCCGGGCAACCCGCGGCCTTCGCCAATGTGATGGTCATCAGCGCGGTGGAAACCAGCGGGGCCTTGCCACCGGGGATGTAAACGCCGACGCGCTGGAACGGATCAAATTTTTCACCGACAATCGCGCCGTGCGAATTCTTCATCTGCCAGTTTTTCCGCAGTGATTTTCTGGCGAACGTGGCGATGTTCTTTTCCGCTTCGGCCACGGCCTTGCGCAGCGATTCATCGGCGGCGAGTGAAGCGTTGAACAATTCGGCCTGCGTAATGGCCAGCCGGTCGGCGGCGAGTTTCGCGCCGTCGAAGCGTTCCGTGAACTCCAGCAGCGCGGCGTCGCCATGCACCTGCACCTCGCCGAGGATGGCGCGGGTACGTTGCTCAATTTCCGGATCAAACAGGCTGGAAGCGGCGGTTGCTTCACGGAGTTTCCGTAAAAAATTCGCATCGCTGTGGCGGATGACTTTCATATCGGCAGGCTAGAAAATTTTGGCGCCAAAGTCAAAAACGGCTCGAAGAATACGAGTTGAACCACGGATGGACACGGATTAACACAGATAAAAGCACTCCAGCTCGTGGAAATAATTTCTTTGGCCGGTCTTGATTAGTGACCGTTCAATTCTTTTATTTTCATCCGTGTTCATCTGTGTTCATCCTCCTCCGCAGGGTTGCTACGGCGGACAGGTCTGTGGTTAAATCATTTGTGTCATGCGGAACCCAATCATAGTGGCGCTGGATGTGCCGACGGCTGAGGCCGCGCTGAAACTCGTGGAACAACTGGCCCAGGTTGCAGGCGGCTTCAAGGTCGGCAGCGAACTTTTCACCGGCGCGGGGCCGGACATCGTTCGCCGCATCCGCGAGCGCAGCGCGATGGTGTTCCTGGATTTGAAATATCACGACATTCCCAACACGGTTGCCAAGTCCGTGGCCGCCGCGGTGCAACTGGACGTGCAAATGCTCACCGTGCACACGAGCGGCGGTCTGGAAATGCTCAAGGCCGCCGAACAATCCGCGCAGGAGAATGCCTGGCGGCTCGGCCACAGCCCGCCGCTCGTTCTGGGCGTGACGGTGTTGACGAGCCTCGAAGCCGGGGGTTTAAAGGAAATCGGCCTTGATGCGAACGTGGATTATCAGGTACGCCGTCTGGCGACGGTGGCCACCAAAGCGGGTTTGCGTGGCCTGGTTTGCTCGCCGCTGGAAGTCGCCAAACTCCGGCAGGCGCTCCCGCCCGCCACGCAACTGGTTACGCCCGGCGTTCGAATGGGAGGGGGAAAGGCCGACGACCAGAAACGCACGCTCACACCCCGTGAAGCCATCGCCGCCGGTGCAAACTGGCTGGTGATTGGCCGTCCGATTTACGCGGCGGAAAATCCGCGTGCCGCGGCGGAAAAAATTCTGGAGTCGCTAAAGTAGCGCGGGCGTCCCGCCTGCACCCCGCGAGGCAGCTATGTAATTTACGGAAAAAGCACGCAGCCGGGACGGCTGGCTACACGGTAATTCAATCAACCGGAAAACCCTTTTCGTCCGCTGGATTCACAAAAACCAACTGCTCGGAATGCGGGCCAAGGCGAACCAACGCCGCCGGTCGCGGCCCGATCAACGCCAGAAGTTCGTCGTCGTTGAGCACGCGAAAATTTCCCGTCGTGGTTTGAACCATTTCGACCGTTGCGGCTGACGCGACAAGCCGGCCGGCGGAAAGCGTCCGGGTGGTGACTATCGCACCGGCGGACAAAGGCCGGGTCCGCACGAGTGTGTAACTTTTGCTCTCCGCCCTTGCCGCCGGCGGAGGTGAAGTCGCCGGACGCTGCGGCAAATTTTGCCAGACCAAAACCGAGAACACTCCTCCCACGACGACCAGCGCCGCCAGATGTCGTGTTTGCCGCCACCGGCGGCGGCGGCGGGCCAGACGCAGCGTTTGGTCGAGCAGTGCCTTGCGAAAATCAGGAGGCGCTGCTTCGGCCAGCACGTCATTGAGCAAAGGCCCGTTGTCAACTTCGTGATTCATTATTCAATTCAGCCAGCACCGCGTCCTTCAATTTTTTGCGGACGCGGGACAATTTCGATTCCACGGCCTTTTCCGTCATATGTAATTCGTCTGCGATTTCACGGACGGCGCGGCGCGCAAAATACTTTTGCTCGACCAAATTCCGCTCGTCCGGCGGTAGCAACGCCACGTGGCGCTCCAGCAAACTTTTCAACCGCTCATCCGTCTGGCGCTCATCCGCACCGTCGAGTTCAACGTTCGTGTGCCGCGTGAAGCGGTCCAGAAACAAAAAATAACGGCGGCGTTTTTTGGTTTCGTCCGCAAAGGCGCTGCGCGCCAAAACCGTCAGCCAGCTCCAAAAGGAATTTTCGTCGCGGAAAACCTTGATGTGCCGCGTGACGCGCAACAGGGTTGCCTGAAGCGCTTCGCGCGCGGCGTCCTCGTTGCCGGCGGCGACGACCAGCAGGTAACGCCACAGGCGGTCGAAGCAAGCGTCGTAAAAGGTGCGCCAGGCCATTTCATCTCCTTCGGTCATCCGGCGCGTCAACGCGGTGATGTCCGGCAGCTCGCGCGGATCTTCACCCACCGGCGCGGAACGCGGTTCGGACGATTGAAAATTTTCTTCCAAGCTGATGCATTAACGTCCGGCGAAAATCTATTTTCCAGACTTTTCTTCGGGCGCAACAGCCGGCGGCGGAGCCGTTGCGGGAATTGCCTTCTGCAGTTTGCCAACCTGGTCTTGGAGTTGTTTCATTTGAACATCCAAAGCGGGCAGGCTGTATCGGGTTGATGGCAGCGTATTGAGGACATCCTGGATGGTTTGCAGCTTGTCCGGTTCGCCAAAGGCAATCAGCAACTTCGTTTCCTTGTGATAATTCAGTTCCGGCGGGGAAGTGATGCCCGACATTTTCCAGCCGGTTTGAATCGCCGTGGTGATGTCGTCCACCGTAAAGCCCCGATTCAAATAAGGGGTCAGTGAGTAGAACCGGCAGACTTTTTGGGATGACATTACCGTTGGCAAAGTGGGTTTCTCGACATGGGAATACCAGATTGAATCATCAGACAAATTTCCCGATTCCGTTTTAAAACTGTAACCGGTAGTCTGCAGCGAGTAAGAGCCATACCCCTGATTGTAAACGCCTACAGCTTTCCGACCGGCAGCTTCCAAAGCTTGAAACAGTTGGGCGACATTCACATGGTTCATTTTGAGCGGAGGCAATTGCACATTGGCGTCTTCATCGGAAATGATCGTGTTCAACGGCTTGCCCATCGCTTTTTCGATGGCTTTGACCAAATGCGTGGGCGTGCCGCCAGGAAAATCGAGGTCGAATTTGGTCAAACTCGGTGCTGGATTTCGTGAAGCAGCGTCTTGATTTATGATGGTCTGCAAGCGTTCATTGAAATTGCCAGGAGGTTGGGACATTGGAGCCGGCGTGGCTTGGGCAGGGATTCGCGGCGTTGGTGGCGCTGGTACCGGCTGGGCGGACACCGGCGTGAAGGCGAGCGCGAACAAGCAGGCGGCAAGGCAAATGGATTTTTTCATAAATTGGCTGGTTCGATTTGTGTTCTTTATACAGAAACACGACGGCCAGCACAAAATCCTTCGCAGATGCGGCAATTTATTAATTTCGTTCCTCCAAAGTCATTTTCCGGCTTCACCGGCTATTTTACCCACCAACTCAAAGAAGGCCCGCTTGCGATCACTGCTGATAGCCCAATTGACCGGCACGCTCTGGTAACCGTCGTTGTAGCCTTCACCTTTCATCCGATAATCAAAGAATCCCCACGATGCATGTTCGCTGATCGCGGCAACGAAGTTGTTCGTCGGTCGGTCAAAATCGAAGTGGTCGTCTTCGTTGAACAGGATTGGCTTGGGCGTGTAGCCCGGCACCGCCCGCGTCTGCCGCACCATCTCGCGAATACGTTCCGGTCGTGAAACGCCGTTGCCGTGAAGCAGCAAAAAGTCGGAGGCACGCACCACGGTTTCATCCGGGATTTTTCCGCCCGGATATGATGTGCCGACCAACAGACGGCGTCCGTCCCGGCGCGCGTTCTTCACCCGTTCGATCAGTTCGTGGACGCGCGCCGGCTGCAAAATGGCATGGTGATAGGCCGCCGAAGTTTCATTGTTGATTTCCACGAGCACATTTTGCCAGCCGTGGTCGAGCAGCCATTTTGTCGCGTTGTCCGTGGCGCGCACCACCGCCGCTTCGCCTGTCAGCCGATCATCCTGTCCGAAGTAAAAATAGCCGAGGATGACCACCATCCCCAGTTCGTCGGCCCGGTTCAGAATGCGCTCCAGACGCGCGCAATAATCCGCCCGCAACGAGCCGTCGGCTTCGAATGCCGAGTTATACCACGGTTGAGCCTTCGAATAACCTTCAGGCGACCCGCCCTGAAGATTGAGCGTAATGGCGAGCAGGCCATGGCGCCGCCACTCCGGCATGGCGGCAATGAATTCGCGCGTGTTGCGCTCCGCATCCCATTTGCCGGTATCCGGATACGCCCAGCACGAAACGGTGTTCGTATTCAGGTCATCAAAGATACCCTGCACCATCCGCGCATTGAGCAGCAAACCCTGGATTTTGTGGCCATTCCACGTGCGCCCGGCGTAAGTCGGCCTGCCGTTGATTTGAAAGTCGTCTCCGGCAATGGAAACCATCGTGTGTCCAGCCCCGGCAGTGGATTCCGCCGCAAACGCAGCCGGGGCAGAGACGAGCAGGAGAACAAGCACAACGGTCAATGCCAGTATCGCCAGACAAATCACAATTGCCGCGAACCATCTCATGTCGCCCTTCCTCCTTCGACGGCATTCGCCAGATAAATCATCGTCATCGGAATGATTTCGAGGAAATCACGGAAGTTGCCGTAATCGCCGCCAATCAACTGCCCCACCATGAACACCGCCAGAACCGTTTTGATGCCTCTGTCCGCCAGGGTTTTCCCCGGCAACATGAACAGGGCAACGATGACGGTCCCGGCGTTCATCCAAACCCAGCTTCGCAACCAGACCGGGCCGCCGAACGGACCTGGAGAGCCGGTAAAGACCCGCTTCAACCTCGGCCAATCGGCATATTCCGCCGTGGACAACTGCGCGTGCCCCAGCACCGCCGCCGTGATCCACAACTTCAGCAGCAGACAAGCCACTGCCGCCGAGATGAAAAAACCGGCCTTTGTTTTCCAACCCAGTTTCGTGAAGAAAAAGAGCAGTGCCACCACCGCTACGGTTTCCTTGAACAACGTGCCGGCGACGATGGCTGCCAGCATCCAGCCAAACCAGCCGCGCTGCCAGAGCAGGAAGGATAACGTAAAGAAAAACAGCGCGGGCATGTCGTAGGAACACGAAGACGCGGGCGGCGTCAAACTGTAAACCAGCGCCGCGAACGTGCCGAGGATGATGAACTGCGCGTGCTTGACGAAGCGAATCAACAGCAGGAAAGTCGCCATCAACCCGGCGGCATTGTAAAATCCGAAAACATTGGCGTATTGTTCCGGCGTCAAATTTCCCTCCCACCACGCAACCGCGTCCAGCAGCGTTCCCGACAGCCAGTAACCGCCGATACGGGGCTTCCACACCACGGGCTGGGAGTTGAACGAACCGAAACCTGAACCGCCGGTAAATTGAAAACCGTTGATGGTGTTCTCGCCGTTTCCTTCGGCGATGGGTCGCATCTGATAAAACCAGCACACGCTCAACGCCAAAGCGATGAACCCCGAAACCAAAATGGAATGAAGGCGGGTCATTTAGAAAACTCCGACCGGAAGATTGCTGGAAAATAAACGCGTAAACTCATTATCGTAATAATAACCCGTGACATTCATTGCGGCAGAAGTCGGCTGGCCGTTGATAAAAAACTCATCGCCGACGATGGAAACCGCCGTGTGTGCCGGCGTCATCGCCGTGGTCACCGCCAGGCTTGAAAGTGACAACCGGCGAAAGAGCATAGTGCTGCGCGGTTTCATGGGTCAATGACGGAGCCTAGCGGGTCGGCTTTGGGAAGACAAAAGTGATTCAAGGACGAAAGCATTTCTTCGTCAAGCCGTGACCAGATCTGTGGTTCGTATGGCCAAAGCGGGTCGCCGTTCGGAAAACTGAAATGCGGATTTGAGCCGGGCGCAGGCAGACCTCGCTTGCGATTGGCCGGCGGCGTGAATGCGGGCGAGGACCGAATTTCTCCGCACGGCCTCGCCGGGCTTGGCAATTTGGTCAATACCCACGTCGTAATTGATGGCCGATTCCTTCGTGAGCCGGCCGCCGCCCAAATCGCGGATGACTTCGCCGATGAGCCGCGCGTCGCACTTGGAAATGTAGCCGGCCGTTTCCGCCTTTAACTCAACGACGACCGGTGCGGTGGAATCCTGCGCCAGCTTTTTGTTGAACGCGGCCAGGTCTGCGCCTTGAGCGACAAGCATCTCGTCCCATTTCTTGCGCGGTTGGCCGGAGTTCAGGCATTCCCCGGCTTGTTTGCGCGCGGCAGCGAGTGATTTCGATTTACGCGTTTGAACCAGCAAATGCGCGGCGCAGTCGAGGACAAGCGCGCTGAGGTTGTCACGCCGTAGGACAGGCATCCTGCCTGTCGCCATATTTTTGGTTTTTAAGTTAGAGACAGGCGGGACGCCTGTCCTACAGTCAAGCACTGTCACACTTTCCTTCACCTCCAGCCAGTTGCCGGCGGCGCGGCCCAACGGCGTGTTCATATCCGTGAGCAACGCGCGGGTGTTCACGCCGCATTCGTTGCCCAGCGCGACCATCGCTCGCGCGAGTTTGCGGGCCTCGGCTTTTGTCTGCATGAACGCGCCACAGCCGAATTTCACGTCCAGCACCAGCGCATCGAGGCTTTCGGCGAGCTTTTTCGAAAGGATGGACGCGGTGATTAGCGGGATGCTCGGCACCGTGCCTGAGGCGTCGCGGAGCGCGTAGATTTTTTTGTCCGCCGGCGCCATGCGGTCGGTCTGGCCGCAGATGACACAGCCGATCTTCTGGACCTGGGCAACGATTTTTTCGGCGGGCAACAGCGTTTGGAAACCGGGAATGGAATCCAGTTTGTCGAGCGTGCCGCCGGTGATGCCAAGGCCGCGGCCGGAAATCATCGGCACGCGGAAGCCGAGACAGGCGAGCAACGGCGCGAGCGGCAGCGAAACCTTGTCGCCGATGCCGCCGGTGGAATGTTTATCCACCAGCGGGCGTTTATCCTTCGGGAATTTCAGCACATCGCCGGAATCGCGCATGGCCAGCGTGAGCGCGGTGGTCTCGGCGGTGTAGAGTCCGCGAAAGTAAATGGCCATGAGCATCGCGGCCATCTGGTAATCGGGAATCTTTCCGGCGGTGAATTCGCGGATGAAACCTTGAATTTCCCCGCGGGCGAGGGTTTTGCCTTCGCGCTTCGCTTCGATGAGCGACAAAAAGTTCATCATGCTGAAATCCGATTTTCGGCGAGACGCAAAAACAGCCCGCGGGACGCGGGTGCTACCCGACAAATTTTTTCGCTGCGATGCACGCGTTGTGGCCGCCGAAACCGAACGAGTTGTTGATGACGGCGTTCACCGTCAACTCGCGCGCGGTGTTGGGCACGTAATCCAGATCGCACTCGGGGTCGGGCACCTGGTAATTGATGGTCGGCGGGACGACGCCGTGCTTGATGGCGAGGGCGCAAACGCTCATTTCCACGGCGCCCGCCGCGCCGAGCATGTGGCCGGTCGCGCCCTTGGTGGAACTAACCGCAATTTTTTTTGCGTACGGGCCGAAAACGGTTTTGATGGCCAGCGTTTCACAAGCGTCGCCTTGCACCGTGGAAGTGCCGTGGGCGTTGATGTAGGAAATGTCCGACGGGTTCAACCCGCCGTGGCGCAGCGCCATTTGCATGCAGCGCGCCGCGCCCTCGCCGCCGGGCGCCGGGGCGGTGAGATGATACGCGTCGGCGGTGTTGCCGTAACCGACAATCTCGCAATAAATTTTCGCGCCGCGTTTTTTGGCGTGTTCCAATTCTTCGAGCACGACCACACCCGCGCCTTCGCCCATGACGAAGCCGTCGCGTTCCTTGTCGAACGGGCGCGAGGCATGCTTTGGATCATCGTTGCGCCGGCTCATGGCTTTCATGGCGCAGAACCCGCCGATGCCGATGGGCACAACCGTCGCCTCCGCGCCGCCGGCGAACATCACCTGCGCATCGCCCATTTTGATGGTGCGCCAGGCCTCGCCGATGGCGTGGTTGGACGTCGCACAGGCAGAACAGGTGGCGTAATTCGGCCCGCGCAGGTCTTTGTACATGGAAAATATCCCCGCCGCCATGTTGCTGATAAGCATTGGGATCATGAAGGGCGAGAGCCGGCCCGGACCGCGGTCGAGCAAAATTTTGTGTTGCTCGGTGGTCGTCGCTAGGCCGCCGATGCCGGAGCCGATGATGGCGCCGATTTCGTCGCGATTTTCCCGGTCAAGGTTGAGACCGGAATCGAGCAGTGCGTGATGCGCGGCGAAAACGCCGAATTGGGAGAACCGGTCGGCGCGCCGGACTTCCTTGGGCGACGGAAACGCGGGCAGAGGATCAAAATGTTTCACCTCGCCGGCGATTTGCGTGTCGAACGGCGTCGCGTCGAACGCGCTGATGCGGTCAATGCCACATTGTCCGGCAAGGAGGTTTTTCCAGAACACATCGGCTTGATTACCGAGCGGCGTGACGACACCCAGGCCGGAGATAACCACCCGGCGCGGGGTTGAAAGTTTTGCCATAAAATCAAAAGGGGCAGATCAAGCTGAGTTCAGCCGAAACTGCCCCGAAGTTTTCACGCTGCAACTACTTTTGCTGCAGGTCTTCGATGTATTTGATGACATCGCCGACGGTTTGAAGTTTCTCGGCCTGCTCATCCGGCACTTCGATGCCGAATTCCTCCTCCAGCGCCATGACCAACTCGACCGTGTCGAGCGAGTCCGCGCCGAGGTCCTCAATAAACTTCGCCTCCGGCGTCACTTGATCCGCATTGACGCCGAGTTGCTCGACGATGATATCCTTTACTCGTTGTTCAATAGATTTTTCAGCCATGGGTTGCTCCGGTTAAATTTTGACCTGTGTCTATGCCATGAAAACGGAAGGCGTCAAGCCCTGAATCACAATTTTTTCAAATTAATTGGCTGGCCCCATTACATCACCATCCCGCCGTCTACCGGCAGGACCTGGCCGGTAACATAACGCGCCGCCGGGCTGGCAAAAAACAACACCGCCTCCGCCACGTCCTCCGGCTGGCCCAGACTGGCCAGGGGGATCTGCTTGATGATGGCGTCCTTCTGCTCCAGCGACAGCTTGTCCGTCATCGCCGTCTGAATGAAGCCTGGCGCGATGGCGTTGACGGTGATGCCCCGGCTGGCGAATTCGCGGGCGCACGACTTGGTCAGGCCAATGACGCCGGCCTTGCTCGCGGCGTAATTGCACTGGCCGGCATTGCCGATCAATCCGATGACGGAAGCAATGTTGACGATGCGGCCGGAGCGCTGTTTCAGGAGCAGACGGCTGAGTTCCTTGGTGAACAGGAACGCACCCTTGAGATTGATGTCCAGCACGGCATCCCAATCCGCCTCGCTCATGCGCATGAGCAGGCCGTCCTTGGTGATGCCGGCATTGTTCACGAGAATGTCCACGCGGCCCGGTTCCTTCATAATCTGCGCGACAGCGGCTTCCACACTGGCGGCGTCGGCCACGTTGGCGGCCACGGCCCAGGCCTTGCGCCCCAGCTTCCGGACTTCCTCCACCGTTTCCTGCACAAAATCGGTTTTCAGGTCTACCGCCACGATGTCGGCCCCGTGGGCGGCCAGTTTCAACGCAATCGCGCGGCCAATGCCCCGGCCCGCGCCGGTCACAACGGCAATTTGATACTCAAGTTGTTTCATTACCCATGGTGTAGCTGCCGCCACTTTAGGTGAATGTAGCAGGGGCACGGCGGCGATTTGGTTCTCGAGATGTTTCATGGCGGGCCATGGTTTAACCGCGAACCGGCGCGAATGCACACAAAAAATTTGAATTCGCCCCAAAAACATACAAATCTTGCACGTTTCGGTGTCTATTGAGTGAAACCGTGTAATGACAGACGAGGCGAAATTTTCAGCGAATCCGTCTGAACCCTCCCGTTTTTTTCAGAGAGTGGACTGGGCAAGTTTCGGTGTCACGGCGCTGCTGGTGCTGGCGGTTTATTGGTTCACGCTGGCACCGGACATAACGCTTGAATATTCAGGAGTTTATTCCACAGATGCGATGTATCCCGGACCCTCAATTCCTCCGGGGCATCCGCTTTGGGCGATCTATGGCTGGCTTTTCATTAAGCTGATTCCGTTTTCAAACATCGCTTGGCGACTCGGCGTGGCTTCCGCCGTGGCCGGAGCGCTGATGTGCGGTTTGATCGCGCTGTTGGTTTCCCGCGTCGGAATGCTGGCGGCGGAAAACATTTCCAGCTTTAAAAATCTCCTTCCGAATGAAGAAAAGTCGTTGCGCCTAGTTTGCGGTTGCGTCGCGGGATTGGGGTTTGGGTTTGACGGCTGTTTCTGGTGTAGAACAGTCATAGCCGACACATGGCCATTGAGCTTGTTTTTATTTGCTCTGACAATCTGCCTTTTGACGCGATGGTTTTTCCTGCCACAACGGGTGCGCTATCTTTATGCGTCGGCACTTGTCCTTGGACTCACGTTAAGTGAAAGCCAGGCATTGATACCAGCAGCTTTCGGATTGCCGTTTCTGCTGGCAGTTGGAAGTCGTAAACTTGGCCGGGAAATATTTTTCAGCATCAGCATCTTTTTGTGGAGCGTTCTGCTGTTGAAGGATCAGCTGTTGCAACTCGGATGGTCAGTCAATTCGTCAGACCAGTGGATTTTGATTGGTGCGGCGAGCATTGCCACGCTGACGTGGGGTATTCAATCTTTCCAAACGCGTCGCTTTTTCAGCGAATGGAAAACGACCGCCGTTTGCACTGTTTTATTTTTTGCCGGCCTCAGCATGTATTTCCTGCTGCCAATCTTCTCGATGACGAACCCGCCTGTAAACTGGGGCTATCCCCGTACAGTTGAAGGCTTCTTTCATACGGTAAGCCGGGGTCAGTTTGAATCAATGGGTTCGACGGACAATTTCCCCCGGCTGATGATGCAACTGGGCATCTACGGCAAAATTGCTGCCAACGAATTCGGCGTAGCTTATTTGATTGCGGCGGCAATCCCATTATTCCTGCTGCACAAGATCCCATTGCTGACCCGAAAATGGCTGGTCGGAATGCTGGTCGCTTGGATTTTCGTCTCCTTGCTGATGTTGGTCGGATTAAATCCAGGCCCGGACAAAGACATCGTGGAGTCAATCAAACCATTCTTCGCGGCTTCGCATTTGATGCTCGCCATGCTCGCCGGATGTGGCCTGATGCTGGTTGGCGCATTTTTCGCACGACCAGCGACTTCTGAATCACGAACTTAAAGCTTTTGCCGTTGCCTCCAGGCTCGCCACGTCAGCCACGTTGAGCATTTGCGCCTTTTTATCAATCCGTTTCATGAAGCCGCTCAACGCCGCGCCAGGACCGAGTTCGATGAACCGCGTAAAATCGTGCGCCAGCAAATAACGCATGGATTTTCCCCAAAGCACCGACGACGTAATCTGTTCGACCAATCGCGAGCTGATGCCCGTTGGTGTGCCTTGCGGCAGCGCAGTGACGTTGGAAATCACCGGTACCGACGGCGCTGAGATTTTGATTTTTTCGAGTTCCGCCTGGAGTTTGGGTTGCGCGCCGGCCATGAGCGGCGAGTGATAGGCGCCGGCCACGGGCAACGGAATCGCGCGCTTGGCGCCTTTGGCTTTGGCGAGTTCGACGGCCCGGGCGATTTTGTCCGTTTCGCCGGAAATAACGAGCTGGCCAGGGCAGTTCAGGTTCGCCAGCACCACGCCCGCCTCGGCGCAGACCTCACGCGTCGGGGCTTCGTCCAAACCGATGACCGCCGCCATGCCGCCGCGTGTGGCGTCACACGCTTCCTGCATGAATTTTCCGCGCTGGCGCACAACGCGCAGGCCGTCCTCAAAACTTATCGCACCCGCCGCCGCCAACGCCGCGAATTCGCCGAGCGACAGGCCGGCGGTGGCCTCAAATTTGAGAGTCGGCACCTGTTCCTTGAGTAATTGAAACGCGACCCAACTCACGAGGAAAATTCCCGGCTGGGCATTTTCGGTCTTGGTCAACTCGGCGTCCGGCCCGTAGAAACAGATAGTGGTGAGGTCGTAGCTGAGCGCGGCATTGGCACGGTCGAACCAGGCCTTGGCCGACGGAAATTTTTCGGCGAGGTCCTTGCCCATGCCGACGGCTTGCGCGCCCTGTCCGGCAAATAACAATGCGGTTTTGCTCATGTGGCGGAAAATGAAACCTGAATTCGCTTGAAAGGGGAAGAGGAGATTTCAAGGGCGTATTGCGTGTTGCGTCAAGCAGCCGATGAACGGAGATTCAATACTTGACGCAAAACGCACCACAAACCGCCCGGTCCGTCACATCCTTTGATACGTTCCCATCAACTGTCCCTCGGCGAGGACGTGGCCGTTCGTCACCTTGAGCAACTCTTTTTTGGTGAGGCCGGGTTTGAGATTGAGCATCGCGTCCAGCGCGTAAAGCTTGAAAAAGTAGCGATGCGGTTTGCCGAGCGGCGGACAGGGCCCGCCGTAACCCACCCGCCGAAAATCGTTCAGCCCCTGTTTGGCACCGCCGGCGATGGTCTGGGTTTTCGCCACGTCTTCCGGCAGTCCGGTCGCATTCGCAGGCAAATTGTAGGCGACCCAATGCACCCAAGCGCCGACGGGCGCATCGGGGTCGTCGCAAATCAACGCAAAACTTTTAGTATTCACGGGCGCATTCGTCCATTGCAATGGCGGGGAAACGTCGTCGCCATCGCAGGTGTATTTTGCCGGAATGGGCTGGCCGTCGGCAAACGCGGTGCTGGTGATCTGGATGCTCATGGTTTTCGGGGGGGTGTTTTTCGGTGGGTTGTTGTTGTCGGCGCAACTGGCGGTCATCAGGCAGCCGGACAGGGCGGTCATGAACCACAGATTCATTCGCGCGTTCACGGCGCGATTTTATCCTGTTGCCGGCAAAGGCAAATGAAATTTTGACACGAAAACATTTCCCGCTCCGGCGACAGCAAAGCCGGGGGCGGCAACCAGCGGTGGGGGCGTCTTCTGATTGTTGATGGCCGGGCCGGCCGTTGCTGCCCATGCCTTAAGCCCGCTTCGTCTGATTGTGGGGGCGATGCACAACGCGGCGGAGCATGGCGCGGATTTCGCCGATACGCGGTGGTTTGCCCAAAAGGCCGTCCACATGCATGGGCAGATCGTTGTCTTCCTTCATGAACGCGCCCCAGCCGGTGAGCATGACGACGGGTGTGTCGGGTGACTCGTGTTTGACCGCGGCGGCGACTTCGCGTCCATCCATATAGGGCATGCCCAAGTCGGTGATGACGACATCAAATGGTTCATTGCGGTTGCGTGCGGCGCGAAAAGCCGCCACCCCGGCACGGCCGCCATCAGGGGTTTCGACCTGGTGGCCGTCGCGTCCCAGCAGGGTATGCATCAACTCACGCAAGGTGGCTTCGTCGTCAATGAACAGAATGCGGAACGGTCCGGGCAGGCTCTCTTTTTCTGGTTTCGTGGGCACGGTGGTTTCCAACTGGCGGACCGGGAAGACGAGCCGCATGGTCGTGCCTTTGCCGGGTTTGCTGTCAATTTCAATCCTGCCGTCATGCCGTTCCATGACGCCGTAAACCATGGCCAGACCAAGGCCGGTGCCGCGTTTGCCCTTGGTGGAAAAGAACGGCTCGAGACAACGCTTGCTGATTTCCTCATTCATGCCGATGCCCGTGTCGTTGATTTCGAGAATGACGTGGTCAGGAACATCGCCCGGCTTCGCCGATCCCAATGCCACCGCGCGCGTGCGGACGGTGATGACGCCGCCGGACGGCATCGCGTCCACGGCGTTGAGAATCAAATTGACGAGGGCCTCGCGGATTTCACTTTCGATGCCGGCAAATTTGGGCAGGCCCGCATCCAAATCCATGCGCATTTCAATCATGATGCCGCGACCCTGGGGAATATCGCGCCAGCGTGGACGTGTCATGTCAACGCCCTGTTTGACCACCTGATTCAGATCCAGCGCGAGCAGCGATTCGCTGGCGGCGCGCGGGCGGTAAAATTCGCGGAGCCGGGCGACGATGTGGGCGATATCCTCGCCGGCAGTTTTGATGTATTGCAGAAACTTCTGGGTGTCTTCGTGCAAACCCGGCTCGTCCTGACGGATCAATTCGACATAGCCCAGAATGGGTGACAGTGAGTTGTTGATATCGTGCGCAATGCCGCTGGCCATCTGGCCGAGCGCCTTGAGTCGTTCCTGTTGCATGACCGCCTGCTGCGTCTGGCGCAATTCGTTGTAGGCCCTTCGCAGGTCCTGGAAAAGTTGCGCCTGATAAATCGCCAGTGCCATATGCGCGCTCAAGCCATGAATGAAATTCTGTTCCGCTTCGCTGAACCCGTTCAGTTGCCGGCGCAGAAGGACAATCAGACCGAAAACCTTGTCTTTCGTGACCAGCGGCGCGCCAACGCAGGAGGAAAAGCCGGCTTTCGCCATTTTTTGCGGCATGGCCAAATCCAGCTGGTTGAGGTCAGGCACATAAATCATTTCGCCCTGCAGGCAGGGGCGGAAGGGCGTGTGCGCGAGGGGGACGGCCGGTGGAATCTGCAATTGTTCCGCCAGTGGCTGGCTGTTGGGGCCGCGGACCATCAACTTGAGCATTTCGGTTGGTTCCTCCAGAAAGTAGGCTGCGCTGTAATCAACCGGCAGGTGCTCTTCCAATTGCTGGAGTACAATCAAAACCATGCTTTCGAAATCCTGCCGGGCGGCGATGGCATAGGTGATCTGGTTGAGCAGACTGATGCGGCTGAATTGTTGCTGCAAATCGCGCGTGCGTTCCTCGATGCGTTTTTCCAATTCGTCCCGGGCCAGC
>Ga0187889_10003080_pt1 | contig 15191 bp, 13 predicted proteins | sample June2016WEW_7_10_2_FD_132992 | JGI IMG/M metagenome (GOLD analysis project Ga0187889, IMG submission 132992) | Peatland microbial communities from SPRUCE experiment site at the Marcell Experimental Forest, Minnesota, USA - June2016WEW_7_100 | ecosystem: Environmental > Terrestrial > Soil >... | reverse complement strand
GCTCCTTCTGCCAGTCCATCAGCAGCCGCAGCCAGCCGTAGCGCTCGTCGAAGCGAACCTGCTGGGGGCCCGCCTTGTAATGCCAGTGGGCCGCCACCCCGTACTCGGCGGTGTGGTGCATCTCCACGGTCCGGATCTGGACCTCGACGGGCTCGCCGGTGTGGGAGATCACCGTGGTGTGCAGGGACTGGTAGCCGTTGCCCTTGGGCATGGCGATGTAGTCCTTGAACCTGCCCGGGATCGGCTTCCAGAGGTGGTGAACCACGCCCAGGGCGGTGTAGCAGTCCTTGATGGAGTCGACCACCACCCGCACCGCCATCAGGTCGTAGATCTCCTCGAAGTCCTTCTGCTGACGGCCCATCTTGTCGATGATGCTGTAGACGTTCTTGGAGCGGCCACTCAGCTCGGCGCGGACCCCCACCGCCTCCAGCTCGCGCTGGAGGATCTCGCTGACATCGCGGACGAAGACCTCGCGCTGCTGCCGTCCGCTGCGCAGCTTGGCCTCGACGGCGTGGTAGTTGTCGGGGTCGAGCTGGGCGAAGGCGAGGTCCTCCAATTCGGCCTTGAACTGCCAGATGCCGAGCCGGTGCGCCAGCGGGGCGTAGATGTCGAGGGTCTCCCGGCTGATCCGCAGGCGCCGCTCCTCCACGTGAGCGCCCACCGTGCGCATGTTGTGGAGGCGATCGGCGAGCTTGATGAGCACCACCCGGATGTCCTCCGCCATCGCCACCAGCATCTTGCGGATGTTCTCGGCCTGGGCCTGCTCGCGGGTGTGGACGTGGATCTTGCCGAGCTTGGTCACCCCCTCGACCAGCCGCGCGATCGGCTCTCCGAACTCGCCCCGGATCTCATCCAGGGTGACGTCGGTGTCCTCCACGGTGTCGTGGAGCAGGGCCGCGGCGAGGGTCTCGGCGTCGAGGCGCAGCTCGCTCAGCAGCACCGCCGCCGCCACTGGATGCTCGACGTAGGGCTCTCCCGAGAGCCGGAACTGGCCCTCGTGGGCCCGCTCGGCGAGGTCGAAAGCCCGGCGCAGAAGGTCGCGGTCGGATTCGGACAGGTACCCGATCCGGGACTCGAGATCGATGAAGGGCATCGCTGTCGAGTGTACCGGGCACCCGGCCCGGGCAATCGTGAAACGAGGCCGCGGACATGCCCGCGGCGATCTATGATCCGGCGCAGATGTCCGATCCAGGGGGTCCGTACGGTCCGGCGCCGCCCTTCTCCACGGGCCCTCCGCCCGGAGCCCCGGTGAGCCCTGATGGCCGCTTCTGGTGGGATGGCAGGCAGTGGGTCCCGGTTCCTCCCCCCGCCACGCCGCCGCCACCGGTCACGCCGCCACCTCCCGTCCTGTCGGGTCCCCCGCCCGGAGCTCCCCGGAGCGCGGATGGTCGCTTCTGGTGGGACGGGACTCAGTGGGCACCCGTGCCTCCACCGGTGACGCCACCGTTCCCACCGGCCGCCCCGCCGTGGGCTCCCTCCCCGCAGTTCGCGCCCCCGGCGGTGGCGGCCCCTCCCTTCGCGGGTCCCGCCCCGGGGCAGTGGCCGGCGCCCCCGGCGCCGGTGGCTCCACGACCCTCCGGCGCCCGCTGGCTGGTCGCGACGGTGGTTGCGCTGGTGGTGGTGGCGGGAGCGGGCGCCGCCGTGTACGTCCTCACCCGCCCCAGCTCGAACGGCCTGACCTCCGAGTCGCCGGCTCAGATCGTGCAGGCGGCGTCGGCGGCGACACAGAAGGCGAGCGGGTTCGAGATGTCAGGCACGGGGAACTTCGGCAGCGGGGTCACGGCTATCGACTTCAAGGTTCATGGCAACGACATCGATGGGACGTTGACGCTGGATGGCAGCAGCGTGGACCTCGACGTGATCGGCGGCAACGTCTACTTCAACGCGCCGGCCGCGTTCTGGACCGCCGAGGGCCTGCCGAGCTCCGCCACCGGCGACTACGCCGGCAAGTGGGTGGAGGCCCCGGCGGGCTCGTCGACAGCGTCCGCCTTCTCGGGTGTCAGCTCCCTCACCGACATCTCGGCGGTCCTGCAGAACCACGGAACGCTCGCGTCGGGGGGGACCGGCACCGTCAACGGCCAGTCCGCCGTCTTCGTCAAGGACACGAGCGACGGCAGCATCCTCGCCGTGGCCAGCTCGGGTCCGGCCTACCCGCTGCGGTTGTCGAAGACCAGCGGCTCCGAGGCCGGGACCATCAACTTCTCGAACTGGAACAGCGTCCCGGCCTTCACCCCGCCGCCGAGCCCCCTGACGATCCCCGGCAGCTGACGGCGCGCCGGTCGACTCCGGGCCGCCGGCCTGCGGCCGCCGCCTTCGTGACCGGGTCGTGTCTGTCCGTTGCCCCGGGTTGCGCGCGCGGCGGATATGCTTCGGGCTCGCATGAGCGATGCAGGTGGGGGCTATGGCCAGCAGCCGCCGGGGCCGCCCCCCGGTGCGCCGCTCAGTGCTGACCGCCGCTTCTGGTGGGATGGGCAGCGCTGGCGCCGCGCCCTGACACCGCCGAGCGTGCCCCCGGCGCCCGGCCAGCCTGTCCCCGGAGGGACGCCGGCTCCAGCGCCCCGACCCCCGGCGGAGGCCTCGGACTGGCAGGCCAGGCCGTCAGTCCCCGCATCGCCGCCGCCTCCGGAGGCCACTGGCCCGCGCGGCCCGGCGCCCTCCGCCGCCCCCCCCGGCCAGCCAGGGTGGGAGACCGGCCCCTGGGCCTCCCTCCGGGCCGCCGCCCAGCCTCCCACTCCCACGGCGCAGCCCCAGCCCTTCGCACCGCCGCCCAGCTGGCCGGCCCCCGCCCCGGCCGGAACGCCCGGTGGACCCCGGCCACCCCTTCAGCAGCCGGGCGGCTGGCCGGCGGACTCCTACTCGGCGCCGCCGGCGCAGCCGCCACCCGGCCTCCGCCCGCCCCAGGCGCCTCCGCAGCCGCCGATCCCCGCTCCCGGGGGGCGTGCGGCGCCGACCCGAGGCCGCTCTCCCCTGCGCACGGCCCTGCTCGCGCTCATCGCGCTGGCGATCATCGCTGCCGGTGGCGCCTACATCCTCACCCATCGCACCGCGACGCCCGCGCCCACCCCCAGCGCCTCGGCTCAGGCCACCGCGACCGCCACCCCCGCGCCCACACCCACCCCGACCCCCGCGCCCACGCCCACGCCCGCTCCGTCCGCCAGCCCCAGCGCCGCGGCGCTGTTCACCGACCCCGGCCACGATTTCGCGGCCGCCTTCCCGGTCACCCCGGTCTCTGTCAACGGCTCGGAGGCAGAGAGCGGCGTCACCATCAGCTACACGACCTGGGAGGCGGAGGACGTGACCACGGGCGACCAGTACCTGGCCATCTACATGCCCTATCCGTCCACCGTCGGCGTCTCCGATCCTCAGCTGAGCCTCCAGGCGGGGGTCAACAGCATGGTCAACAACCTCGGCGTCACCGTGATCTCCCAGACGCTCGGAACCTACGACGGCTACCCGGACGACGACGTGCTGGTCTCGCTGGACGGGGTCTACCTCGACTACCGCTTCATCCTCGCCGGTCACGACTTCTATGGCTTCGCCGTGGCCTCGGCGCAGAATCCCCCGCCCGGGTTCACCAGCTTCGTCGGATCGGTGCAGCTCTACTCCACGGCCGCCGCCACCAGCTGACCCGCTCCGCCCTCGCCACCGGGGGGCCCACCGTGAGGGCCTTCGCTCAGTACGCGCGGGCGATCAGGGCAACCTCGGACGACGGCTCTCCGCACGCCAGGCAACGCCCGGGCTCTCCGCTGCGATCGCGGCGCAGCACGCGGACGGTGAGGGCCTGGGCGGCGGTGTTGATCGCCTCCTCGCACTCCCGTCGCTCGCAGAAGGGCGCGTTGGCGAAGACCGGCTCCTTCGCGAAGGCCTGGCGCAGCTGGTCCAGGTCTCCGACCTCGACGGTCCGGTCGCGCAGCAGCCCCTCGGCACGGGACCGGATGCGGCCCTGGGCCTCCGTGAGGAGGGCAGGCAGCCGCCCGGACACGCCGTCCAGGGGTTCGGTCCAGCTCTCGCCGTCCACCCGCCGGGTCACGGTCACCTGGCCGGCGGCGAGGTCCCGGGCCCCGACCGTCAGCCGGAGCGGCACCCCGCGCAGCTCCCAGTGGTTGTACTTCTCGCCGGGACGGACGCCGTCCCGGCGGTCCACCCGCAGCCGCACCTCGCCTGCCGCCGCCTCGAGGCGCCGGCAGGCCTCCTCCACCGCGGCCGCCCCCTCCGGGTCATTGCTCCGCGTCACCGGGACCACCACCACCTGGATCGGTGCGACGCGGGGCGGCATGACCAGCCCGGCGTCGTCGCCGTGGGCCATGATCAGCCCTCCGATGATCCGGGTCGACAGCCCCCAGGAGGTCTGGAAGGGGTGCTGCAGCGCGTTGTCCCGGTCGCTGTAGGTGATCCCGTAAACGCGGGTGAAGTTCTGGCCGAGGTGGTGGGAGGTGCCCGACTGGAGCGCCCAGCCGTCGCTCATCATCGCCTCGATGGAGAGGGTGTACTCGGCCCCCGCGAACTTCTCGGACTCGGTCTTGCGCCCCGCGACCACGGGAATGGCCAGCCACTCCTCGGCCAGCTCGCGATAGCAGTCGAGCATGGTGTCGACCTCGGCCGCGGCCTCCGCGTGGGTCTCGTGGAAGGTGTGACCCTCCTGCCAGAGGAACTCGGTGGTGCGCAGGAAGAGACGGGTGCGCCTCTCCCAGCGGAGGATGTTGCACCACTGGTTGATCAGCACCGGCAGGTCGCGGTAGCTGTGGATCCAGTCCGCGAACATCGAGCAGATGATGGTCTCCGAGGTGGGCCGGATCGCCAGGCGCTCCTCGAGCTCCTTCTGTCCCCCCTGGGTGACCCAGGCCACCTCGGGGGCGAAGCCCTCGACGTGCTCCGCCTCCTTCTGCAGGTACGACTCGGGGATGAGCAGCGGGAAGTACATGTTCTCGTGCCCGGTCCGCTTGATCATGTCGTCGAGGGCCCGCTGGATCCGCTCCCAGAGCGCGTAGCCGTAGGGGCGGATGACCATGCAGCCGCGGACCGGCGCGTAGTCGGCCAGCTCGGCGCGGCGCACCGTGTCCGTGTACCAGCGGTCGAAGTCCTCGCTCTTGCGGGTGATCGCCTTGGGCATCGGCGGCCGTTCGTCAGCCATGGCCGCCGAGTTTACCGGCTGAGCCGGCTGAGGAGCTCTCTGGTCAGGGATAAGGAGACGCGGGGGTGCGTCTGAGCGCAGGCTCTGCGCAGGCAGCAGCTGCAATGCTGCCGAGCGGAAGGCGCCGAGCGCCAGTCAGGGCGCTCGGAGGCCTGGGCTGAAGCGAAGCACCACCCCCGCGGCTCCCCTTGGCGCGGAAGCCCTCGTCGCGCGGCTGCCTCAGACGACGGTCAGCGGGGTCATCGGGCGGGACGGCGCGGCGGCCCCGTCGCCCAGCCCCACCGGCAGCGGCTTGCCCGCCGCCAGCAGCTCGGCGTCCTCGACGGCGATCGTGCGCAGCTCGGCGATCAGGGTGTCGATCAGCTCGGTCTCGGGCAGCGACGCCACCACCCGGCCGGCCTTGAAGAGGGCCCCCTTGTGCTTGCCTCCGGCGATGCCGATGTCGGCGTGCATCCCCTCCCCCGGCCCGTTGACCACGCAGCCCATGACCGACACCGTGATCGGGCGGCGGATGCCCTGCATCGCCTCCTCGACCCGCTTGACCATGGGAACCATGTCGATCTCCAGCCGCCCGCAGGTCGGGCAGGCGACCAGGTTGGGCCCGCTCGCCTTCTCCTCCAGGTTGGCCAGGATCTGGCGGGCGACGCGGACCTCGTCCACCGGGTCGCTCACCAGCGAGACCCGGATGGTGTCGCCGATACCCTCGGCGAGGAGGATGCCGATGCCCATCGCGCTCTTGATGCTGCCGGTGTCGACCGGGCCCGCCTCGGTCAGCCCGAGGTGGAGCGGGTAGCGGTTGCCGAGGGCCGCGAACCTCCGGTTGGCCGCCAGGTTGGTGGCGACGTCCGACGCCTTGAGCGACACCTTGATCTGGTGAAAGTCCAGCTCCTCGAGGATCCGGATGTGGCCGAGCGCGGCCTCCACCATGAGCTCCGCGGTCTCCTCGATGCTGCCCCCCCGGCCGCGCTCCAGTCCCTTGCGGTTGGGGATGCTGCCCGCGTTGACCCCGATCCGCATCGGCACGTTCCGGTCCCTGGCCTCCCGGGCGATGTCGGCGACCTTGGCCCGATCGGTGATGTTGCCCGGGTTGAGCCGGAGGCAGGCGACCCCCGCCTCCAGCGCCTCGAGGGCCCGCGGGGCGTCGTAGTGGATGTCGGCGACGATCGGCACCGGGGAGCCGCGGACGATCTCGCGCAGGGCCCGGCCCGCCTCCGGGGTGTCGCAGGTGACCCGCACGATGTCGGCCCCGGCCGCCGTCGCCCGCTCGATCTGGACAAGGGTGGCGCTCACGTCCTCGGTCTGGGTCTTGGTCATGGTCTGGACCGAGATCGGGGCGGCGCCGCCGATCACCACGCCACCGACGTTGATGGGGACGGTCCGGCGCCGGTGGGGGGGGGTCATCTCAGTGGGCGCCTCCGGAGAGGTGGCTGATGTCGCTGAAGGTGATGAGCACCACCAACAGGATAATGAATGCCCACCCGATGCCCGTCGCCAGCAGCTGGCGCTGGGGGTCGACGCGCCGGCGGCGCACCGCCTCGATGATGATGAGCAGCAGCCATCCGCCGTCGAGGCCGGGGATGGGCAGGAGGTTCATGAACCCCACCGCCAGGCTGATCAGGCCGACCAGGGAGAGGAACTGGACCCACCCCTGCTGGATGGTCGCCCCGGCGAGGGAGGCGATGCCGACCGGGCCGGCCACGTCCGAGGACGCCTGCGAGGGGTGGACGAACAGCTGGCCGACCAGCTGGACCAGCCCGACCGCGTAGGCGGGCACGGCGCCGAATCCGTCGTGGAGGGCCGGGATCAGCGCCTCGCCCGGCACCTGGGCGCCGTACCCGATGCGCCAGGCCGCCGTGGCGTAGGCGGTCTGGCTTCCGTTGCCATCGCGGACGTCGGAGAGCTCGAGGTTGGTGAAGCGGTCGTTGCTGTCGCCCTCGACGAACCCGCTGACCGTCACCGTGCCATCGCCGAGGAGCTGATCCGCGGAGCCCGGGATGAAGCCGAGGGTCGTGGTGGGCCCCCCGCCGAGGATGGTCGCGGGATCCCCCGTGCCGGGCCCGTGGCCGTCCACCGAGGTCACGACCAGGGCGGACTTCGCCCACTGGCTCGGGAAGGTGCTGGGCTGGCCGAACGTGTAGACGACCAGCTCGGGGGTGATGGTCGCGGCGTGGTCGGCGCCGTCGGAGGCCCGGTAGACCACCGTGATCGGCCGGCCCTCGCTCCGCTGGACCGCCGCGTAGAAGTCGGCGTCGGTGACCGCCGTCGACGCGTAGCTGATCGTCTGGCCGCCCACGCTGAGGATCACGTCGCCGCTGACCAGCCCGGCCCGGGCGGTCGGTTCCCCGACCGGGACGTTGGAGGGGATGGGCTGGGCGGCGACGACCGTCAGGCAGATGCCCCCGAAGACGAAGTTGACGGCGATGCCGGCCAGGATGGTGGCGAGCCGCCGCGGGATCGAGGCCCGGTAGAAGTTGCGCTCGCCGGCATCGGCCTCCCCCTCGATGCCCAGCATGCCGGCCATGCGGACGAAGCCGCCGACGGGAATGGCGCGGAGGGCGTAGACGGTCTCCCCGCGCTGGACCTTGAGGACGGGGGGGCCGACGAAGATGGAGAAGCCGTCGACCCTGATCCCCGAGCGCTTGGCCACCACGAAGTGGCCCAGCTCGTGGATCACCACCACGACGGTGATCACCACCAGGAAGGCGACGATGGCGATGAGGACGCCGCCGATGCCGCTCATGCCCCGCCCCCCGGGGCGGGCAGCGCGAGCGCGTCGCCGACGCGCTGGCGCGCCCAGGAGTCGGCGGCCAGCACGTCCTCCAGGGACGGCGCGGCCACGAGCGGCGCCGCCTCCACCGCCTCCCCCACCAGGACGGTGATCTGGTCGAAGCGGCAGGCACCGCGCAGGAAGGCGTCGACGCACACCTCGTTGGCCGCGTTCAGGACCGCCGGCACCACCCCACCGCGCTCTCCCGCCCGGCGGGCCACCCCCACCGCCGGGAAGCGGAGCGGATCGAGGGGAAGGAGCTGCAGCGGCGACACCGCGGGCAGGTCGGCGGCGGGGGCGACGCCGGGCAACCGCTCCCCGTCGGCGAGGGCGAGGGCGATGGGGAGTCGCATGTCGGGGACACCGAGCTGCGCCTTGATGGCCCCGTCCCGGAACTCGACCATCGAATGGATGACCGAGCTGGGATGGACCAGGACGTCGATGCGCCGGTAGTCGACGTCGAAGAGGAAGTGGGCCTCGATGACCTCCAGACCCTTGTTCATCATGGTGGCGCTGTCGACGGTGACCTTCGGGCCCATGTTCCAGGTCGGGTGGCGGAGGGCCTCCTCGGGCGTGATCGCAGCGAACGTTGCCGGGTCGCGCTCCCGGAAGGGCCCACCGCTGGCGGTCAGGATCAGCCGGCTGACGCTCGCCGGATCCTCGCCCCGGAGGCACTGCCAGAGCGCGGAGTGCTCGCTGTCGATGGGGACGATGCGGGCCCCCGACCGCAGCGAGCGAGCTCGGACCACCTCGCCGGCCATCACCAGGACCTCCTTGGTCGCGGTCGCGACGGTGGTCCCGGCATCCAGGGCGGCCAGGGTCGGGCGCAGCGCCGCCGCCCCGGTGATGGCCACGCAGACGACGTCGGCGGGCAGGGCGGCGACCTCACAGGCGGCGTCCACGCCGATTCCCCACCCCGCGGGCACCTCAGCCCCGGGGTCCGGGGCGACCACGGCGACCCGCGGGATCCCGAAGCGCTCAGCCAGCCGCCTCAGGCCTGCGACGTCGTGCCCGGCGACCGCGCCGACGATCTCGAACCGGTCGGGGAAGCGGGTGACCACGTCCACCGCCTGGCGGCCGATCGACCCGGTGGCACCGAGCAGCACGACGCGACGGGGCGGTGGCGCGGTGTTCCTGGGCTCCATGGGGTCGGGCGGGCCTCCGGGTGGTTCGAACGAGGCGCGGGGCGGGCCTCCGCCACGCGCTGCCGGGCTCACCGGAAGGCGATGAGCACCAGCAGGCAATATACGGCCGGCCCGGCCAGGAGCAGGCCGTCGAGGCGGTCGAGGAGTCCGCCGTGGCCGGGGATCAACCGCCCCGAGTCCTTCACCCCGGCCTGGCGCTTGAGGGCCGACTCGGCGAGGTCGCCCCCCTCCGCCGCGACGGCGATCAGCAGCCCCATGCCCACCGCGGCGAACGGGTTGAGCGCGATGACCAGGGGGCCGGCGATGCCCGCGACCAGCATCGCCCCCACGGCTCCGCCCACCGCCCCCTCCACCGACTTCCGCGGTGATATCGAGGGGAAGAAGCGGTGCCGGCCGAGGGCGTGGCCGGTGAAGTAGGCCAGGCTGTCGGTGGCGACCACCGCCCCGACCACGATCGCCACAAGGCGCAGCCCGACCCCGGGCGCGGCGCCCGGCCAGTGGTAGAGGCCCAGCAGGCTTCCCAGGCCGACCCCGAGGTAGAGGCCGCCACCGAGACCGGCGGCCCAACCTTCCCAGGGCGCGCGGAGCAGGACCCCCGCCACCACCCCGGCGCCCAGGGCGACCGGGAGGATGACATCGAGGTTGCCCGCCGGACCGGGGAGGACCGCTCGCTCGGCCAGCCAGACGGCCAGGGCCACCACCAGCCAGCGCGGCGCGGGGACGGGGCAGCGCGCGAGCAGGCTGACCAGCTCCCAGGCCCCGAGCGCGGCCCCCGCCCCGATCAGCACGTCGAGGGGGACCCCGCCGACCCAGATCATCCCGGCCACCAGGAGGATCAGGACCGCGCTGGAGGCCAGCCGGGGCAGGAGGTTCATGCGACGGCGGGGCAGGGCGGCGGGCGCGGCGGCCTCGGTGGCGGGCGCCGGGGCGCCGTCCGCGGCTGCGGCGCGAGCGCGGAGCGCGCCCGGCGCCGGCGGCGTGGTCATCCGGCCCGGGAGGCGACCGCGGTGCCGTCGCCGGCTCCGGGCGCATCCGCGACCTGGCCGAAGGTGCGCCGGCGCGAGCGGAAGTCGCCGAGCGCCACGGCCACGTCGGCGGGCCCGAAGTCCGGCCAGAGCGTGTCGGTCACGTGCAGCTCGGCGTAGGCCCCCTGCCAGAGCAGGAAGTTGCTGACCCGGAGCTCGCCGGCGGTGCGGATGATCAGGTCCGGGTCGGGCAGCCCCGCCGTGTAGAGGGCCGCCGAGAGCGTCGCCTCGTCCAGGGTGCGGAGGTCGCGGCCACTGGCGGCGAGCTCGCGGATGGCCTCGACCACCTCGCTGCGACCCCCGTAGTTGATGGCCACGTTGAGGACGTTCGCCCGGTTGTGGAGGGTCCTCCGCTCACACTCGTCGACCTTGGCCCGCAGCCGCGGGCTGAGCTTGGCGCGGTCGCCGATGATCCGCAGCTGGATCCCCTTGGCGTCCAGCTCGTCCACCTCGCTGTCCATGGTCTCCTGGAAGAGCCGCATCAGCGAGGTCACCTCGCCCCGCGGCCTCTGCCAGTTCTCGGTGCTGAAGGCGTACAGGGTCAGGATGTGGACGCCGGCGTCGTTGCACGCCTCCATGACCTGCCGGATGGCCCGGACGCCGGCGCGGTGGCCGGCCACCCGGGGCAGGTGGCGCTGCTTGGCCCAGCGGCCGTTGCCGTCCATGATGATGCCGATGTGCCGGGGCAGGTCGGGACGGGCCGGCTCGGGGATGGCGGTGGGAGGGGGTGGACGGAGCATGCCTCTCTGGGAGAACGGCCCGGGATCGGAGGCCGTTTCGGCGCGACGACCGTAGTGTCCCACGCCTCGCGGCGGGCGGACGCCACGCGCCTCGGGGACCCCGGGCGGGGCCCCTACACCTCCAGGATCTCCGCCTCCTTCTTGCGGGCGACCTCGTCGACCCGGGCGATGAACTGGTCGGTGATCTGCTGAACCTGGGCGAGGGAGCGCTCCAGCTCGTCGCGGCTGACGTGGCCCTCCTTCTCGACCCGGCGGAGGTGCTCGACCTCATCACGACGGATGTTGCGCACCGCCACCCGGGCCTCCTCGGCACGGCGGGCGCAGAGCTTGCTCAGCTCGTGGCGCCGCTCCTCGGTCAGCTGCGGGATCACGATCCGGATCAGCTGGCCGTCATTGCTCGGGGTGAGCCCCAGGTCAGAGCGCTGGATCGCCTTCTCGATGGCGGAGATGGCGCTGCGGTCGTAGGGGCGGATCACCAGGAGGCGGGCCTCGGGGGTGGAGATGCCGGCGAGCGACTGGAGCGGGGTGGGGACGCCGTACGCCTCGACCTGGAGACGCTCCACCAGCGACGGGCTGGCCCGTCCGGTGCGGATCCCGGAGAGCTCCTTGTGGAGGGCCTCGACGCTCTTCTCCATGCGGATCTCGGCATCGACCAGCCGCTCCTCGATCTGGGCGAGGGCCTCCTCGGCCTTGGTGGGCTCGCTCACGCCACGCCCTCCGCATCCACGCGGGTCCCGACCGGCTCGCCGAGGATGACCCTCTCCAGGTTGCCCTCGGTGTGAAGGTCGAAGACGATGATCGGCATGTGATTGTCCATGCAGAGGGTCAGGGCGGTGTTGTCCATGACCGTCAGGCCGCGGTTCAGCACCTCGAGATACGACAGATGGCTGAATCGGGTCGCGGTGGGGTCGCGGTTCGGGTCGGCGCTGTAGATGCCATCCACCTGGGTGGCCTTGAGCAGCACGTCGGCGCCGATCTCGGCGGCCCGGAGCGCCGCGGTGGTGTCGGTGGTGAAGAAGGGGCTCCCGTGGCCTCCGGCCAGGATCACCACCCGCCCCTTCTCCAGGTGGCGGATGGCCCGCAGCGGGATGAAGGGCTCCGCCACCTGCTGCATGGCGATGGCGCTCTGGACCCGGCACTGCATCCCCATGCCCTCGATCGCGTCCCGCAGGCTGAGGGCGTTGATGACCGTGGCCAGCATCCCCATGTAGTCGCCGGTGACCCGCTCGATGCCGTGGCGGCTGATGTCGGTGCCCCTGACGATGTTGCCACCGCCCACCACGATGGCCAGCTGGACACCCCGGGCGACCACCCGCCGGACCTGGCGGGCGATCTGGTGGAGCGTCTCCATGTCGATCCCGTAGGCCTCGCCCCCGACCAGGGCCTCGCCGGAGAGCTTGAGGATGATGCGCGAGAAGATCGGATGGCGGCCGTCCGCCTCCAGCTGCCCGGTGACGTCCACGCCGGCGGCCTCCAGGCTCATGTGCTCGCCGCCTCGGTCCCTCCGCTCGAGGTCTCCCCGACCTGGTAGCGGACGAAGCGGGCCACCGTGATGTTCTCACCCAGCCTGGCCACCGCCTCCTGGACCAGCTCCTTCACCTTCTTCTTGTGCTTCTCGTCGCGGATCCAGGCCTGCTCGAGAAGGCAGACCTCGCCGTAGTAGGCGGCCAGCTTGCCCTCGACGATCTTCTCCACCATCGCCTCCGGCTTGCCCTCGGCCTGGGCGCGGAAGACGCTGCGCTCGCGGCTCACGAGCTCCGCGGGGACGTCCTCGGGGCGAACGTAGACCGGGTTGGCGCCGGCCACCTGGAGGGCCAGCTCCCGGGCCAGCCGCTTGAAGTCGTCGGTCTTGGCCACGAAGTCGGACTCGCAGTTCACCTCGATCAGGACCCCGACCTTGGGAGGCATGCCCCCGACGCCGTGGAGGTAGGCCTCGATGACGCCCTCGTTGGTGGAGCGGTGCTCCTTGGCGGCGGCCTTGGCCACGCCGTGCTCTCGGAGCCAGTCCCTGGCCCGCTCGACGTCACCGTTGCACGCCACCAGGGCGCGCTTGCAGTCCATCATCCCGGCTCCGGTCAGGTCACGGAGCTCCTTCACCAGGCTGGCGGGGACCTCGGCCATCAGCTTTCCTCCGGGGCGGGGGCGGCCTGGGCGTCACCGGGTGGCGCGGGCCGTGCCCGGCTGCGGGTGCGCGCCGGGGCCGCCGGAGCCGCCACGGCCGCGCCGGGCTCGGTCGCCTCGGTGGCGGCGGGTGCGGCAGGGGCAGCCGCCACGCTCGCGGCCGCGGGTTCGGCAGGAGCGGCCGTCACGCGCGCGGCCGCGGGTTCGGCAGGAGCGGCCGTCACGCGCGCGGCCGCGGGTTCGGCAGGAGCGGCCGTCACGCGCGCGGCCGCGGGTTCGGCAGGAGAAGCCACCACGCTCCCGGTCTCCGGCTCGGGCGCGGCCGCGCTGCTCTCCGGTCCCTCCACCACACCCTCCGGCTCGGCGAGCGCGGCGCGGGCGGCCGCCGCCTCGGTCTCGGCGCGCTCACGCAGCTCCCTCTCGCTGAGCAGCCGCTGGCCCTCGAGGATCGCCTCCGAGATGGCGTTGACCATGAGCCTGCAGGACCGGATGGCGTCGTCGTTGCCGGGGACCACGTGCTGGATCAGGTCGGGGTCGCAGTTGGTGTCGACCACGGCCACGATCGGAATGCTCAGCTTGTTGGCCTCGGTGACGGCGAGCCGCTCCTTCTTGCAGTCGATCACGAAGAGGGCACCGGGGAGCCGCTTCATCTCCACCATGCCGGCGAAGCTGCGCTCCAGCCGCTCCAGGGCGTCCCGGTTCTCGTTGGCCTCCTTGCCGCTCATCCGCTCGAAGTCACCGCGCTCGCTCATCGCCCGCAGCTCGATGAGGCGCTTGAGCTGGCGCTGGATCACCGCGAAGTTGGTGAGCATCCCACCCATCCAGCGGTGGACGACATACGGCTGCCCGGTGCGGGCGCAGGCCTCCACGATGGCGTCCTGGGCCTGTTTCTTGGTGCCGACGAAGAGCACCTTCTGTCCGCCGGCGACGAGCTCGCGGACGTAGTCGCAGGCATCGTCCAGCATCTGCTGGGTCTTGGCCAGATCGATGATGTGGACACGGTCGCGCGACGTGAAGATGTAGTCGCGCATCTTGGGGTTCCACCGGCTGGTCTGGTGGCCGAAGTGAACACCGGCCTCGAGCAGCTGGCGGAGGGTTGCTGCCGGCACGGCGAGCCTCCTTCCGGTTTGGTTTGGCACCTCCGTCCGGGGTGAATCGCGGTGGCGACCCCGAGGGGCACCCGCACACCGCGTGGACCGGACGTGTGAGATCACCCGGAAGTTTGACACAAGCACGCCCACCGTCCCCGGCGCCGGGCACGGCTGTCCTCTCCTCGCCTACGGGAGCTGGGCCTCCCAGGCGACCCGCCCCCACCCCCATCTGCCGGGGATCGCGCGCGATCACGGGTCCGGCTTCTCAGCCGACGGGTTCACCCTGGTCGGGGGCATCCTCGTGCCCGTCCAGCTCCTGCTCGCCGCCGCCCGGCTCAGGCTCAGCGGTGCCCTCTGAGAACCGCGGCCGGCGAGCCGGTGGCTCGCCATACGGCCGGACCCCCCAGCGGGGAATGGCGCGCCAGGTGGCGCCGTCCCACCAGTGGCTCCCGTCCGGAGACCGGAGGGCGCCCGGCGGCGCGCTGAGTGAGGCGTCCCGCCAGGCGGTCCCGTCGAACCACTCCGAGCGGTCCGGGGAGAGGGTGCCGGCGGCCGGCGCCGCGAGGGGACCCGCCGGCATGCCGACCGGGCCGGCCGGCAGCGTAGCGGTCCCCGACGCCGGGCCGGACGCGGCCGCGAGCCGCAGGCCCCGCTGGCGCTCCAGGTACCCTCCGATGCCGACCACCGCCGCGAGGATGATCGAGATGATCAGCACCCAGCCCGGCGTGCTGGAGTACCCGCTGTAGCCGCTGCCCTCGATCAGCCAGTCCATCACGAACAGGACGATCTCGACCGCCGCGAAGGCGATCCACGTCTCTCGCCACGCCGTCGACGCGCGCACCGGGGCGACCAGGCGAACCGCAGGGATCTCGGTCACCACGAACCAGACGACGGCCACGACGATGATCAGGGCGGGGAGGATGCCGAAGCCATTCCAGAGTGAGTCGACCGTGGCGGAGTTCGAGGTGCAGTAGACGTCGTTGGCCGGGCAGGTGAAGGAGAGCTGGATCCAGCCCCCGAGGAAGGAGAAGATGAAGAGGAGGGCCAGCCCCACGAGGATGAGGGCCTGCTCCCAGGCGATGGAGCGCACCAGCGCGACGCTCGAACGCAGCAGCGCGGCGACGTCGATCTGCGCGACCCGCGGTGGCGGGGGCGGGGGCGGCGGTGGTGG
>Ga0187889_10003068_pt1 | contig 15234 bp, 17 predicted proteins | sample June2016WEW_7_10_2_FD_132992 | JGI IMG/M metagenome (GOLD analysis project Ga0187889, IMG submission 132992) | Peatland microbial communities from SPRUCE experiment site at the Marcell Experimental Forest, Minnesota, USA - June2016WEW_7_100 | ecosystem: Environmental > Terrestrial > Soil >... | reverse complement strand
CTAACCCCAACATCCCCTCTCTCCGTCGCTTCGCTCCGTGTGCCCGAAATGAACCCGTCGCTTCGCTCCGATTCCCTGCCCAAGTGCTCCGGAATCACTGCCCAGATCCTCCGGAATGCGCACCCACGGGAACGCGGGCTACCTAACGTTCTTTCGCAATTATGCTTCGAGCCAGTGGACGCCGACCAACGACGGGCAGAATCAGTCGACGATCGTGTGGGACTTGCCGGTGGTCCCTCAGTCCGGCAATGTGACAGCCCTGGATTTGCCGGCGCCCGACACGAAGATGACGATCATCGGCAACGTCCTAGGTAGCACCACCGACCCATCGCTGGGGCTGCCGGCCGATCTCAAGACGACGGGCACCGGGGGCGCAAGCTCGGTGACGACGCAGTCGTTCTTCTCGCACGACGGCAGCCCGTCCATCACTGACATCGACCAATCTAGCATAACGTGGACGACGCTCTGGATGACGGGCAACTTCGACACCACGAAGAAGTCGGTGCAATGGAATGCCTCGCCGAGGACCGCGAGCCTACCGGAATCGACGCGCTCCTTGCCCGCATCGCTCTATTACGCAGCGATGCCGGCGTGGTGGCCAACCGGACAGGCTTGGCCGTGGGTGGGACCGGACTTGACACCGATGGTTGGCGTGTTGCCGGCAAAGAGCAAGTCCAGCTCGTTCAATTACGGAACATCATCAGACCCGCAGTGCACTCTCGATAGCGCGAATCAGTGCTGCTACGCGATGCCGGCCACGGGATGTTCACCGCTCAACAATTGACGAGCTCGTGCCTGGGGCCTCAGCGGAGGTAGAGATACGCGATGTCGTCGCCGGTCTAGGTCGACGTGAGAAGGCTCTTCGACACGCTGGGCAAGTAACACCTTGGAAGGATCGTCCGCCGCATCTCCGCCGTCCGCAACGCCTGCCCCGCCTGTCACCCCGCCGCTTCGAGACTGGTTCGAGGCTCCGGGCTCGTCCAAGCCGTTGTTCGTGCACCCCAGGACGTTGGCCAGAATGAGCGGTGCGATCGGTATCGACCGCCGACCTAGCCTATGCATGGTTTCTCCGCTAACTCAAGCGGCCAGCAGAGCACTAACGACGGCTTTGGCGTGAGCGCTGGGGTTGACGTGGCGATCGTGAGCGGCTCGGCGAATGCCGTCTAAACCACGATTGCCAACGTCGCTCCCCGCTCAGAGCTGGATCACGGCTCCGAGCGAAACATAGGGCCAACCGAGTCGCAGCAAGAATGCGAACCGCTCCGTCACCATAAACCGACCACCGGCAGCTAGCGCGACATCGAGCTGATTCGTCGATGTGTAACCCCCGCAAAAGGTACAAAGGTAGGGCGTGTTCCACCAGTGCTGCCACGCGACCCCGGCTTCTCCGAACACACTCAGCCGGCGCAGGAGAAAGAAGTTCCACTGTAGCACGACCGGAATAATCAGCCCGTTGGCAGAAACAATGCCGGTGCAGTGGTTAGCCCAGCGGTGCGCGTAATCGGCCCCCAGCCCTAAGCCCATGTTGTTGTTGATGCCGGGAACCGGCCCATCCTGCAGAAAAGGAATCGTGGCACGGACGCCAGCCCCAAGACCATCACTCGAGCAAGGAGGGGAATTGTCCCAGTCGGCCAAGACATGCGGCTCCAGGTCGGCGGTATAGCGGGGATGAGCCCCTGGCTGTCCAATTTGGGCGAAGCCGAGTTCGGGGACTATGCTCATGCTCAAGATGACGGCGAGGCTTGCCAAACGCATACTGGATACTTTCGGGCGAAATAGCTGTTTTTGCAAGAACGTGACTTAGCCGTCCAGTGGTCAGGAAGCCAGGCCTCCTGAACCCGTGCTGTCCGGAAACTCGTCGCGGAAATTGTGCCTGAAATTCGCGTGGATCCGCCCATGGCATTGGCGTCTTCCGGTGGCAAGGATTGGGGCAAGGCGGCAAGGCTAGCGATCAGTGCGTCATTGGGCCAGGCGCTGCCGACAGCGATAGAGCGTAAGCGGAGAGCAATCCGGTGTCACCGGCAACTAACAGTCGATGGGCCGCCACGGCAAGCCATCCTCCCACGGCGGCTGTCCAAACCTGGTTGTGGGTAGCGATGCTGACTGCGTAGACGTTGGCGGAACTCGCGACGTAAATGTAGCCGTTGGCAATGACCGGAGGATACGACAGTGCGAGGTCTCCAACGAATGTCCAGAGCAGGGCACCCGAACCGCTGTCGCGAGCCTGCAAGGTGCCGTTGCTGATGCCATAGACGGCCGACCCTGAAACCGCGGGCGTCCCGGTGAAGGTTCCAGTGGCGGTCCAGGCGATTGCTTCCCCAGTGGTGTCGATCGCAAGCAGACTTGGTGGCGAGATGACGTACGCATAGTTGGGACCAAATACAGGCACAGTCTTCATCGAGTAGCCATTCCATGTGAACGGGATCTGGACGTCCCAGAGCACGGCGCCGGTGTTTGGATCGTGTTGCCGGAAGTTGCCGTTGATGAACGTGTAGATCTTGCCATTGAAGAAGGCAGGGCTCCACTGGTCCCACTGGTCCAGACTCTGGAAAAATATTTGCGACCCATCCGAAACGGCCATGCCGTAGAGGCCCCCATACGTACCGGCGTTGGTATAGACGATGCCGTTGACCGCTATTGGCGCCCAATACTGTTCCCATTGGGCAGCTAGCGGTGAAACCCATTGCGTGCTGCCCGTTGCGGCGCCAAAGGACCAAAGCTCCGCGGATCCGCTGGTCTCCAGTGGCTGCCCATTGGCGAGATACACCGAGCCTGAGAACACGGACGGAAAGCCGATCGTATCGGCATCGGCAAAGGCATAATTCCACAAGTCAGAGCCGTCGGACACATCGAGTGCATAGAGCGGGGCATTTCTCAAGAAGGTTCCGAAGGATGCCGTGAACAGGCGACCGTCTTCGACAACCGGAGGGCTTAGTCCATAGCTGGAATCGAGCTGGCGCGACCAAGCGAAGCACAGTGGTGGCTGACCCAGCTCGGTGTCGTTCTCGCCCGTGTGCTGCACGTCGTGCTGAAGTGTGGGCCAGTTGCTGGTTCCGGATTCGCAGATGCCGAAGCTGCAAACACTGGTTGGAGGACAGGCCTGGTTGCATCCCCCACAGTGGGTCGCGCTGATGGCCAGGTTGACGGCATCTCCTCCGCAGGCGGCCGCATTTGCCGAACAGATGTGCGCGTCGGGCAAGACTCGTGCGTCCACGACCACTCCATTGCCGGAATCTGGGCCGCATCGCGGACTTCCGGTCCAGCATCCAGCGACACAGAGCTAGGCGGCTCGTCGGTGCCTCCGGCGTTCCTCGCCATGTCGATGGACCGATCGGTCTGGGCATCGTAACCCGCAGGGATGCGCTCCTCTGCAGCGTCGAGGGATGGCAGAAGCATGTCGCTGATGTTGCCGTCCAGCTCGATAGGCACGGTCGAGTCAAATGAGACGTCCCCCACGGGCAGATCGGGCAGCGCATCCGAAACGAAATCGCCCTGGGCCGGCCCGAGATCCCTCGTCGACTGTGCAGACGAATCTGGCATGTACGTTGCGACGCCAACCTCCTCGACAATGCTGCCAACACCCGTCTCCCGAGCTGCGGCTGCGTCCTCGAATGGCATCTCACCTTGTCCCCGATTTCCACAGGCCGAAAGGCAGACCATTATCTCGAGCCCAACGAACCCGGATCGCTGACATAATCCAATCATCCTCACATCGTACATGAGGTTCGACTACATTTGCAGTGGCAGACGTCCTGGACCGGCAGGAAGGGAGATCTAGCCGGCGGGCCTACATCTGGTCGACTACTGATCGGGCGATCCAGTAGGAGAGCGAGACGTAGCTTGGTCGACACCGGGCGCCGCAGAGCGCGGCCCGATGTCAGCCTGGTAGGCGCGATGCGACATGGGCCATGACACTCTATCCCGGCCCCGGGGCGCAGTCACCCGCTTCGCGCCCCTCCCCCACGCAAGCGCCCGCCCATCCCCCCCCAAAAAATCAGGGACCCGATCACTTCGACGACGCTGCCACCCTGCGGGGAGTAACACGGCGAGCTCGGCGGACAAGCCTCTTCTTGCGGAATCATGCGGTCGCTGGCAGGAGCTTCGACCTTACATCCCGACGAGCGCATGATCCCGCCCGGCTACATCGAGAAGAGGCAGAAGATCTGGCTGCAACCGCCCGAGTCTTTCAATTCAGTATTTGCCCGGACGCAACAGCGACGCTGGAACCTCCCCAGCGTACGAATAGCCGTACGCCTCCCAGTAGCCGGTGACCGCATGATCGGTGACCTCGATACGCGAGAGGTATTTTGCGTTCTTGTAGCCGTACAAACGGGGCACCACCAACCGCACCGGAAAACCGTGCGCGAGAGGCAGCGTGGATCCGCCGACGCCGTAGCCGAGCAAGGTGCGCGGCTCTTGTGCGACACTGATGGGAAGCGATTCGCTGTACTCCCCACCCACGCTATGGAACGTGAGGTAAGTGGCGGACGTGTCGGCCCCAGCCAAGTCCAGCACGCTCGCAAGCGGTACCCCGTTCCAGGGCACGTCCAAGACCGACCAGCCTTCGACACAATGAAAGTCGGTGTCTTGGTCCTGCCGATCGAGGGCAATGAGATCGACGAAACGAAGAGAGAGAGTGTTGCTGACCATGCCGTCGACGGTAAGCGTCCATCCGGCCAGGATGTCTGCTAGGTTTTGTGCATCCACCGTGTTCTCGTACCAGGCGTCGAAAATGGGGTCGGTGCCAGAGCCGGGTTGGAAATCAAAACCAGATGCGCTCGCCGCCTCGGACGCCCCATCCGCGGTCCCGGACCCGGCATTGGGCCGCCGACTATCCGCGAGGCTCCTGCCGAGGCACGCCTGGAGCACGTCGCCGCCTAGGGCCAGGACAGCTGCGTTACCGAGCCATCGTAGCACAGTTCGGCGCTCGACCGTGACCTGCACGATGGCGGACGGCTGGCGTTGTTTCACGGACCATTGGATGCTTCTATTGAAAGCGCGGTTGTGGCAGCGCTCGGGCGCTTGCACCGGGACCAGTGTGACTCTGTTCGTCGGCGTAATGATCGCTGAGGCTGGGCGCGTAGTGCGCAAATGTGAACACGAGGAAAAGGTGGCAAAATATAAGTGATTATTCGATGATGTTGGGCGTGGTCAGGTTCTGCGCGCGAAGGCAGAAGCGGTCCCGGTCAAGACGTCGCAACAGTATCTGGGCGTTTTTCGGCCGTTGGGCGCTGACATTACCGGCAGGTTCCTCCCGATCGAGTTTCGGTACCGGCGCCGCGATGCCGACCGACGCGGGCAGAACGTGCGACGGCGCTCGAAGCCGTAGCCTGTCGAGCGGACACGTTCTTCTCCGTGATGTCCAGCCTGGTCGGCGAATCAAACGCGGATTCGGGCGAAGATGACGGGACCTGATGTGGCTACCCCCAAATTCAGGGCCCTCGTTTGGCCGCCGTCTTCCGGCCCGGCCGCAATGCGGTAGTATGACGGCGATGTCAGAGGGAAGGACGATGCCCACAATGTCGGTCGGCCGGGAACTCCATGACGTGTGGCAAGCGCTGCCTTGGTGGTCTTGGGCCGTCTTACTCCTTGTCGCAACCGGATGTGGGCGAACCGCCCTCAACCCGTCGGCCAACGGCGGGGGAGCCACGTCCGCGGGCGGCGCCACCGGTCAGGGCGTGGGAGGGAATGGCGGCGCGACGGAGGGCACGGGTGGCGTGGTGGGTAGAGGCGGAACGCTCGGCTCGGACGGTAGTGGCCCGAGCCTTGAGGGACTCGGCGGTTTGGGCGCGGGCGGGAACACCAGTACGAGCACGGGCGGCCATGTGATGGGAGGTGGCGGTGGGGCGGCTACAGGTGGAGACACCCGCAATACTGGCGGGACCGTCGGCTCCGTCGGCACCGCGGATGCCGGGGCGTGTGCCTGGCCATCAGTTTTCAACTCAACCGGTGACGAGTCTGCTGTTGGGTGCTGGGCCAGTGCTGTTTCCGGTCCGGCCGATGCCGGTGTGTTCTCATGTTCGTCGGCCGAGTACTGGCTGACCTGCGTGGGCGCTCTGCTGCAATTGCCTCCGGACACCATTCCCGCACCCGATTCCTCACTCGGTTGCAGGGTGCTTCCCCTTCCTACTCCTCCGGATACGATGTACTACTGCTGCCCCTGCGGTAGGTCGGCGACAAGCGTTATCACCGCAGTGGGTGGAACGACTTCCACCGGTGGAGGAATTGGCAGCGGCGGGAGTGGCGGGGGTGGGATCGGGGGACGCGTTGCCAGCGGAGGAGGTCCCGCTGCCGGTGGTGAGATTGGCGCCGGCGGGGTAGCGGAGACCGGCGGAAGGATTGGAACCGATGGCGCGATTCCGTCCGGTGACGCTGAGGTTTCCTGCACCCAGATGACCGATCCCGCCACGTGCAACGCCCAGGTTGGTTGCTATGCTCTCTTCAGTGGCGAATTGCCGTGCAACAGCTCCGCTTGTACGAACCATTTCGTCAGCTGCGTGAAGGCCCCTCCCGAGTGTGCTCCGGCGACGAAACCCTGTGCCACTGACTGCCCCCTGACGGGGGGCTTTTGTCCCTCGGGATACGTCGACGTGTTTCCCAACTCCTCCGGATGCTGCTCCAACGGCTGCGTGGCCGCGACCAAGTGTCCCTAAGTGGCTCTCCCCAAAAATTCGTGGCTCTCGCCTGGGCCCCTTTGCACCTTCGCCTGCTCCGCCGCACCACCAACCCGCGGGCACCGCAACCTTCCGGACCGGCCGCAATGCGGTAGTATGACAGAGATGTCGGAGGGAAGGACGATGCCCAGCATGTTGGTCGACCGACCACTCCTGAACGCGTCGCAAGCGCTGCCTTGGTGGTCTTGGGCCGTCTTACTCGTCGCAACCGGATGTGGGCGAACCGCCCTCAACCCGCCGGCCGGCGGCGGGGGAGCCACGTCCACGGGCGGGGCCGCTGGTCAAGGCGTGGGAGGGAACGCCGGAGGGACGGAGAGCACCGGCGGCACGGCTTTCAGAGGCGGAACGCTTGGGTTCGGCGGGACGACCGCAGCCGGTGGCGGGGTGACTGGCTCAGGCGGGGCGGTTCGCACGGGCGGGGTCGGAGGGGTAGGTGGCATCGTTGGAATCGGCGGGATGTTTCCGACGGGCGGAACGGTTGCGTCTGGTGGTACGGGTGGAACAGCCGGCACGGCTGGAAGTAGTCCTGTTTTCGGCATGGCCTGCACGACCGACGCTGATTGCCCGAGCGGTTCGACCTGCTGTGACGGCTCCGACGAGAGCTGCGACGGAACCCGGTTGCCGTCGGGTGACGGAACGGATCCCGGAGAGTTCGTGGTCAGCTCGGACGGGCTGACGGTGACTGACACGATTACCGGCCTGGTCTGGCAGCGGGATGGATCCGGCACGCGCGCTGGGTGCACGACGGACCCTAGCAACCTGACTTGCACTCAGGCGGAGGCCGAGAGCTACTGCAGGGCTCTTTCGCTGGGTGGGTTCTCCGGTTGGCGGCTACCTGGCGAGCATGAGCTCCATACTATCGTGGACCTCGCAAACTATAGTCCGACTATCGACACGATCGCCTTTCCCAACACGGCGATAGGTTACTATTGGACTTCTTCGTCGGAGGGCCTTGCGTCTGGCACCGCATGGGCAGTGTACTTCCACCAGGGCGGCTCAACATACAACGCGTTGTCGACGCTCCAAAACGTGCGTTGCGCAACTGGGTCACGCTGCTATCCCACTTCCCGCTTCGTGGCATCAAACGGGTTAGTTAGCGATACGCTCACAAACCTCGTATGGCAGCAGGAGGCGAGCGCGACGACTATGACGTGGGTCGCCGCCCAATCGTACTGCTCGGTTGCCGGGGTGGCTTTTCGGCTGCCTACGCTGAAGGAGTTGGAATCCCTCGTGGACGTTACGGTGACCTCGGGATCAACGATCACCCAGACGGCGTTTCCGAACACGCCGCAAGAAGATTTCTTGACGTCTTCTCCGTACGCTGGCTCCTCCGGCTACTCGTGGTTCGTCAGCTTCTACTGGGGCTGGTCGAACGTGACGTACGTGGCGGGCAACTACCTCGGGGTCCGCTGCGTCCGCTGAGGGCGTGTCCGCCTACGCGCCTGCACTCGCTGCTGCCCACCCCGGCGGCCGGCGCGGGGTCCCATCACCCGCTCCGCGCCATTCCCGCACGCAAACCCCACCGGACCCCAAATTCAGGGACCTGATTCAGGGTCCTCGTTTGGCCCGTCGCGCGTTTCTCAATAATTTCGCTGACTTAACTTGTGGAGGCGCGGGGTACTGCCCCCCGGTCCGAGAGGTCTCTGCTCCAGCCGCTACGTGCGTATTCGGCGATTTGGTTCTCGCGTGCGGGGTTGCCCGCCGACCGGGCGGTCCGTACGCCAGTCTTCCCTAGCTCTTGCATTCCGACCGGAAAACTCTGTCGGATAGCAAAGCCCGCTAAATGGCCACTTCCCTAGGCCGCAGGCAATTCCTGGGGTCGTGGTCCGGTCCGGTTTTTAGGCGGCCAGAGCGAACGAGTTGTCGTTCGCGTTTCTTTGTGCCCGTTTTTACGAGGCCTCGGGCGCCTCGGCACGCTGCCAGAGCTTCGCTTGCTCTCGTCGAGACTATTTCGCCCCCTTGGTGTTGTTCAGGGGATTGTAGCCGACGCCTTTGCCCGTGACCAGGCCTAACCTGGGGCGGCCTGGCGGCCGGGCGAGCTGGCGCACAAGACTAGCCACTACAAATCTTGCCGCTGGACGGGCCAACGGCAAGACGTGGCGAGACAGTAGAGCGTTGGTTGGCTCGCTGTTACTTGGGAGCGGCCGAGCGGTCCTCGAAGTAGAAAACCGTGATGGCGAGACAGTGGAAAGCTTCGTCTGACGACTGCGTAACTATGGTGTCCACGACCTGGCACTGGGGATGTTCGCGAATCCACATTGTCACCTTCTCGCCTAGGTTTTCTCGTTCCTGGGCCATGGTGGCAGAGAAGATCTTTACTCCGTTGAAGCGTGAGGTCGTGTGGGTCTGACTTTGAGCCATCTTTTGGTTCTTCCTCTCCGGACTTTCTGCTCGGAACTACATGAGCGTGATCCGCCTTAACAGCGCGGTGCCGGAGTGCCCCGCGTTACCTTCTGAGTGCTCCTACGTTTCGTATATCAGTCATTCCACCCTTTGGACAATGCTTACCACCGGAAAATATCCACAGCAAATGACCGTTAGCGTCAGCAGGGCCGGCCAAGCAGACCCCGGGGGCGAGGCCAAGCAAGCTCGGGGCCCAAGCAAGCGCTAGGGTGAGCCCTGGGCGCCCATCCGTGCCGCACTGGCCTGGGCTACCCGGGCCGATGCCTGATCGCCCAGTGAGTCGTAGATTGTGCCAAGTGCTAACCAGAGCCGCTTGCGTAGCGGCTCGGCGCGCTCGCCCAGGCTGGATACCAGCCCGCGCAGAAAGCGGGCCGCGCCGTCAGGATCGGGCTCGGGCAGCCGAGCATAGGCCTCGAGCAGAAGGTCGACGAGGCCTGGCTGGTCGGGCTCGATGGCCAGGCTGCGCTCCAGGTGGGTGCGGGCCCCGGATGCATCGTCTTCGCTGGCGGCGAGGCGCCCCAACATGGCGTGTGCGTCGGCCAGCTCTGGATCGAGCGCCAGCGCGTGATCCAGGCGCTCGCGTGCCTCGGTCTTGTGCGCGGGACCATGGGCGAGCAGATCTGTCCAACCGAGATAGGCATGGTACAGGGCCTGGTCGGGGCGGGCGGTGACCGCGGCCGCGAATCTGGCTAAGGCTTCGCCGAAGCGCTCGGCCTGGAGAAGTCGCGTGCCCTCGCGGAACTCCAGCTCGGCCCCCAGCGGATCGATCGATGTGGCCTGCAAGCTGGCGAGTGCGCCGTCGTATTTGGCGCGCTGTTCGGGATGGCAGAGGACCTCTCCCGCTTGGGCGATGGCGGAACGAACGGCCTCAAGGCGCGCTGAGTCAGCCGGGGCCAGGGCGGCGCCGGAGGCGGGGCCTGCGAGGCCGGCGAGCTTGTCCAGCTTGTCCGCGACCGCACGCTCGATCTGAGATCGGGAGGCCTGCCTCCCCACGCCCAGAACCTCGTAATGGTCCTTGCCGTGAATCATCAGATATTCGCGCAAGATTACCTGGCGCCGCTCTTCGACGGGCACGCTATCGCCGCGGGTGGGTGCCGAGGGGATGGCCAGGGTGCTCGAGCTGGCCCCTCCAGCGAGGTCGGGGGAATAGGCGTGGCTGGTGGCCGGAGGAATCTCGTCCTTGCGTAGGTTGGCGAAGCTCATGGCGCCCGACTCTTGCGTCGAGGCGCTGCGCTTGTGTGGCTCGCTGCCCAGCTTTTCCAGGGAAAACGACGATGTTAGCCGGGGCGGGCCGGCGGTGGATTCCGGACTGACTTGCCCCAGGGTGGCCATCCCGGTTTCAACCAGCGCATCGACTTGCGCCATCACCACGTGGGCATCATCGCGCAGCGCCAGCGCCCCGATGCTGGGCTCATCGGCCAGGATCGAGGGTAAATCGCCGCCGAAGACCTGGGCGAGAGGCTCGCGATAGCGGTCGAAGCGTGGGGTGAGCTTGACCGGACAGGCCCCGCTTTGGTCGAAGCGCTCGACCAGCCATTCCGGAGTGGCGCTTCGGTAGAGGCCGAGGAAGACGAGGTTGGCGATGCCCAGGTCGTGCTCGACGACGCGATCGCCGAAAGTGTCGCCCGCAATGAAGGCGAAGCTGCCCTGATGCCAGCGCAGGCAGTCGGCGATGCGCTTGCGAGCTTGGGCGGCCAGCGCCTGCAGCACCTCTTCGGGGGTCAGCCAACCCAGCTCGACCAGCACCGCCCCCATCTTGTGACGGCGGGTTTTGGTTTCGGCCAGCAGGTAGGCGAGTTGGCGATCATCGATAATACCCTTGGCGCAGAGCAGCGTGCCAAGTGCTTCGCGGCGTAGATTCGAATCCGCCGCGACCACGCAGCCGTGGCGAACGTAGAGATCCTTCCTGACCTTGCCGTAGGACAGGGACAGCGTGCCTGTAGCATCGGTGTCAGCCAGATCGAAGATCAGGCCAGCCGCGCGTCTATCGGACAGCGATCCGCTGGGTAAAACTTCGCTCACTTTTCGCGCGCCGGTATCGCCCTGCTCGCCTTGTCGTCGGCTTGGGCGTCATCCGCACCGGCGGCGGGCAACGCCGCCTTGGCCGTGGGGGCAGGCGCCAGACCCATCTTGGCTTTCAGCTCGGCCAATGCGCCATCGGTGCCCGCACTACCGGCCTCGAGCGCCTTGAACTTCTGTTGCAGGGTGTCGCCGTTGAGCTCGGCCCCGATTTCGACCGAGGCCGACGCCTCTGCCTCGATCTGGTCCACCTTCTGCGACATACGCTCGAAGGTGTCGAAGGCCCCGGTGTCGGATAATCCCGACATGGTGTTCTGTATGGTCTTCTGCGCCTCGGCCCGCTTCTGGCGCGCGATGAGCAGGTTCTTCTTGCGCTTGGCCTCCTCGATCTTGTCGTTCAAGGCGCGCAACTGGTCCTTGAGCTTGTCCACGGCATCCTTTTGCAGTTTGGCTTGCTGGCCAAACTCGGCGAGCTGCCCTTCGTGCTCGCCCTTACGTTTGAGTGCCTCCCGTGCCAGCGTGTCATCGCCGGCGCGCACCGCGAGCATGGCCTTGCGCTCCCACTCCTGGGCCAGATCGGCCTGCTCGTCTCTCTGCTTCTCCAGGCGTTTCTGGTCGGCGATGGAAACCGCGACCTGCTTTTTCGCTTCGACCAGCTGGGTCTGCATGTCGAGAACGACCTGGGTCAGCATCTTCTCCGGGTCTTCCGCCTTGGAGATGATGTCGTTGATGTTGGACTTGAACAGGGTACCGATGCGTGAAAAAATTCCCATGACGGCTTTCCTCTGAGTGATCCCGGCCTAGGAAGGGTTACGGTATTTCGACAGCACGGGGTAGTGCTTGCTGACCGCCATGCCCATGTCGTCTATGACGGCCTGAAATTCGTTGAAATCCATGTTCTCGAGCTCCAGCGCCCCGCCCAGGACGATGGCTTGGTTCTCGATGCCGAAGGCGCAGTGGAAGAGCTCGGTGGTGTTGAGGCGCAGTAACTCTTCGAAGAGCTGCTCACGCCGGGTACGGGGGATATCCATCAGCTTGAGGCGAAAGACAACGACCGGCCCGGCCACGGACACCATGAGGTTTTCGATCCCCTCGAGGCGGAGCCTCCAGAGATTGGCGCCGATTTCTTCATTCCCCACGCCCATCCTGAGCAGGTAGGATTCGATGTCTTCACGCGTTTTCATGCGAAGAATCACCTTTCGTTACGTTGCCGTGCGAGGCATTGCCCTGCGCGTTTTTCGCCTAACGGATCAGCCGACCCCCCGAGGGTAGACGATTACTCGGGTGTCCACAAACTTCCTCTTGCCGACATCGGGGCCCCGCAAACACGGCGCGTTGTGATGCGGCCGGGCAAGACCAGAGCGGACCAAGCCTGCCCGGGGAGCATCTCCGCGCAAGAATGATAACCGTCGGCACCCATCTGAGGCGTTTTCGTTGTAACGTGCGCAGGAGCTCGTGCCGCACCTACGATTCATGCCCGTCTGTCCCGTCCCCGCTTTCGTGCGGCTTACTCTTGCGCAAGTTGAACGAAGTCTGCTCATGTGGTACCCGAGAGCGCTATATGTCTGCTGATCCAAGCTGTTTGCCGCGTCACGTTGCGATCATTATGGATGGAAATGGCCGCTGGGCTCAGCTGCATGGATTACCGCGCAGCGAAGGCCATCGTCGCGGCGCGGTGGCAGTGCGGGAGGTAGTGAGGGCGGCACGCGAGATCGGGGTTCGTGCCCTGACGCTTTATGCCTTTTCGGCGCAGAACTGGCTGCGTCCGCCCGATGAGGTCGCGCTCTTGATGCAGCTTCTGCGTGACTACCTCATCGACGAACGACCCGAGATCATGGACAACGACATTCGCCTCGTCACCATAGGCAATGTCGACCGACTGCCGGGCTACGTGAGCGAGCCGCTCGAGGCTCTCAAGCGTGACTCGGCCATCAACCGTAAGATGACCCTGTGCCTGGCGCTGTCGTATGGCGGCCGCGAGTCCATTATCGAGACTACGCGCGTGCTGTGCGACAAAGTGAAAGCGGGCGCCCTCAATCCCGAGGACGTCGATGAGGAACGCTTCCAGGCCGCGATGCAGACCCACGGACTGCCGCAGCTCGATTTGATGATTCGCACCTCTGGCGAAGAGCGGCTTTCCAACTTCTTGTTGTGGGAATCCGCCTATGCTGAACTGTATTTCACCGAGACGTTCTGGCCTGACTTCAACAAGGCCGAGTTTGCTCGCGCTCTGGACTCTTTCCGCGGGCGCGAGCGACGGTTCGGACGTACGCGAGAGCAGCTGCGTAAAATCGGCTGATCGCTGCCGACGGCTAGGCCGGGCTCGGCGAGGCTTGCCGTGAAACCGGCCAATCACAACCTCTTGGCTCGGGTCGCGACCGCGGTGGTCGGCTTGCCTGTCGTGGGCCTTTTCATCTTCTGGCGCGACCCGCGGGGCTTCCTGGCGCTCTGCCTGCTCGCCTCGGTGCTGGCACTGGTCGAGTACACCGGCCTGACCTTGCCCGGGCGACCCCTCGGCGAAAGGGTGGGCATCATCCTGATCGGGGCTGGGCTTTTCCTCGGTATTGCGCTGCGGCCGGCGCTGGCGGTCGCCTGGCTGCTCACGGTGGTGCTGGCGACCGGTCTGGTTCTTCTTCCCGGGGCCGATGATCCGTCTTGCGCTTGGCGCCGGATGAGCGCGGCCGGATTTGGCGCCTGCTACGTGGGCGGCTTGCTGGCCGCGTTGCCGCTCCTGCACCGTGGTGCCGGCCCCGCTTGGGTCGCCTTGGCGATCGCGGTGACCTTCGCCAACGACACCGGCGCGTACCTGGCCGGGCGAGCATGGGGCCGGCGCAAGCTGGCCCCGGCCATCTCGCCGGGGAAGACCGTCGAGGGCGCGCTGGGCGGGCTGGTGGCTAACCTGATCGTAACTTTTGCCGCGCGCGCTCTGTTCATGCCCGGGCTCACGGTACCAGACTGCCTCTGGGTGGGTATTCCCGCCGCGATCGTCGGACCGGCGGGGGACTTGGTCGAATCGCTCCTCAAGCGGGGCGCCGGCGCCAAAGATTCGGGGCGCCTACTGCCGGGTCACGGCGGCATTCTGGACCGAATCGATGCTCTCTTGTTCACGGGTGCGTATGTCTTCTTGTACGCTACACACCTACGTTGAGCTCCCTAAAACTTCACAGCCCCCGTGGAAAGCGTCCACGAGGGCTGCGGGGCTACCTAGGCCATGCTGGTTGATATTGTCTGGCTATGTTAAGCGAGTGTCATCGACATTCGTTGGGATAGTCACACCGGCCTGCGCCGGTGCGTGGGAGGATGAGCAATCGGTGGAGTTGAGACATCGTTGCTCGCCGCCTGCTTTAGCAATTGGAGTGCCTGACCGCAGGCGCTGTCGGCCCAAACGTCTATCATACGGATATCACAAGGATTTGTTCTCTGTTACCCAACCCAAACCGCGGTCGCTCGACACGCTGCCCATGACATTTGCGTCAGGGTTGCTGTCCCGGGACCGCAGAAATTCGCAGGGCTAGATGTCGAATACGCTGTTGCTCATCAACGCGGACGGCCCCGAGACCCGCGTTGCGCTGGTAGAAAGCGGCCTTCTCGGCGAGCTTTATATAGAGCGCAAACAAGAACGGGGCATTGCCGGAAACATATACAAAGGACGGGTAGAGCGCGTGCTGCCCGGGATGCAAGCCGCCTTTGTCAATATCGGGCTGGAGAAGTCCGCGTACCTGCACGTCTCGGACGTACGCGGCACGCCTGACGATCTCAAGCGTCTGGTAGGCGCGGGTGAAAGTCAGGAAAACGGCGATGACGAAGAACCTGAGGCACCATCGGGCAGTGCCCGCATAGAGGAGCTGCTCAAGGAAGGGCAAGAGATCGTGGTCCAGGTGACCAAGGAACCCATCAGCACCAAAGGGGCGCGGGTCACGCGTTATATCTCCTTACCTGGTCGCCACCTGGTCTTCATGCCTACTGTCGAGCACGTAGGCATCTCGCGCCGGATTGCCTCCGACAAGGAGCGTCGGCGATTACGCGAGATCATCGATCAGATGCGGCCGGCCGGTACGGGATTCATCGTGCGCACGGTTGCCGAGAGCGTGCCGGACAAAGATCTGCGCGCCGACATGGATTTTCTCATAAAGCTCTG
>Ga0187889_10003066_pt1 | contig 15236 bp, 11 predicted proteins | sample June2016WEW_7_10_2_FD_132992 | JGI IMG/M metagenome (GOLD analysis project Ga0187889, IMG submission 132992) | Peatland microbial communities from SPRUCE experiment site at the Marcell Experimental Forest, Minnesota, USA - June2016WEW_7_100 | ecosystem: Environmental > Terrestrial > Soil >... | reverse complement strand
GATGACCGAACGGGTGTGAAAGACAAAAAACCAAGGGGCAGACAAAACCTGCTTGACAACTGTCAACTATATGGGATTCCGGGTCGCACTTCGCTTGCCCGGAATGACGATTTCCCTTTAGGCCGAGAGTTTTGCGAGTGCTTCTGATGTCAATACATATAAGGTTGGAGGAAATACCCTTCGGTCAAAAATTATTTAAATTCTCAAAAGCTTACCCCCTTTAGAGAGACACTTTCTCTTTCATCTGTAAGGAATTTCCTTCACCTAATTTCTAAACATACCCATTTATCAGAAAATATCAAATAAAATCAGTTCTTTATTTGAATACTCCTTTGGCATTCACCTTGCAGAATGAATGAGCGGCCATTCAACGGGGTGGGAAACTACGTTTCTTGGATTCTTCCCCCAGCTCATTTGAGGATTCTCTATGAACTCGGGAAAAAATTCGCCCTGGAAATATTCACCATCCCGCTTCCCATTCGGGGATCGGAATCAATTCTTCGGGAGGCACCCTTGACTGGCCAATCCATTTTGGAGGTCTTATTGAATGAGGGATATTCTGAAAGGGCAAGGGAAGGCTGTTTCTTTAATTCTCCCGAAAAAACCCTTCAAATTTTGGCACTCTATTTTTCTTGCGGCTTCAATTCTTTTTTCCCTACCCGTAATAAACGCCCATCCCGCCCAGGTCACTCTGGCGTGGGACGCGAGTACCGATCCAGACATTGCCGGGTACAAAGTATATTATGGCAACTCAAGTGGAAGTTATCAGGCTGTTATTGATGTAGGGAATCTAACAACCTGGTCCATTTCAAACCTCATTGATGGAACAACCTATTATTTCGCTGCTACCGATTACAACACTTCTGGCACTGAAAGTGGGTATTCGAATGAAGTGGTATATAACCCTCCTCCAGCCTGCACCTATTCCATCTCACCTGCCACTCAATCTTTTGATTCCTCAGGCGGACCGGGAACGGTTAGCGTCACCACGCAGACTGGATGTACCTGGACCGACAACAGCAATGCTTCTTGGTTGATCATAACGTCAAACAGCACGGGCACCGGGAATGGTACGGTCAATTACTCGGTTTCGGCCAATTCCGGTACCGGCTCCCAGAGCGGGACAATGACAATTGCCGGAAAGACCTTCACGGTAAATCAATCGGGAAGCTTCCGGAGGCACTGGTGGAGTTATTGATCATGGTGAAAGCCTACAAAAATACTAAAGCCAAAAGTGGTGTAGTTTTTTAGGTACTCGATCTTTAATCGTCAAGTTTTCTGAAGTAACTTTCTTGAAGACTTTGAGGTGTATTTTTCAAACCCCGGCTAGGAATCCACTCTTTCTCCTCAGGTCAAACTTTGCCATACTCATATCCCTCCCCATTCAGAGGCCAGATGGGGCGGCGAACTTTGCGGAAGGTAAAGCGCTTGAGATCCATGGAGGCAAGCCCACCGCTGTCCACCAGCATTACTTTACGGGATATGGGTTCGAAGGAAGCCCGGAAATGGTGCCAGGACTTGACCGCAACGACTGAACAAGCCCGGGGATCGATCTTCTGGCTCAGAAAGACCTGGAGATCGTAAACCTGGATGTTGTGCGTAGTAACCAGCACGCGCACCCCGCCGCAGCGAAGGACGGCGGTGGGACCCATGGACAACTGAACCCCCTTGCTCATCGGCCCCTGGGCGATGAATTTTCCGTCGCTGACCTGTTCCACCGTTCCCCGAACCATAAGCGACGGCCCATAGGTTCGGGGGTCGATTTTAGCCCCTAAAGCCAGATCCACCTCCTCGCCCACTCCGGCAGCGATGCATTTCTGAGCCGCCTCCGGGTCGGGCACGCAGCCGAAGGCAGCGTTTTTCAAATTCGCCTGAATCATGGCCTCCAACAGGCGAACCGCATCCCCATATCCGCCGGAGCCGGGATTGTCAGTAAAATCTGCCAGGATGAGCGGCCTGCCCCCCTTCGTCCCTTTCCCGGCCTCGGCCATAGCTTCCTGCAAGCTATAGAGGGGAACCGTGGTTTCGTGACGGGTCTCCCAGACTTCTTTCATTAATTCCTCGGCCACGTCCTGGAAGCGGGAGGGATCACCCATTGCCGTAATGGAAACGGAAGGTCCCGCATCGGGGATATCCGCCCAAACAAATCCGGCGCATATGGTAATGGCCAGGATCCCCGGGTTCTTCTGCCGGAGGTGATCCGCATGAACCAGGATTCTGGACATGGGCCCTCCCTGGGTGCGCCCGTAATCCAGCCCTTCCAGGACGGGACCCCGCCAAACCCGGGAGCGGGGTTGTATCTCTCCATTCATCATTCGTTGCAGGAAATCGGCGGCTTCCAGGCCCCTTTCATACTGATCGATGTGCGGGTAAGTCCGGTAGCTGATAAGGATGTTGGCCATGCGGGCCATGGCGTCAGACACATTGGCGTGAATATCCAGGGAGATGGCGATGGGGACGTCTGGCCCAAGCTTCTCCCGCAGACGACGCAGGAGGTCTCCTTCGGCATCATCCTGGTCTTCGGTGACCATGGCTCCGTGGAGGGAGAGGAGCACACCATCGAAAGGTCCTTCCTTGCAGGCTTCGATCACCGCCCCGCTGAGATGGGCCCAATCCTTGGCCGGAGTCTTTCCACCGGGGGTGGCGGCAGCAGCGATGGGCTGAACCAGCTTCCACCCGTATTTCCTGGCGGCATCGAGATGGGCTCCCATCTCGGTCTTCGTTCCTGAAAACGCCCTGACAATCTCTTCCCCTCGATAGTACCGGCGGGCCTTGTACAGGTCGAGGGTGGTGGGCAGAATGCTGAAGGTGTTCGTTTCATGGCTGATCTCCGTTGAAAGAATTCGCCTGGTCATCTGGCTTTCTCCTATCCCCAAAGGAAGGTTTTTTGATTCCGCACGTCACAATCCTAATTCCTCACCCCAGTCAACTGTATAAATGGCAAGCCACCATTCCCTCCTCATCCTTTCGCGAAGGGGGTGCCTTTTCACTGCACTCCGGCTTTACAGATAAGCAGCGCGGGTGGAAGGTGCATCCGGCAGGCGGGTCAAGAGGGTTGGGAAAGCCCGCCCCAAGATGCACCGCAGGCACTCCCAGCCCCGGCTCTGGTGTGAGCACGGATTCGAGCAGGGCCCGGGTATAGGGGTGGCGAGGTCTCTGGAATAACCGGTCTGTCTCGGCCTCCTCCACGATGCGGCCTAAATACATAACCGCCACGCGCGTGGCCAGGTGTTCCACGACCGCCAGGTTGTGGCTGATGAGTAGATAGGTAAGTCCCAATTCTTTCCGCAAGGATATGAGCAGGTTCAGAATCTGCGCCTGAACCGAGACGTCGAGGGAAGAGGTGGGCTCGTCACAGATCACCACTTCGGGGTGCATGATGAGGGCCCGGGCAACGGCGACCCGCTGGCGTTGGCCTCCGGAGAGTTGTCCGGGGTAGCTGTGGTAAACCCTTCGTGGAAGGCCAACCAGGTCCAGCATCTCCTCCACCTCCTGGTGCCATCGGGAACGGTTCCCCACTTTGTGCACCCGAAGCGGTAGAGAAATGATCGAGCCTACCCTTTTTCGCGGGTTCAGCGACGAGTAGGGGTCCTGAAAGATCGGCTGGATCTTCCTGGAGAGGGTGCGCCGGTCCTCCCCTGCTAAGGCTCGGCCATCAATGAGGATCTGACCACGGGTCGGAGGCAAGAGGCCCAGCAGCATTCTGGCCAGCGTCGTCTTGCCGCATACCGACTCCCCCACAAGCCCCAGAACATCTCCTTTGTTGACCCCGAGAGAGACTCCATTGACTGCGTAAAGGTTTTTCTTCCCCTTCCACATCCCCCGGCTTACCTGAAAGGTCCGTTGTACATCGACCAATTCTAAGACCGGCCGAAGAGTTCCCGTCATTCCAACACCGCCTGTCCTTTTTTCTTCAAAACTTCGGGCTCCAGGTGGCAACGGTAGCCGCGATTCAAACTTAGGGGACGAATCTCCGGGTCCCCGCTGGCGCAATCCAGGTTAGCCCAGGGGCAGCGGTTGTGGAAGCTGCAGCCTCGGGTCTGGCCGATGGGGGTTGGCACAATCCCCGGGATGGAGCCGAGAAATTCTCCGCGCTTGGTCTTCCCGGGTACCGGGATGCAACTCAAAAGCCCATGGGTGTAAGGATGCAGAGGGCTGGCGAAGACCTCCTGAGCGGTTCCGGTTTCGACGATTTGCCCGGCATACATCACCGCCAACCGGTCAGCGACCCGGGCCACAATTCCCAGATCATGGGTAATCAGGATCATGGCCATGTGAAACTCCCGCTGCAGATCCTTCAGCAGGTGGAAAATCTGGGCCTGGATGGTGACGTCCAGCGCGGTCGTCGGTTCATCGGCGATGATCAGCTCCGGCTCGCACATGAGGGCCATGGCGATCATTACCCGTTGCCGCAGGCCTCCGGAAAGTTGATGCGGGTATTGGCCCAGGCGGCTCTTCGCCGCCGAGATCCCGACTTTTTCCAGGAGGAATACCGCTCGTTTGCGGGCTGCGGAGCGGCTACCCTGACGGTGGCGGAGCAGGGCTTCCATGAGCTGATTGCCGATCGTGTAGGAAGGGTTCAGGGAGGTCATGGGCTCTTGGAAGATCATGGACATCCGGTCTCCGCGAATGTCGGCCATCTCCCTCTCGCTCAGCCTCAGCAAGTCCTTACGGGAGAAGGATAGAACTTGAGCGCTTCGTCTGGCGACCTGCGGGAGAAGATTCATAATCGCCAGGGCGGTCATTGATTTGCCGCAGCCCGATTCTCCCACAAGACAGAGAGTCTCTCCGGGCTGAACGGTAAAGCTGACCCTCCGTACCGCGTGCAATTCACCCGCGGGCACAGGGATATCCACATGGAGGTCTTCAACTTCTAGCAAATGGGTCATGGAAATAATGCCTAAAATGCCTGGAATGATAAAAAGAAAATTCTCTCGCAGAGCTCACAGAGATAAACTCCCCCAAAAACAATCCTAAATCTAAATTCTTGCCTCAGCGTCCTCTGCGGCCTTTGCTAGAGATATATTTTTTGCTCGCAGTTCGTCGTTCGCTACTTGCCCCTAATCGATTGTTCGAGGTGTTGAAAACCAGAAACGAGCAACCAGTAACAAGAAACCGGTTTTTTAGCGGTTCTCCGGCGCCGTTACGTCTCGAATTCCGTCCCCTACCAGGTTGATCGCCAGGACCAGGATGAACAGGGCCACCCCCGGAATGGTGATCAACCAGGGTTCAAAGAAAAGAAAATCTTTCCCCTCTGAGACCATCAGCCCCCAGGAAGGGGTGGGCGGTTGTACCCCCAGCCCCAGAAAGGAGAGGGCTGCTTCCAACAGGATGGCATTGGCCATTTCCAGGGTGGCCACGACCACCAGATTATTCAGGATATTGGGCATAATTTCGGAAAGCAGAATCCGCAGGGTCGAACAGCCCACCGCCTGAGCGGCCGGGACATAATCCTGATTGCGAACCTGCTGGGTGGCGCTGCGCATGACCACGGCATAACGGTTCCACAGCAAAAGGCCCAGGGTGATGATAACCACCTTCAGCGATCCCCCCACCAGGCCGACCACGGCGACCGCCACAAGGACAAAGGGCAGGCTGAGACGGAGGGTGATAATAAAGGTGATCACCATGTCCAGACGGCCGCCGAAGTACCCGGCCACGACCCCCAGGGCTGTGCCGATCATCCCGGAGAGGAGGGCCACGCTGAAGCCGATGAGCAAGGAGATTCGGGCGCCGTACAAGAGGCGGCTCAGGTAGTCCCGGCCGACCTGGTCCGTACCCAGGGGATGGTCCCACGTACCCTCCGACTGCCAGATCGGCTTGGCCAGACGCTTGATCAGGCTTTGTTGATAGGGATCGTGGGGGGAGAGCACCGGGGCCAACAGGGCCAGGAGAATGGTGGCAGCCAGGACGACTCCGCCGATCATCAGTCCCTTGTGCCCGAAGATGCGGCGCCGGAGCAGCTGCCCGCGAGACGGGCCAAGGATTTCTTCTACTGGGGGCATCGGGTGGATTTCCATTTCAGGTCACCCGGATCCGCGGGTCGAGCCAACCGTTGAGAAGGTCGGCAAGCAGGGTGAGGACGATGTAAATCACGGCAAAGACCAGAATCACCGCCTGCACCGTGGGAAAATCGGAGCGTTTGATGGATTCCCAGGCCAGATAGCCCATGCCCTGGATGGCAAAGACGGTCTCTACCACGATGGAGCCACCCAGCATGAAGCCAAACTGGACGGCCGATACGCTGACCACGGGGATTACCGCGTTTCGCAGCGCATGTTTAAAGAGTACCGACCCGGCCAGCAGCCCCTTGGCCCGGGCGGTGCGAATGTAATCCGAAGCCAGGACTTCCATCATTCCTGCGCGGGTGAGACGCATGATGGCCGGCATGGCGTAGTAGCCCAGGACAATGGTGGGCATGACGAAATATTCCCAGCCTTCCGTCCCCGAGGGTGGAAGCAGCGGCAGCCAGACGCTTAATAAAACGATGAGCATCAAACCCAGCCAGAAGCTCGGCATGGCCTGCCCCATGACCGACAGGAAAAGGGCTAGGCGGTCGATCCAGCTGTTCGGGCGGATGGCAGCGATCACCCCCAGAGGAATGGAGAAGACCAGGGCGAAGACGATGGCGGAAAAGCCAAGGATCAAAGTCACCGGTAGCCGGGTGGCCATGATCTGGCTGACCGGCAAGCGGAAATAGTAGCTCATCCCGAAATCCCCCTGGAGAGCCTTCCCGATCCAGGTGAGGTACTGGGTATAAATCGGCTGGTCGAAGCCGTAGGTCTTTCGGATGTAGGCGATGTCGGCGTCCGTGGCCGCCTCTCCTCCGATAGCCGTAGCCGGATCGCCCGATAGGTAGAGCAAGCCAAAGCTGAGGACCGATACGACCAAGGTTACCGCTACCGCCAGAGCAAGTCTCTTCAGGGTATAGATGAGCATTCGGGTTTCAGGTCCGTTCCTTTTCCAGGAAAGGCCCGGTCCCTCCAGGGGGGCCGGGCCTTCAGGGTTTCGCTACCGCCTATTTCCAGGAAGCGTTGAAGAAACGGGGAATTTCATCCGGCTGGGCAGAGAAGTTCAGATCTTTGGTGTAAGCATAGTTCATATTCGAAGACCATAAAGGGAAGCTGTAGGCCTGCTCGGCAATGCGTTGCAGGGCCATTTTATAGTTCTTCTTGCGCACTTCCGGATCGACGGAGGTATCGGCAATCTCCAGCCATTTTATCACTTCCGGGTCACGGGCGTTGTCATCGGCCGTACCCCCGAAAAAGTTCCCGGTGAAGGCAGAGGCGTCGTGGATGGAGAAAGAGCCCCAGTTATTCATGGACATGTCCACTTCCCCCACCCGCGTTTTTTCCCGGACGGCAGCGTAAGTCATAAACTGGATCTTCACCTTAATCCCCACGGCGTTCAGGTAACCCATGATGGCTTCCATCGGGGGCCGGTCCCGCCAGCCGTAAAACTCCATCTCGAAGCCATTGGGGTACCCCGCTTCCGCCAGGAGCTTTTTGGCCGTGGCCGGGTCATACTCATACCGGGCCACGTCGCTGGTGCAACCGAACTGGCTGGGATAACAGACCGAATGGAGGACCTGCGACGCTCCCTTCACCATGGTTTTTTGAATGGTAACCTTGTCGACTGCGTGGCAGATGGCCTGTCGCACCTTTAATTTGTTCAGCGGGGAATTGCGCCCTTTCTTATTGGCCGCGTCAAACTGCAGGAAAAAGACCCTCATGGTATCGGAATCTTCTACGGTGATCCGGGGCATCTTGGCCATCTTCTCCGCCTGGTCCTGAGGCACGCGCCAGATCCAGTCCGCCCGTCCCGACATGAGTTCGGCGATTTGAGTGCTGACCTCGCTGATAAAGCGGATGTGGAGCTTGCCGATGCTCGGCTTGCCCTTGGGGCTGCCTTCAAAGTAATTCTCGTTCTTCGCCAGGGTGATGCTCTTCCCCGGAATAACCTCCACGCCCTTGTAGGGGCCCGTGCCCACGGGTTTGACGGCCATGCCGTCGGGGCCCACTTTGGCATAGTAGTTATGGGGATAGATGGCCAGGACCGCGGCGATGTACTCGGGGGCTGCGGGGAAATTCTTTTTCATCTTCAAGCGGACCTTATATTTCCCCAGCTTCTCGCACTTTTCGATCCAGTTTACGTTGTTTTGCGTTTTGACGCCGTTCTTCGGGTCGGAAATCCAGTTCATCGTATAGACCACATCGTCCGCGTCGAACTCGTCTCCGTTGTGGAACTTCACCCCGGGCCGCAGGTCGAACTCCATGGTCTTGCCGTCGACAAATTTCCAGGAGGTGGCGAGATTGGGTTTGTATTCGCCCGTCTTGAGGTCCCGGTAGAGCAAACTGTCCCAGAGGAGATGGCACAGAACCACCCCCCAACGGTCGGTGTTGAAGTAGTTGTCCACCGACGCAAGCTCTATCTCGTGGAGGATGTTTAACGTGTCGTTGGCCTTCCCGGCATGGGCCAACGGCAAGGCCCCGGCGAGTGCAATCACGGTTACTATGAAACCAAAGAAAAACTTTTTACCCATTTCACCCTCCCCCTCTGATGATTATTTGGAGAACGACCGAATCAGCCCTAGAAGCTCGAGCTACCGCAATTCGGGACTTCATCCCTCTCTGCGTTCTCCGTGGCTCTGCGAGATATAAAAGTCATCCCTAGTTACCGCAAAAACTCCGCCAGCTTTTTCATCCCTTCTTTGATCAAGGGCAGATCGATGCCCGAATAGGCAAAGCGCACATACTGCTCGGTCTCTCCTGGCAGCGGCCGTCCGAAGTGGCGGCGGGTGCAGAAGCTCACCCCGGTCTCTCTCAGGCAGAGCTTGCGGAACTCCTCTACGTCTTCCACGCCCTTGCGCTTCATGGCCCCGGTTACATTAGGGAAGACATAAAAAGTCGCCTCCGGTTTGAAGCATCGAATACCGGGGATGGTATTCAGCAGATCGACCAGTACATCCCGTCGTTCTTTCAAAATGTCCAGAATGCGGTCTGGTCCTTCGTTACCGCCCTGGAGTCCCGCCAGCGCCCCATACTGGATAAAGTGGTTGGAGCATGACTCATCGTTCACATTGATTTTGGAAATATATTCGATGAACTTTGCCGGCCCAAGGGTCGCTCCCAGCCTCCACCCGGTCATAGCAAACTTCTTGCTGAAGGTATACAGGATCACCGTGCGCTCGGCCATGCCGGGCAGACTGGCAATGGACGCAGGTTCTCCGCTATACCGAATTTCGAAGTAGGCTTCATCGGCCAGAACGAAGAGATCATGCTCAACGGCGAGTGAAGCCAGTTCTTTCATCTCTTCTTTCGGTGATGAGGCTCCGGTGGGGTTCTGGTAGTTATTGTAAATAAGAATTTTCGCGCCGGCCTTCATCCCTTTGCGGATTGCTTGCATGTCGAGGATGAACCCTTCCCGACCCTCCTTGTATCCGTAAGGCAGTCCTACACCTCCGTGGAATTCGATCTGGGATTCATAAATCGGGTAGCCGGGGTTAGGGTAGAGAACCTTGTCTCCGGGGTTCATAGCCACCATGATGAACTTGCCGATGGTCGGTTTTCCTCCGGGCTGGATGGAGACGTTGTCCGCACCGAACTCCAGCCCCCGCGCCGCACCTACGGCTTTAGCCAAGGCCGCCCGGAGCTCCGGGATGCCGGCCGTGGGGCAATAGCCCGTCTTGCCCTTTTTCATGGCCTCGATGGCCGCCTCCATCACGTTAGACGGGGTAATGATGTTCATATCGCCCAGATGAAGGGGATAAATTTTAATACCCCGCTGGGCCATCTGGGCAGCTTCTAACGAAACGGCAAATGCAGTTTCCGTCCCAATGCGACTCATTCGCTCGGCTATGGGAATATTCATGGTCGATCCTCCATCAAAATCCGGGAGAATATTCTATAAAGATTTGTTCCCGCCATGGTTTGGCCAACCTGCAAACTAAAGGACTCTCTGCCTGATTCTTAGACAGCAATGGGCACGATGCGGATCCATTCAACCTGTGACTGAATTAGGTGGATTATAGGAAGAAGGGGCTTGAGTGTCAAGCTGGAAAGGACCTTCCGAATGCGGATTGCGGATTCGGGGAGGTATATTAAGGGATTTCTGGAGTCCAAAACCTAGAATTGCAAAATCCTACAAAAACCAGGATTTGATTTCTGAAGAATTATCAGAAATAATTAAATGTACATCCCCAACACTTCCCACAAGTCAGAAAAAGTTGTATATTTCAATTTTGAATCAAAAATCGAGAAGAACTTTACGGGACTGCCCTGATTCAGCGGTAAAGTCTGAAGCGGTCAGCATGATCCGTCGAGACCAGAAACAAAAAAATAAGGATGCTACTTTATACGATTCACGATGAAAAAATGAGCAGACAATCCCTAAAGCGATTTGTGTTGCTACCCATCGTCATAGTCGGGGTTTTGGCGATAGTGTTAGGTTCGTTGTTTTATCTGGATTCCCGGAAAATGCACCAGCGAAAACCGGCATCACTCACCATTGGTACCCCTTCGCTCGAGACGAACGCGCTCATCTATATCGCCGGGGATAGGGGTTATTTTGAGAGAAACGGCCTCAACGTGACCATAAAGGAGTACGATTCCGGCGGGGCCGCCGTGTCCGGGCTGATGAGGAACGAAATCGACCTGGCCATCGCCTCCGAGTTCGTCATGGTCAACAATATCCTACAGCGACGTGAGATCCGGACTTTTGGGAGCATCGACAGGTTCGAGGACATGTTCGTCATCGCCAGGAAGGACCGGGGGATCGGGAAAGTCAGCGACCTGAAGAACCGGAAGATCGGGGTCCCGCTGGGGACGATCGCCGCATTCTATCTTGGCAGGTGCCTCACCCTCCACGGCTTGGGTCCCACTGACGTGAAGATTCTCGCCGTCCGCCCCGATCGTTCGGTTGATGCCCTGGCCGCCGGAGATGCCGACGCTGTTGTCACCTGGCACCCTCACCTGGACAGGATAATGGACCGGTACGGCGGGGGTGTCATCGTATGGCCAATCCAGAGCAACCAGCTCACGTACTGGAACATCCTCGGACGCGCCGACTGGATGGAAGCGCACCGGGAAACTATCGACCGGTTTCTGCGTTCGATTTCGCAGGCAGAAGAGTACGTATCCCTCCACCCGGAAGAAGCCAAAGCTCTCGTGAAAAAGCGGCTCGGGTATAACGACGCCTACATCGAGAAAGTGTGGGGAGACAATTTGTTTTCCCTTTCCCTCGACCATTCGCTCGTTGCGGCAATGGAAGATGAGGCACGGTGGATGATTGCCAACAAACTCACCACTGAAAAGCAGGTCCCCGATTTCTTGGATTACATCTATCTGGACGGTCTGAAAGCAATAAAGCCTGAAGCGGTGAGTATCATCCGGTGAGGTGAGAAAAAATGAAGTCCAATGGATGATAAACAGTAACCGTACCAGTAAAAAGACCCTACCTGATTTTGTGAATTACCTATACACGGATGGCCTCAAGGCGGTAAGGGCTGAAGCGGTGAGTATCATCCACTAGAGTGAGGGGAGCCATGAGACTCAGAACGCAATTTATCATAACCATGCTCTTATTCGGCATTATCCTGGTCGTTATTGCGGCGTCGGCGATCATCACGAATCAACTGGCAGAGAAGGCCGGCCTGCAGGAAAGGATAGCCGGTAATATCGCCCAGGGGGCAAGCGAGCTAAGCTACTTGTCCAATGATTACCTGATTTACCACGAAAGCCAGCAACTGAAGCGATGGCAATCCAGGTTTGCTTCGTTTTCCACCCAAGTGGCTAGTCTGCGCGCAGACCGACCTGAGCAGCAGGCGCTCGTCGCCAATATACGGGCAAATCAAAACCGTCTGAAAGAGGTATTCGACAGCGTGGCATCTGCTCCGGGAAGCCCGTCCCGGAATCAGAATGCAGCTCTTAACCCGGAATACCTTCAGGTCTCATGGAGCCGAATGGCGGTCCAAAGCCAGGGGCTGGTATCGGATGCTTCACGCTTGTCACAGTTGGTACATCAGGAGAGGGACCAGCTCACAAAAACAAGAACCATGCTTATGTATGTCATGATGGGTTTGTTTGGTGTATTTCTCCTGGCCAGTTATATGCTCACTTACCGCCGCATCCTGAAATCGATAGTGACCCTCCGGTCCGGTACTGCTGTCATCGGCTCCGGTAATCTTGATTTTGTCATCGAAGAAGGGAAGAATGATGAAATCGGCGAGTTAGCCCGTGCCTTCAACCGGATGACCATTGATTTGAAGGCCGTGACTGCGTCCAAGGCAGATCTAGAGAGGGAGATTGTCGAGCGCGAGCAGGCCGAAGCCAGACTCGCGTATCTGGCCTCGTTCCCGGAAAGGAATACGAACCCAATCATGGAAGTGGACTTGGACGGGGTCGTTCGGTACATGAATCCAGCGGCGCTCAATCTCTTCCCGGACCTACGTGAGAAGGGTCTGACGCATCCGTGGCTGGTGGACTGGGCGAACACGGTGCGCCCGTTCCGGGAAGGTCAAACCGATACCGGCGTGCGCGACGTGGACGTCGGCCAGCACAGCTACCAACAAACGTTCTACTATGCTGCCCAGGACCCCTTTGTGCGCATCTACGGCCTGGACATCACCGAACGCAAGAAGGCCGACGAAGCACTCAAGAAAGCCCACGAGGAGCTTCAAGATCACACGGGCAGGTTGGAGGCAGCGAACAAAGAGCTTGAAAGCTTCAGCTATTCCGTCTCTCACGACCTCCGTTCACCCCTGCGGGCAATCGCCGGCTTTACCCGGATGATTCTCGATGAGAAAGGGGCAACTTTTGATCCGGAGACCCGGCGCAAATTCGGCATCATTCAGGAGAATGCCGAAAAGATGGGCCAACTGATCGATAACCTGCTCAGATTGTCCCGCCTGGGTCGGGCCGAACTGCATCAGTCGAAGCTCGACATGGGCGGCCTTGTGCGTGAGGTTATGCAAGAGATTCGGATGACAGATCCCGAGAGGGAATTTGTGACCGAGATCGGTGATCTCCCGGCAGCCCAGGGTGACCCGGCCATGATCCGGCAACTGCTTGCCAACCTGTTGTCAAATGCCGTAAAGTTTACGCGGGGAAAACAGGGGGCCCGCATCGAAGTGGGCAGCTTCGAAAGGTCCGGGGAACGGGTTTACTATGTGAAAGATAATGGTGTCGGATTTGACATGAAGTATTATAATAAACTGTTCGGTGTTTTTCAGCGCCTGGTCAGCGAGAGCCAATTCGAGGGGACGGGCGTAGGACTGGCAATCGTCCAGCGCATCGTTCAACGGCACGGCGGCCGGGTCTGGGCCGAGGGGCAAATTCAGGACGGGGCTACTTTTTATTTTACCCTTCCATCAAAGGAGCAGGGATGAACAAGGAAAAGGTCGAAATCCTACTCATCGAAGACAACCCGGCGGACCTGGAGCTTACGCTCAACTCCCTGAAGAAAAAAAACCTGGCGAACAGAGTGAAAGTGCTCACGGATGGCGAGGAGGCGCTCGATTACCTTTTTAATGTTTGCGCCCCCTCAGGCAGCGAGGGTTGCCCCCACCTGATCCTGCTGGACCTGAAACTCCCGAAGATCAGCGGCCTCGAAGTGCTGGAGAGGATCCGTTCCAATGAACGGACGAAGATGATCCCCGTAGTCGTCCTGACTTCGTCGGAGGAAGAGAAGGACAGGATTGAGAGTTATAGACTCGGGGTGAACAGCTATATCGTGAAGCCTGTCGAGTTCGACAGCTTTGCCAAGGTGGTTTCCGAAATCGGGTTTTACTGGGTTCTGCTCAACAAGCCACCCTATTGAGCCTCGGGAAGGAATTGTCGATGGGGCACGACCATCTCAAGAATAGCCTTCGAGTCCTCATTCTGGAGGACGTCCCCACCGATGCGGAATTGGTGGAACAGGAGCTCCGTTCTGTGGGGATCGAGTTCGTATCTGCGAGGGTCGATAGCCAGGATTCCTTCTCGGAGGCCCTGGACCGTTTCGCCCCCGAGATCATTCTCTCCGATTACTCGCTTCCCGCCTTCGATGGGGAGTTGGCCCTCTCGATGGCCCTGGAAAAAGCCCCGGGCGTGCCCTTTATTTTCGTCACGGGCGCTCTGGGAGAAGAGCGGGCCATCGATCTCATAAAGAGGGGGGCAACGGATTTCGTGCTGAAGGACCGGCTTTCGCGCCTCCCGCTGTGCGTCAAACGTGCTTTGGATGAGGTCGAAGAGAAGCGGCGGCGGCAGCAGGCAGAGCAGGAATGCGCTCGCCTGGCAGCGGCCGTTGAACAGGCTTCCGAATCTACCACGATGGTAAATTCCCAGTTGGTGATTGAATATGTGAATCCTGCTTTCGAGTTGATCAATGGGCATCCCGGGGAGGAAGTGATTGGAAAAAGCTATTCTGACCTCCTGGGCCCACCCGAGGATGAAGGCATGCGCGATGCCTTCCGTCAGGGCCAACAGTGGAAAGGACGTCTGTCAAGAAAAAGAAAAGACGGAAGGGTCTTCGAACTGGAAGTGGTTATTTCCCCGGTGAGGAACAATTCTGGCAAAATCCTCAACTACTTGATCATGGAGCGGGATATTACCCAGGAAGTCAGACTTCAGCAGCAACTGCGCCAGGCTCAAAAGATGGAGGCCATTGGCACCCTGACCGGGGGTATCGCCCATGATTTCAACAACATCCTTGCGACGATTGTAATTAATTCAGAAATGGCTCTTTTTGACCTCCCCGGGGGATCTCGTGTCCGCACGAATGTGGACCTGATTCTCAAATCAGGGCTGCGCGGCAAAGACCTGGTGAGGCAAATGCTTTTGTTTAGCCGCAAGTCCGAAAAGAAACAAGAGGTCTTGACTTTGACCCCTCTCATAAAAGAAACTTTCAAACTACTGCGATCTTCCATCCCGACCACCCTTCAAATGGAACTTCATCTGAAAACGGAATCGGATTCAGTTTCTGCTGACCCTTCTCAGGTCCAGCAAGTGATCATGAATCTCTGCACCAATGCGGCTTATGCCATGCGGGGAACCACGGGGTCGATCGACATCTCCCTTCAAGGCATTACCTTCGGTTCGACTGATCTGCCCGAGGCGGATATGCAACCGGGAGACTACCTGGTCCTTTCGGTAAAGGATACCGGGTCTGGTATGGACCAAAAGGTCAGAAGACGGATCTTTGAGCCTTTCTTCACCACGAAACCGGTCGGAGAAGGGACGGGACTCGGGTTATCAGTTGTC
>Ga0187889_10003065_pt1 | contig 15237 bp, 22 predicted proteins | sample June2016WEW_7_10_2_FD_132992 | JGI IMG/M metagenome (GOLD analysis project Ga0187889, IMG submission 132992) | Peatland microbial communities from SPRUCE experiment site at the Marcell Experimental Forest, Minnesota, USA - June2016WEW_7_100 | ecosystem: Environmental > Terrestrial > Soil >... | reverse complement strand
AATCTCAAAGTGACACCACGGTTCAATCACTTTCAACCCATTGAAAACAAATGGCGGAAGCGAGTGGGAGTCGAACCCACCGGTGACGGGGTGACCCGCCGCCCGCCGGTTTTGAAGACCGGGGCCAACACCGGCTGACTTTCGCTTCCAAGCCCTTCAATCCATAACACTTAACAGGTAACCAGCACCTCGGTACCATTGCACTCTCATCTCACTCTCGCTACTATAACACTCGAAAGCGGGAGAAGAATCCTGATGGGGCAACGATACCAGCACGGCAGCATCTCCGAGGCGTTTGGTGCTTTCCATGTTCGTTATCGAGTCGAAACGATTGTAGATGGTCAGGTCAAAAGGGTGCAGCGGTCGCACCGGCTCTGTGCGAAGGACAAAGAGCACCCCTCGGCTTCTTGCAAGGTCGTGCGCCTGTTGGCTGCTGACTTCATGGCAACCGTTAACAAGGTGACACTCAATCAACCCGAGCAAACAGACACCACCATCGCTGCATTCTGGGAACACACCTATTGGCCCTTCATCACTGACAACAACCTCAAGCCGTCAACGTGCGAGGGTTACCGGCAGGTGTGGAATCAGCACCTAAAGCCGCACTTCGGAAACATGACCCTGCGCGAGTATCGCACCCCCACCGGCTCAATCTTCCTCACTTCGTTGTCAAAGAAGCTTGCGAGGCGCACCGTGCAGCACGTCAAGAACCTTGCATCAGGTATTTTCACACACGCGGTGAACCTTGGTGCGATTGAAAGCAACCCTTGGCACGATGTGAAGGTGCAAGGCACCGGAGGAGACGAAGCATTACACACTTGAGGAAATTGAAAACATCATCTCGGCACTCGTTGACCATGTGGACTGTCAGTTAATCATGGCTCTCGCCTTCTTCTGTGGGTTGAGGAAAGGTGAGATTCAGGGGTTGCAATGGGGCGACATAGACGCGGAGTACATCCACATTCGCCGCGCTGTCACACGGGGTCATGTCGGCACACCAAAAACGAAGAAGTCTCTTCGTTCGCTTCCTCTGTTTCAACCTGTGCGTGGTTTGCTGTTGTTGTGGCGTGCGAAGTGTCCACCGAGGCAAGTGTGGGTGTTTCAGACCAGCAGAGGCAACCCCATCGGCCTGAAAGACACAGCATCACACGTCATACGGCCTGCTCTCACCAAGGCCGGGTTGGAGTGGAAGGGTTTCCACGCAGGAAGACGCGGCCTCGGTACGGTGTTGCGGCAGATCACCGGCAACAGCACTGCGGGACGCGATGTGCTTGGTCACGAAGATGAGGCACTGACGAAGGATCATTACGAAGGCAAGTTGCCAGAGGTTGCGATGGGTGCGTTGAAGCTGTTGGAGGCGAAGTCACTCAACGATAAGTGAAAAGTGCGACTAGGGGAAGAACCATGAAGCTATTATATTAGCATTGGCAGTACTTCTGACACTGTTGTGTCCCTTGCTGAATGCACAACAAAGGCATTCGGCACAGTTGGGGAAGGCCGCCCTCGAAGTGGCGGGCGTCAATCTGCATCTGGGAATGACCAAAGGTGAAGTAACGGAAAAGTTGTCCGGCAACGAGATTTCAAAGATGAATGATGACAATTGGATGATTGCTGCACCCAACCAACTTGGTCCCACGCTTCAGTTCACAAATGGACGGCTGACACACGCTGAACGAAATTGGGGTACCTATGATAACGATATTGTCGAGGCGCTGTTTGGTGTTGTTCATTCCTTGAATGAAGAAGGCTTTGTGACTTGCGTCGTCACCGCGAATACTAAAGCAGGGCCGGATGCCGCGTCGCGCGGTGTTTGGATTGTTTGTGGCGAGAAATCCATTTTGGTCATGCGTCTGACTTTCGGCGGTAAGTCGTACAATACTGTGGACGAGCATTTGGGCAAAGCAAAAGGCTGGCAGTAAGCCCTCAAAACCTAAGCGCACAATGTCAGTGAAGGCGAGAGCGAAGATGGCAGCGGCTCAAAGAGCCGATGGGTAAAGATTCGAGCGAAGAAAACTGCCTAATGGGGGCTGAAACACAATGAACGCTCTAACAATTTGCAGGGGGTTTGTAGGAGAAGGGGTTAGAGCAGAAATACCCCAAGGACGCGCATTTCGCGCGTCCAGAAGGTGTTCATAGAGCGCGGATGACAAAAACGACCAACACGATTACTGCAATCGTTCCCAGCAAACCGTAACCTAACATAATCCCTCCTTCGGCAGATCACTGGACCAAGTATGTCGGAAGATGATGAGGCTTCGCTGCTCAGTTTTGCTCACTATGTCGGCGGGTGTGGTAGGAATGGGTAAGTACGCAGATGCGTTAAAGGCAGCGGAAGCGAAGTCACTCAACGATGGGGGAAAACAGTGAACGCCTTAACACCCGCGTTGTTCGCCCCTTCAGCCTGAATCTTCCAAAAACAACGGCAAGAGCGTAGCCTTTTCGGTCGAAGGAAGATTTCGACCGAGCGGAGGTCTGACGCACATGATGCTGCATCTGACTAGGAAGAATTGGTTTGTGTGGGTTGCCGGAGTCTGCGTAGTGTTGCTTGCCGCCATTGCCGTATTGGTTCCATCTGACCACTGGGGGTTACCTCCATGGAAGTGGATAATCTTCGCATTGGTGGGGTTAGCCATTATCGGATTGACAATTCAGTTATTCGTTCAATCGAGAGAAGATCAGGAGCGAGAATTAAGAGATAGCAAGCTCGATGCGCGGCAACAGGGAATAGAGGCCAAGTTAACGGAAATAACTCAGTTGGTCTCAAAGGATACTTACCTCGCCGTCTCAACGAGTACGAATTCCATAGAGCCACCGCTGAACCCACCAGTCGATTTCGATGCGTCAAAGTATTTTCGGACCGCACATCAAAGTGCGTGGACTGCGGATGTGGAAAAGAGAATTAGGATAGCGGCGGCACAAAACAAAGCATATTTCACTACAGAGGAGTTTTACTCTAAATTCATCGGCGTGGGACTAGTCGCTTACATGCCCGACATTACATGGGCGTATATATGGAAGAGTCAAATCTTAATGCTGGCCGAACTTAATAAGCAGAACGGAACGATGACGCTCGACGCAGCGAAGACATTTTATACCGGTGGATCTACAGACTATCCCAGTAATTACATCCACTATAGCTTTGATCAGTGGTTAGGATTTATGACAACTCAGGGATTAATAATTGTTCATCCGAGCAAAATGCTGGAGATCACTGTGCGAGGACGAGATTTCCTCAGCAATATGGCACACAATTCCCGCACTGCTGATCAACGTATAGGCTGAATTGGTAGCTGACGTTCTATGCGGCGTTGGTCAGTTCTTTGTATTCGAGGTAGTCGGATTGCAGCCGTCGAATGCGCGTATCGCGGAAGAGGCCCTGTTATGATGCATAAAAGAGGGGGAACCAATGGGAAATCTGTCTTTAGTGGTTAAGCAGTTGAGCAAGGAGCGTACACGACTTGAGAACGAACTGCACCGCGTAACAGCCGCCCTAACCGCCTTCGGGAAGGTCTACTTCTCCGGGGTCAAACCGAAGCGAACGATGTCGGTTGCTGGACGCAAGCGAATAGCAGCAGCACAACGTGCGCGATGGGCAAAACAAAAGGCTGGTAGTAAGCCCGCAAAACCTAAGCGCACAATGTCGGCGAAGGCGAGAGCGAAGACCGGAGCCGCGCAGCGTAAGAGGTGGGCCAAGATTCGAGGGAAGAAAGCTGTGTAATGGTGGGCTGTAAAGACATGCTGCAAAGTCTCTGGGCGAAACAGGTACGACCAAGGGTGCAGAGGCTTGCGATTCAGATGGAATCGGGATTCTGGCAGTAACTCACCTGTTGCTGATTTTCTTCCATCGTGACGGTGGAACACACAAAGCTCGGGCTTGATGTAGCACCCTTCTCTGTTCAGTTTCCCGTAGATATGGGAGGCAATAGCGTCGAATACAATTGAGACAAATTGAGGCCGAAGCTGAACTGAACATCGGGTTAGTCGGATGCCATTCTGCTCGTCCGCAGAACGAACACTTCTTTAGCTCTCGCGGTCCTTCAGTCATCGTGTTAACCCACGTGGCCATGATCTTCATGGCGGTATCGTAGAGCATCTTCGATTTCTCGGCACTTCCCCTTGGAATCGGGTTTCTGGCAGTGAATGATTTAGGCCGCCCCCACTTCATAAGAGTGTCTAAGCAATCCAGTGACACGCAAATAAAGTTCTTAGGCGGGATTCCATCGTCAAGCTTCACCATGCCGAACTTTGGCTCCTCTGATGAGAGGTTCTCGCGTTCTTCCTCATCGGGGAGTAGCAATCGTGTGATAACTCCAGTTTTCCCAGCATGCGGATGCGGTTGGCCATCTGGCCGAAACTCACTGACTATTACGAGATTTCCGATGCTTAATTTAAGCCTCTGCATTTGAGACCTGCAACTAGCAAATTGATGATTTCAGTTGCTTTGCCAGCCCGATGAAGGCTCGGTCACTGGCAGAATCGGTGCAGCTTTTCAGGATTCGTTTTTCTTCCAGGAACTTCCCTGGGTTCTCGCAGAGCGCTTTTACGTCAGCTTTACATTTTATGTAGCCCGCCATCTCAACTACTTCCTGTCTGGTGCTGAACGAAGTGCGGTAGTGTCTACGCTTTGGGGGTAAGTAGTTTAGAGTTTTCATTGAGGCCACCGAAGCACTTCATCCCCATCGTATACGCGTGTCTAAGCTATCCAGTGACATGCAAATAAAGTTCTTAGGCGGGATTCCATCGTCAAGCTCTACCATGCCAAACTTGGGCTCATCAAATGAGATCTTATCGCGCTCTTCGTCGTCAGGCTGCAATAATCTTGTGACAACTCCGGTTTTGCCGGCAAACGGATGCGGACGGCCATCTGGCCGAAAATCGCTTACCATCACACGACTTCCAACTCCTACTTTAAGCCTCTGCATTTGAAGCCTGATTTCATAGATGTTGTGCTGCCCGGAGGATGATGCTGGCAAGTCCAAGACTTCCGACGAAGCTCAGTGCGTCTCCAAGGCTGAATATCGCTTTTCTGCCGCCGCGCAGTTTGAGGCAATGAATATCACAAAGGCATTTGAACTTTGTTTCCGAGGTTAGATCGGTATGGGATTCAGAAGCTACGATTCGCTCCGGTCCTAATCTGCGTACTGGCATCAAGCCGTCATTGGCAAATCTGGCCGTGTAATTCAAACCGCTGCCTAGAGTGAGCATCGCCATCGCCAACCAGGTCCACGGACTCTGCAGAATTCGCGGATCGTTAAACACAATCAGAAAGGCAAGCAGCCCAGCGGTAAACCAGAGCACGAATAATACTATCTCTTTGGCTTCTTTCATCGTTTCTCACCTGTTATGGGATACCGTCACTTGAAATAATCAGTAATCTCTTTTGGCGAATAGCCTGCCGCTGCAGCCGACCGCATGAGCAAATCTATGCGCCGCGCCTCGTAAGTGATCATCCAGCCTTTTACCGCACACCACACTGCCGCACCAAAACAGGCGCTCGGAATCATTACGGCTGCCAAAAACTTCCAGTCCGTTCCCTGCCCGATATATCGGTTTACGGCAAAGCACGCCCAGATTCCGGCGCCCAGAAACGCAAGCCCCATCACGACTAACACCAGCACTTTGGCAATTGTTTTCACGATGCCTCTCGTTTTGGAATCGGGCTTCTGGCAGTGAATCAGCCGTTATCTGGTTTTCCTCCGCGGCTGGGTTCTGATGGAATCCGCAGCCAACTCGGCTGCGGTTGGAGGCGGCCCACCTAGGCAGAATCTTCCTAAGGCCGAAGCTCGGAATTCTATATCTCTCGCCGCTTGGCGTGCATGGCTTAGACGGGCTTGGTGCGTGCATTCACTTTCTGTCGATTCGAGGGCTTTTAATTTGAGATTCCGGAACCACTCTGCAAACTCTTCGTCGCTCATGGTTCGCCAACTGGATTCATTCATTGGATTCGCCTGTGGACAGTGGCAGTGAATTAGCCCGCCCTGCGCCATCGTGATGGGGGATAACCTAGCACTCGGGCCTGTTCTAGAGCTCGCCTATCTTTAATCGACGCCACATAGCGCCGTGAAAATTCAGAGACACAGCTTAGGCAAATCGAAGCTAGGGGTGTACTGTACATCGGTATCCGCCCACCAACACCGCACAATGAGCACCGTTTGGGGTTTAATCTCCCTTCGGTCGCCGCCTGTATTTTCATCGAATCCCTTCCCATCCTGGACCACAGCAGTAGAGAGCTTTAGTATGATCGTCTTCCAATCACCCGCCAGAGCCTCGCGGGATAGCGGAGCACTCGGGCTTGATCTAAACAGAACTTGAGAAGCGATGGCATTAGAGTGGTGCGATGGCTAGGGCAAGGATAAAGACGAGTGCGCTTAGGTGCTGGCGAACCATTTCCGAGGACCCGAGCCTGCTCTAAGGATATTTGATCGTAGTACCGCTGCCTCAATTTCTCCCTCTGCTCATACTGCATCTCTACAAGGCAAAACTCGCAGATATCGGCCGAAGGTCTTGAGATTACCGTGCGCTCTTTTCCGCAGAACGAACAGCGTTTCGTTTCCAAGTTTCCTTTAGTCATCGAATCACCTTATTTGTCGTTCCCAAAGTCTCCACGCTGCCCTGCGCTTCGTAAGCCACTCTGTTAGCCACAACAAAAGCGCTACCGTTATCAGCAAATCCCCAATACTTACCATCGATCCCGCCATTAGGAAATCCCCGAGGGGGGCGGTAATTGACCAATCCGCAAGTGATTTCCCAACACTTTCCATTATCGGCCAAGTCGGACCGAATAGGTGAATCCGATCACAGAGAAAAATCAGATGATCGCTTCGGGTAGCCGGTTTCCAGTGCTGCCCGCTCGGGACATACCCGATATCGACTACTGGCATAAGACCATGATTTGCGACTACGACTGCGAAGTTTGAGAGCATCCCCAAAATTGCGACGCAACGCGCCACTATATCCCATCGCTGGATGCTGGATCGAAACTTCCAATACTGCCACACAACCACCGCGACGACCAACGGAATAGCCCATGGCGTGATCCAGGACAGAATAATCAGCGCGACTATCAGCAGTGACTTCTTCATTGGCGTAGTGGCGATTGGATCACTTCAATGTTTTTACAATTTACAGCATTTCCCTCTACTTTTCTGTGGGCACTGACTGCTGCGCATATGTCATCATTGAGGTCGAACAAAAACCTGCGCGTAATTCGTATCGGCTGCACGTCTTCGATAATTTCTACCTCAAACCGAAGTTTCATGCTTAAGCTCCCCGGCCTGGAATCGTAACACCCAGAAACTGCAAATAGGAAAAACGCGGAGTAGGGGCGCTGTGAAAACTATGCGCTATTTCGCCGTCGCGTTTGTTATGCTACTTGGCAGCGAGGTACGCAAGAACTACGCGTCGATGAGATATGCGACAAACTCGATGGGAGTTGCCTTGGGATAACGGATGTTGCATACGGCCCCAAGATGGCACTGCCTAAAATCTAGGGATTCTCTTTGTCGCGCTTGGGGTGGACTGCGAGGCCGAAATTGGAGGACCATGTGGACCAGCAACTCAAAGAACTGATAAAGGAACTCGGCGCAGCCATCGACAAATCGCTTTCCGATTCTAAACGGATTGGCGAAGTAGCCTCTCGCACTAAAGAGCGCGGCTACGATATTGGTCTGAATCTGGAAGCCACTATCCGCGTCAGCAAGCAGGGTAGAAAAACATCGGGCGGCTTTTCTAAGTCAGTACCCGTCAATTTACGGGTAGGAGAATACGTCAGAGTCGGACCTACGAAGCCCGACGGGATGCCACACCCGAGCGCAGGTAAGGCTGGAACAGTGCATAGGTTACTGCCATGTGATTCATCAACCCCATTGCGTGCAATAGTTCAGGTTGATAACGGCCTCATCGTCGTATCTGTGCAGTGTCTTGAGGTTTTGCGGTAAGCCTATCTACACTAAGAGGATCTAACAAAACCTCGTCTGCGGGCGGAAAAGCCTAGGCCCAAAGCAAAGAGAATGTCGAAAGGTTGGTGGAGGCATCCCGCTCCATTTGTTCGAGGTTGGTGCGCCGGGATCAAGGCGAAGCCGGTTCGCCGGGCATCAGGCTAGTGGACCTTCGTACCGTGGAGCGCGACAGGTTCTGGCTGACAGAATGTTCCTACGGCGGAGGAATGGCACGAGTGGTTGAAGGCGCGCGGCTGAAAAGGGCGACACCGAAATAGGGGTGCTGCTCTCTTCAGCCGCGTATACCCGAAAGGGTATCGGGGGTTCGAATCCCTCTTCCTCCGCCAGTCCCCAAAGCACGTCTCAAAGACTTTTCTGCTATAACCTTCCGCACTCCTGTAGACACCACTTTGACCGAAAGAGTCCGCGCACGGAAGCGCAGAAACGAGCCTTCGGTAAACCAGTGCCTGTCGCCTCCGAAGCAGATAAGTGCTTTGTAATGAGATGGATGGGGCCACTCGAAGGGTAGGCAGCAAGATGCAAACCCATGATTCGAGAGGACAAAAAGAGGCATTTTCATGGCACACATGCCTAGGCGGGGAAGGGACGGTGAACTTATTTCTCAACTACCAATTTCCCATCTGCCTTTTCTACGACCCTATTTTGGAGGCGCACGAGCAGTTCATCAACTTTCTCTTGTAACTCGTAAACTTCTTTGCGTGACGGGCCAACCTTGAAAAGAGCATGTGCAATGGCAGTGCGATCCCGAGGCCACGTCACATCGCCTCTAGCTTGGTGATTAAATACTCTAAGAGGTAGGCTTCGCAACAGTCCTCAAAATCTCCTTGCTCGCGAAGTCCACAGGCTACTCGGTGAAAATCCCGATTAAGAATTTGTTTTACCTCTTGTATTCTTCGATCCTTTCTTTGCTGCGCTGCATGAGGGCTTGAAGCAACTGGACAAGACCGTACGACAGCACGAGAAGCAACAGGTTGAACAAGCTCAGGCCGATGGGAAACGCCCCGCTACCGACCGCAAAACCAGGGCACTCAGGATCGCTCTAGCGGAACTGCACAAGGAAGTAAAGAGCGCGGAGACCTTCTACCAGCACATCCATTGGCTACATGAGCGATTTCCAAAAGCAGAATATGAAGACGTAACCGGCCTGTGCAAGCTTGCGAGTGTGGAGGATTTGAAGGAGCAAGAGCACTCGCTGAACCCCGGTCGCTACGTCGGAGTTGTAATCGAGAAAGAGGGAAAAACAGAAGAGGAATTCATCGAAGAAGTGTCCAATCTGAATGACCAACTCACTACGTTGAACTCAGAGTCGTCATCCCTGGAAAAGATCATCAGCGGGAATCTGAGCACGTTGGTGAACGGGTAATCATGGGTTACCGGATTTCAAGATTCGACGTGGATAAGCTTGGCCGCTACACCGAGATTTTTCCAGGGTTTGCCTTTGAGAGCAGTCGCTTCACCGATGATCCGAGGGATGTTCCCTTAGTTAAAGGCGAGAATGTGCAGCAAGGCTTTATTGAATGGGGTGCATCCAGGTTTTGGCCTGCAGCAGACGCCGACAACTTTAAGAAGTTCGAGCTTCGCGTAGGCGATGTCGTGTTGGCGATGGATCGTCCGTGGGTCACTGCAGGGTTGAAATGGGCATACATCAGGAAACACGACCGAAAATCGTTGTTAGTCCAGCGAGTGTCCAGGTTGCGAGGGAAGAGGGGACTCAATCAAACCTACCTTCGATGCCTGATTTCGAGTCGTTATTTCTCGGACTACATTCAACCCATCGTCACGGGAGTAAACGTTCCGCACATCAGTGGAAAGCAAATAGGTGGTTTTAAGATTCCTCTCCCCCTGCCGCCCAGCCAGCAGAAAATTGCAGCAATCATCTCCGCGTACGATGAACACATCGAAAACAACATGCGGCGTATCGCGGTGTTGGAAAAGTTGGCTGAGGAACTCTACCGCGAATGGTTCGTGCGCCTCCGTTTCCCCGGTCATGAGAGAGTCAAAGTTGTGAAAGGCGTCCCCGCTGGATGGAGTTTCGACAAGGCGTCAGTGTTTATTGATCTGGTCAAAGGTAAGTCGTACGCGGGCGACGAGATTACGGACGACCCGCTGCACATGCCTTTCATCAGTCTCAAGTCCTTTAGTCGCGGTGGCGGATACCGCGAAGACGGCCTGAAATATTACTCGGGCCGCTACAAAGACGAGCAGGTAGTACGTCAGGGCGATGTTGTCATTGCCATAACAGACATGACGCAGGACCGAGCTGTTGTGGGTCGAGCTGCTCGGATGCCTTATCTGGACGGAAGAGGCGCGGTGATTTCACTGGATGCGGTTAAGGTCGTTCCGGTAGTGTCCTAAACTTGCGTTGGTGAAATAACAGCAGGCGCTTGCATCGCTGAATCTCTAATGCTACGTTTGCCGCATGGCAAAACGAAACGATCTGCGAGCACTACGCAATCTTATCTCAGAGGCACAAACCCTTCTGATGACCACCAGCCTGCCGGAAGGCCGTTCCCAACGTGCCAATGAATTGCTGACTGCTGCTCTCCATCTTGCCGATAATCTTCTTGAACAATCCCCAGCGGCCACGCTGGGAGCAAAGGGCGGAAAGGTCACCGCCAAACGCGGTCCTGATTACTTTCGCCAAATCGCTGCCAAGCGAAAGAGCTTTAAAGGCGGCCGCCCTTCCAAAGCCAACTGAGTTTTCCACAGGAATCCTCTGTCATCCGCAGGCATTAAGGTCATTCAATACAGAAATGAAGATTGACAAGTATTCCTCCGTTTGCTTTACTTGTAATCGGAGGCAGAGATGACAGACATCGACGATGCAAAGCGTTTGATTCTGGCCGAGTGGGAGAAGAAGAGGGACGACTTGGATGTTCTGATTTCGGCCCTACGCAGAGAACTTGGCCTGTCTGCGGACAGTGCTCTGTCCGCTGAGGTGAATACAATTCCGCAGACCTCTACAGCCCCAGTCCGCGTAGAGGAGGTAGTCACGCCGGGAGACTTTTTTGGCATGAGTCAGGTGAGTGCCGCGAAAGATTTCCTGACGCGACTCAAGCGAACGGCCACCTTAAGCGAGATTGGCGCAGCGCTCTACCGTGGAAAGTGCACGTCGGCTCCGTTAGAGGAAAAGAGTCTCAAGAACCTAAGCAGTCTTCTTAGCCGAGCGGATGATTTCATTTCCGTCGCCAAGAGTCGGTGGGGACTCAGCGAGTGGTATCCGAACCGCGCTAAGAAGTCGCGGAAGTCGAACGGGGATCAGACAGTTCAACCCGCAGCGAAAGAGGACGAGGCGAAGGATGAATCTGCTGCAAGTTAGAGCTTTGGAGTCTATGGAGGCACTTATGAAAAGAAGGGTAGCAGCTCATGGTGATGCACTCACCGTAGCCGTGGGCGTCACAGGCGCGACAAAGCCCTAACCAGGATTCTGTGAGGGAAGCACTGGCTAGGGCTGTTGGGTGAGTCTCTGTTTTAAGAGGCGGGTTGTGCCGAATCGGTTAAGGCAGCAGATTTATAATCTGCCGCGTCTTCGGACGCATTGCGGGATCATGCCCCGCACCCGCCGCTTTTTTCATTATAACGCACGCGCATAAACAGGAAAGCCATGTCTGCAAGCGATCCGATCAAGGAACTGAACGATCTGCTTACATCCTCGCGGTTCTCGTGCCAGAACGCAGAGAAAGTGGCGCGAGTGTGCTACGACGCGGCTAGGCTTGTTTATGAGCGCCAAAAGAGGACCGGGAAAAGCGCGTTGAAGACGAAAGAAGTATCGAATGCATTGCTTCTGGCTGAGACTCTACATGCTAGTGCGTTTCGATTTGTTGCCGAAGGTGCGCTTCTTCGACTATTCGGTAAGGAGTGCAGTGAAACGATTGCGGTTGAATATTTCGGTAAATGCGTAATGGGAGAAGTAAGCGATAAATACGGGCGCAGCGTAACGATTGATGAGGACGGGATGAAATCCTTATACAAGGATCCGGCTTCGGGAGATCACAGTGTTGCTTCGGAGAACTATGAAGAAGTGCGCGGGAAGCGGCTTCCTTGGATTCGGCATACGATCCAAAATTCCGATGCAGTTTACGTCGAGGAAGAACAAATTGGCCGCAGCGGAATCAGGCGGAAATATTTCTACACGGCCATTGTTACTCTGCGCCACAAGCAGCAAGAACAGACGTCGTACTACGTTGTGGTTGTCAGAGAAGGGAAAAATCAGGCGCTCAGGATGGTCACGGCATTCAGCATGTTTGAGAGGGAAGGATTTCTACATACAATTGCGGTATCACAAAGATATGTCCAACAAAACAGAAGACTTACTGATAGGAATCCGCCGCCGGAGCAGCAGCATCAAATAGCTGTAGCCAAGGGTAGCAGCTAGTGCTATTATCCTGGTCGAGCCGCGATAGCGGGAAAGACTATCCTTTGACCTAGCTGGTGAGCGTCAAAGGCAAATTCTCCCCGCTGGTTGCACCAGCAAAGATTCAGGAAAACGCCTCCGATATTCCGGAGGCGTTTTTCATTGTCTCAAAAACAATCCTTGACAACAGCAAGCGCTTGCTGTAATGTGTACTCATGAACTGCGAGACTTGCAACCGTGAATGCATGAAGTTCGGGAAGCACCGCAACGGTCTGCGTCGCTATCGCTGCGCCCAATGCGGCAAGACTTACACCGAAGATCATACTCGTCTGTTCGGAAACATGATCGTTCCTGAGGAAAAAGCGCTACTCGCAATTCAATTGTTACTGGAAGGCACGAGCGTGCGAAGCACAGAGCGAGTAAGCGGATTGCACCGTGACACGATTCTCCGGCTGCTGGAAGTTGCTGGCGAGCGTTGCGCGAAGCTGATGGATGAAAAGATGCGCGGCCTGCGTTGCCAGCGGATTCAGGGCGATGAACTCTGGTGCTTCGTCGGAAAGAAACAGCGCAACGTAGGAACCGAAGATTCACCAGAGATGGGCGATGCTTGGGTATTCGTCGCGCTCGATGCGGATTCCAAGCTGATTCCCGCGTACACAGTGGGGAAACGCGACCGGGAAACGACCTACGCCTTCTTGAACACACTGCGGAATCGCGTTGCAGAGGAACACCGTTTCCAGCTTACTACAGATGGTTTCCACTTCTACCGCAAAGGAGTTGAGGACGTTATCGCAGGGCAAGCTGACTTCGCGCAATTAATAAAAATATACGGCGATCACGGCCAACACGATGCGGCAGGGCGATACTCTCCTGCGCCAATGATAGAGACGATAATAAAAATTCGGGACGGTCGGCCTGATTCGCGTTACATCTCCACCAGCTATGTGGAGCGCAGCAACCTCTCGATTCGCATGGCCCTTCGCCGCTTCACTCGCCTGACGAATGCCTATTCCAAGAAGCTCGACAATCTGAAATACGCTTGTGCCCTGTATTTCGCGTACTACAATTTCTGCCGCGTCCATTCTTCGCTTCGCGTTTCTCCCGCCCTTGAATCTGGCATCACGGATCACATATGGACTTTGCGGGAATTGCTCGCCCAACATGAATCTGTTTAACGACTTGCGCAACGAGATATTTTGAGGTTGACTGAGAGTCCTCTGGTACAAGATCATTCTCTGCGACTGGGTTACACTCCTCTACCGTGACCTCGCGGAGTTCTGCGCATGGCAACATTCCCGCAACCACCGGACAGCGACGAAAAATTTAACGTCAAATTCGATAAGGAAGTGGATGGCCGTTGGATAGCTGAAATTCCCGAACTGCCAGGAGTTTTGGCGTATGGAGTAACAAAAGCTGAGGCTGAGTTCAGGGCTGTTGCCCTCGCGTTGCGAGTTTTGGCGGATCGAACCGAGCAAGCGAAGAAGCCCCCGAAATCCATACGTTTCTTGTGAGCAATTGGCCTAGCAGCAAAGCAAGTCGCGTCTACAGCGCTCTCCTGCGCATCGGCTGGAAACCTAAACTCAAAAGGACAGGAAGTTCCCATATCCAACTTGAACGCGACGGATACAATGACTACACATGGGCATGGCACGAGTCAGATGAGATTGGCCCTGTGATGCTCAAGAAAATTGCAAAGTACACTGGGCTAACGCCAGACGACCTGTAAAACCACGGCCCTGATCTCCAAGATAATGGGACAAAAGGACATCAACGCCAAAGTCGAAAAGCTGACAGGGAGGGTGACGGCATTGGAGAATGGCAGCCCAGCAAGCGACCATGGGCCGCACAGGATGCGCGGCGCGACATTCTACATGTCCCTAGTCAGCCTGATTGTAACGGTCATCGGAGTACCCATAATGTTTCTCGCCTGGATAGAGCCTCATCTCCAAAATGATCTAAAAAACGACGTAAAGATAGAAGTGACGGAGCAGCTAAAAGACCCTTTGAAGCAGATCGGCGAAATTGCAGGGGACGTTAGGGAAATCAAGGGCAAGCTGGAAGTTCTTGACCCCCTCATTCGCGACCTGACAATGAAACGCATTGGGGAAGCCGGAAATCTAAACACCAAAGAACTGGTCGAACGCTTGCCGGAATTGAGGCATTTGGCGACGATTGCGAAAACAGAAAGCATCGCAGTTAGTCCGAAGGCTGTAGAAAAGGTAGGCAAGAAGTTAATCGAAGCGGGGAGTGCCGATGCGTGGGGCGTGGCACTGAATTTCGCGGCTTACAAGTCCTTCTTGAACGCCGACTTCATGCCAGCTGTGACGAACCCTCGTCCGCTTCCGGCAAATTGTGGACCCTTCATGCCGGGCGACATACACATTCTTCGCCCAACACATGAAAGCTCCAAGGAAGCGTGGGATTCTCAAACTATATCGGGGGTGGGGAGAACCGTGGGATCAGATGAGGCGGCACGAATGGAAGCGCTTGGCAGGCCCTTCAATGAAAATGACTGCGGAAGTAAATTCATCATCTTTCGGATGCCGCGTTCGGACAATGCCTTATTGCTTGATGGTTTGTATTTGAAGAATGTCATCATCCAAGACACGAGAGTCTCTTATCGCGGAGGGCCGGTACGATTGGAGAATGTGTTCTTCGTCAATTGCACATTCGATATCCAACAAGAATCAAAAGGGCAAGTATTTGCAAACGCGATTCTGGCGCCTAGTCCATCCGTCACTCTGACCCTTAGTTAGGCCATTTTTTCCAACGCAACTTTAGGACAGTACCGTCGTTCCCAAGAACATTGACAACACGTTTTTGTAAGCGGAACAAAGGCTGGATCTGTATTCGGCGGATACGTTCACGGGGCGAATCACCCGCGATAAACAAAGTCACGCGCGTGCGAGTCACACCGATGCCGTT
>Ga0187889_10003046_pt1 | contig 15298 bp, 9 predicted proteins | sample June2016WEW_7_10_2_FD_132992 | JGI IMG/M metagenome (GOLD analysis project Ga0187889, IMG submission 132992) | Peatland microbial communities from SPRUCE experiment site at the Marcell Experimental Forest, Minnesota, USA - June2016WEW_7_100 | ecosystem: Environmental > Terrestrial > Soil >... | reverse complement strand
CTCCAACAATGGTCTTTGCCTGCTAGAAAATGTTCTCCGGCCTCGAGACAATCTTCTCAAAGGCGCAGACTGTAGTCGAGATCGCGGAGACCATTTTCTCCGCTTTCTAGAACTTAGTCTGGACGATCAAGACAACGTTCTTCGTCGTGTAGAATATAGTCGGCGTAACCCAGACACGTTTCTCAGAAGCGGAACCCATTTTCTACGCCTCTGAGACTGGTTTCTCCATCACGGAGAAGATCCTCGGCGAAGTGCCGGCCGTGTTCGGAGGGCATCATTGGAATTTGCCAACGAAGCTAACAGGTGGGGATTAATTCACGCTTACGTCGCGGCGTGTAAGCGCGTCAGATCCATAGAGAAAGGCGCGGCGGACGCAGAGCGGGCGAAGCAGTGATACACGCCTTCCTGCCCTTCCCGGACGTATTGGCTGCGCGGCAAGGCCATGGTTCACCTCTTTCAGATATTTCTAATGGGGAACTCATGGAAAGTGCCAAGAAAAAGAATCAAATAAATGGGTGTCCAGACTTTCCAGACTTTCATCCCAGTAGGTTCGAGTCCTACCTGAGGAGCCAGAAATTCAAAGCCATCCCCAATAGATGAATCCATATAAAAATCAATAGCTTCCAGCGTCATTGGGCTTGTTATCGAGAGGATCTGCAAAGCCGTATTCATAAAAATGTCGCTGCAGTGAAATATTGGCTATTGAAAATGAGGATTTTAATCCTGAGTGGAAATTCACTGTCCACTGCCCGCCCAGTATCCGCTAACCGCCAGTTCCTGAACGGTCGATATTAATTTTCAGAGGCGTCGGATGGTAGAGTAGGCTAACGTGAGTGTCAGTCAGGATTTCATGGAAGACATCAAAAACTACATCACCATAAACGATATCCTTCAAGTTCGAGTCCTCGAAAATCTGGATACGGCTACCTATTACAGCAGGGTCAATGACATATCCGAAGGGCGGCTGGTCATTGCCTGGCCCACGCATCGTAGAATACGCCTGCTCGTTCACCGGGATCAGATCTTGGAATTTCATTATTTTCACGATGAAGTGCCGCATGAATTTTCAGGTCTCGTGGATGAAATGAGTACGGAACCTCTGCCCGAAATAACCATTATTCTGAGCAATATTATCACAAGAGTTCAAAGGCGCCAGAATTTCCGGATCAAGGCGATGATTCCAGTCGAGATTACGGGCACGATCAAAGGTCCGCGAGATGATTCGATCATACCGTTGAATATTCGCACCGTTACATGCGATTTCAGCGCGGGCGGGATAGCGATCCGATACTCGAAAATGATTCCGGAGGGCAGCCTGTTGGAGATCAAACTGTCATTGCCTGACAATGCCCCGGTCATAAAACTGCCTTGCTGCGTGGTGTATTCAGAAAATCAGGAAGACCAGCGTTCGACGTACCGGACGGGTATACGCTATCTGGCGATAACCGAATCAGAAAGGGCGCGGATTGTGCGCTATGTATACCAAACCCAGCTGAAAGGCCTTCACCCGTGAAATTCGAGATTACAATCTCGAATCTTGAATCCCGCATTTCACATCAACAATCAGGCACCTTGCTGAATGGAGCGGGGGAAACGTGGACAGGATAGTGGGTGTCCAGATTATTTGCTAGAGGGGCATGTCTTTATTCTTTCGTAACTTTGATTACCTCAGCAACGTTTTTGAATTTAGTGTCTTTGATGCTCACTTTTGCACCTTTTGCCAAGCTAATACCCGTTTGAAGGTTCCGAAACTCACCGCCGATGAAGCTTGCACTTCCTCCCTCCATCTTAACACCAGTAGCACCAGATGATCCGGCAGATTTATCCTTTTCGTTTTTTGACTGCCTTCCGCTACCCGTATTGAACGTGCTCATGATGCGCTCCGATTGCGCCCCGCACATCTTACATTGCGTTACATCATCGGCTGATTCGATACGTCGCAACCGTTCTGTTATCTCACCGCACTCCACGCATTTGTACTCGTAAAGGGGCATTCAGTAATCACTCCTACAATCAAGGCAAAACGAAAATTGCATCTGCAGTGCTAACGCGTGAATTTTTCATGTCAATCTCGATACCATTCACTGTCAGGTGCACAGTTCCGTCAGTCTCTACCAAAATTCTCGTATCTTCCAGAGACATGTCTAGATAGACAATTTCCAGTCCGTGTGGAGGTCTAGCTTTTAGCTGGAGCATAAGATTACTTGGTTCAGTCCAAACCTCAATTGTGGAGCCCGACACCTTAAGGTCCCAAACACCTATTAAACAACGCCATTCGTTTCGATCAATCTCAAGCGTGGGCTCACCATTTGGGGTGAAGAACTTGGCACTTAGACGTGGCGGCCCTTCAGGGGTCTCTGGCGGTTCAATGGAAAACCATTGGTCGCGTCCCTTCCGCACAATACAACTAATGTCCTTAAAACAATTGTTGCCTACGAACGCCTCGAAAGGTGTATTTATATCAAAAGCATCTTTTGCGAAACCCTGCTTAAAGGTCCTTGGTGCTCTTCGGGCTTCCAGAACTCGGGCTTTCGACCAGATCCCTCTTGTAACACGGTCGTGACACGAACCACACAAAAGCGCGATCTTTTGGGGGTCATGGGTATTAGCTTCCGCGAATGGCGGATCAATATGTTCATACTGCACAATCGCCATGCCGCAAATCACGCAACCAAACCCGCACTCTTGGCGGATCTGCCGACGGACATCTTCTGGTATGTGCCGGTCTAATCCATGGATGTTTTTAGAAATATGACCACCTGAAAATACATGGTTTGCACGGTCCCGTTGCATGCTCCTTGGAGCTTCGGGGTGGGTCTGAGCCCTAGCAGAGGACCTGCCTTGATCAGGTATATCGCGTATCCTGGTTCGCTACCGCTAGACAAGTAGGGGTGCTAGACCTTCGGGAATTGGGCCGCCCATAAAAAAACCCTGCTCAGTGACGCCGATGCCAACTTGAGAGCCAATGATCATATTCCCCTGGAAATGGCTATTGCCCACTCTGATTCCGGCAGAAGAGATTTCACACTCAGGCAAGGACCCGGCGAGGTCTCGCAGAAGCTTCTTCGCGGGTGAATAAAAATAGGACTCCTTGCCATCGAGGAAGATCACGAAACCTTCATCCCGTTCCGAATATTCGATACCTACTGCCGGTTTGTCGGCAACAATCTCTGGAGTAGCGACCACACCACCCAAATAAACGAGCGAGAGAGCTCCGTTGCTATGGCCAATTACTGCTCGCTTACCCCACAGTAGTGGAATCTGTACCTGCGCGAATATCTGAGTTCCAAGTTTTAGATTCATTCAGTCCCTCTCACGATTGCTTGCAGATCCCTAATCGCCCGCCAGCTTTGAAGAAGAAGAGTCTGCGCGTCATTAGTCGCTTGCTCTTGATCAAATTCGCCAATGAGGTCGATTTGTCTTTCTCCAGAGAGGCTTAATCTAACCACCTGCTCTCCCATAACAGTGACCGTCGCGACTATTGGGCTGCGAATGCCTACCATATCAGCCAGGATAAGAGTGAACCTTTGAGTTATCGAACCATCCTCTTCGACTTTGTTGCGTAGGTCCTCGATGGCGTAAATCGTTTCAGCGGACAAATTGATCCCTTGCTCCCGCAACTGGTCTGCAAAGACCAACAGCCGGTCCACTACCTTTTGGATATTTGCAGGTCTCTCCCCTAACCTTTGATCCAGATCAGTTTCGGTTCGAACCGCTGTAATCTTTGCGGACTTGCCTTCTTCAGACTGCGCTCCGTTTGCAAAGATATCATCGTTGCTGATTATGAGTATCGGCTGTCCAGCGCTCTTTGCAATCCTGACTGCTTGACACCATATAATCCGGTCCCGCATCTCCTCTGCTTCCGCCCTGTGTGGAAGCGGATGTAATCGGAAAGAGGTACGTCTTTCTGCTTCTCGATAGTCCTCAAGAAGCGGCATCTCGTGAACACACTTGGGACAGTGCCTGCGAATAATTTCCAACATTTCTGGTGAGGTATGGTATTCAAATGCGGGCGAGACGGAATAACCTTGCGAGGTCAAGAGCTTAAATGCGCAATACAGCTTATCATCAGCCTGTTTAACCGTTGTTGCCAGAAATGCATTGATCTCCGTCCGGACAGTGTCAACGATGACGATTGTATCTCCGCGATAGGTTGCACGCTCCAATTGGATACGAAACTTCTCCGGCACCCTACCGCTTTGGTACTCCTGAACACCCAGGCTTCGGATGTAGTTTGTGTCCAAGATAATGATATAGCGTTCAGGCAATCCGCTCTCCATAGCGTGGCTTCCCTTTGTCAGACAAAGCCTGATGGTATCGATTGCTGATGAAACAACATATTTTAATCTTAAACGATGTTGCCATCAATCGATAGTAGTTGGGAATAACCCCAAAATGAAACCGATCAAAAGCTATGCCATTATGCCCACCCGCACACCTAAACCGCCTGACAATGACCCCGCCTACCTCTGAGCCACAATTAGCCACAGTAGCAATTTGGATTTTTTATTTTTTCTTGGGGCACTCGCGCGGTTAATCATGCTTCCGCCTTCACCCGATTCCTATTGGCGACAACTCGACCCGGTCCCGCCTGGACAAGCTGCCGAATCCACAATTCTAAAAAACTTTCCATTGGCGGATTCCGAGGGGCACGTTTCCGGATTCAGGTTTGAGCCGGGGACGGTTCCGGAAACCGTAGACTCTACGGTCGGAACGGAAAGCGACAAACCAAGCCGGACAATTACCGGAAGACGAAGCAGACAGACTCGGCATTCGAGGGAACCTGGCAGGCAAACCGCAACAAGGCTCGAAACGGCTCCCACTGGAACCAAATTGGAACCAATTTCCATGATTTAGGATTTTTGCCTGATTTCAATTAGCTATAAGTGATTGGTTCTAAATGGTGAGCCGTGTAGGAATCGAACCTACAACCTACTGATTAAGAGTCAGTTGCTCTGCCAATTGAGCTAACGGCCCACTCTTCTTCGCAGGAATGCCCCCCAGATGCAACATCATCCCGGGACAGCACAACGCCCAAGAATTTAGCATGCCGCAGCCTCGATGTGAAGCCAGTTTTTGTCGGAATCGGCATCGGAATCGCTATCGCTATCGTGATCGGGAATCGGATTCGATTGCGATTACGATACCGATACCGAATTGATAGCCGCTGCGGGCGGGACGCCCGCGCTCCCAGGATCTACTTTTTCGGGTAGGGTGGCGGAGGAGGAATCCTCACCGGCGCGGCCTTCATCTCCTCCAGAATCACCTCGATCGCCTTGTTCAACTGCTCGTCGATGCCCGCGTATTCCTTGGCCGGATCGTTGTCGACCACGATGTCCGGATCGACTCCGTGCCCTTCCATGATCCATTCCTTCCCGGCCAGGTCATACCTCGAGAATTCCGGCTTGTTCAGATATCCGCCGTCCACGATCGGCAGCGTCGCGCGAATTCCAACCACGCCGCCCCACGACCGTTTCCCGATCAGCTTCCCCAGCTTGTATTGCCTGAAGCGGTACGGAAAAATATCTCCGTCCGAGGCCGAAAATTCGTCCATCAGGCAGACCTTCGGACCGGGAATCATCCCCCCGGGGTTTAAGCTAGGGGCCGTGTTGCGCGCGATTTCAATCATCGCCGCTTCGCGCCGCAGCCGCTCAATCAGCATCGGCGAAACATTCCCGCCCCCGTTGCCGCGAACGTCGACGATCAAAGCCTCCTTCCGCAGTTGCGGATAGTAGTACCGGACAAATTCGTTCAGCCCGTTCACCTGCATATCGGGAACGTGAATGTATCCGACCCGTCCCTGGGTGGCTTTCTCGACCTTCTCCAGATTCCCCTGCACCCAGTCGTAATAATACAGAGGCCGCTCGTCAGCGATCGGGACCACCACCGTAACGCGGCTTCCCGCCTCCTCCGGCTTTGCGTTGAGTTTGAGCTGCACCTGTTTCCCGACCGTATTTACCAGGGATTCAAAAATGTCCCTCATCTGATTTGTGGGTTTTCCGTTCACTTCCAGGATGAAATCGCCTTCGCGCGCATCGACTCCGATGTCCGTCAGCGGCGATCGTGTTTCCTTGTCCCAGTTCTGGCCCTTCAGAATTTTCCCGATCCGGAAATATCCTGAAGCGGAATCTTTTTCGAGTACGGCGCCAAGCAGCCCGGTCTGGATCCGGTCTTTATGCGGCATGTCTCCGCCGCCCACATAGGTGTGGCCGGCGCTCAGCTCACCGATCATCTCCCCGATGATGTACGTGAGATCCGCGCGATGCCGCACAAACGCCACGAGCGGTTCGTACTTCTGCCGGACTTTTGCCCAATCCACGCCATGCATGTTCGGGTCGTAGAAGAAATCGCGCATCTGTCGCCAGGAAGCATCGAAGATCTGTTTCCATTCCTCCGCCTTATCCACATTGACCTTCAGGTCCGACAAGTTCAGCTTGTCGCTGAATTCGGCCTTGGCAGCCGGCAAATCGGCGATGAAGTAGGAACCATTCTGCAACACCAGTATCTTCTTGGCGTCCGCGGATATTTCGTATCCATTCACATCCGCCAGTTCCGTTTCCTTCAGCTTTTCCAGATCGAACATGCACAGTTTGTTTTTCTCATCCCCTTTACGCCTCAGGTAATAAAGCCTGTTCGCGACCGAAACCAGGTGTCGATAGTTTGCGCCGGCTACCGGAAATTCAGCAATGCGCTCCCGGATGCCGTCGACATCAACCTTCACGACGACCGGTTTCGGCTGCGCGTCCGGTTTCTTTTCGTTCTCTTTGGATTCCTTTTCGCTGTCCTTGATTTTGACCTCGTCGCTCCTGGGCTCGAATGGAGACCTGGTCTCTTTGGCCAGCGTGATGAGGTAGATCTTCGCCATGTCGCTGTAGCTGTAGTTAAACTCGGTTTGGCCGTACGTGGGATTGAAGGTCCGGTCGGATACGAGGAACAGATACTTGCCATCGGAGCTGAAAGCCGGCCCGCCCGAATCGAACCAGCCGTCAGTCACGGCGTACTTTTCCTTCTTCGCAGCAGAATAGAGATAGATTGCCTGCATCTTGTTTTCTTCCTGCTGAGCGTAAGCAATCCACTGGCTGTCCGGCGACCAGTCGAATTCCGTGATCTCCCAAACCTTCGCCTGGGCAACCTGCGTGACTTCGCCGGAAGCCACATCCACATACTGCAGCCGAAGCTTTTTGTCGGACCAGAGCAGTTTCCTGCTGTCCGGAGACCACAGGACACCGAATTTGTAGGTGTCCGCTCCGTGCGTCAACTGTTTCGCCGGGCTCGATCCGTCCTGCGGCATGATGTAGATTTCGTCTTCACCCGACGCATCGGAGATATAGGCAATCCATTTCCCGTCCGGAGACCACGCGGACGCGCGCTCCTGAATGCCGGAAGTATTGGTCAGGTTGCGCGCATTCCCATATTTCGCGGGGACCGTGAAAATTTCGCCCCGGGCGCCGAATAGAGCGCGGCTGCCATCGGGGGAGATCTCGTAATCCGTGATATTTTTGCTGACGTCAATCCATCCGCCGCGGCCCGTCGCCTGGTCGTCCGCCACAACGATCGGAACTTTTTCGGCTTTTTGGCTCTTGAGGTCAAAGCGGTAGATGTACCCGCCATTCTCAAAAACGATGGCATCGTCCCCCAACGACGGGAATTTGATGTCGAAGTCCGCGAAACTGGTCAGCTTTTGCGTCTGCTTGTTCCCCAGATCGTAGGCATACAGATTGAAGCGCTTGTTTTCATCGCGGTCCGAAATGAAATAGATCCTGTTCCCGGCCCACATGGGGAAAACGTCTTGCGCCGGATTGTTTGTTATGTTGACCGTCTGTTTGCTTTCGAAATCGTAGATCCAGATATCGTCGGCCTGCCCGCCGCGATAACGTTTCCAGGTCCGGAATTCGCGGAAGATCCGGTTATAGGCCAGCTTTTTTCCGTCAGGCGAGTAGGAACAGAATCCGCCGCGCGGCAGCGGCAACGGCTCCGAAAGACCGCCTTCAGTCGAAACCAGAAGCAGGTCCCCTTTGAAATCGATCCACTGGTTTTTGCGGGATCGATAGATGATCTGGTTGCCGTTCTTCCAGCCCATGACGATGTTGTTCGGCCCCATGCGGTCGGAGACATCGTCGCGATCGAGCGTCGCGGTATAGGTCAGCCGTTTGGGGATTCCTCCCTCCGAGGGCATCAGGCAGACCTCGGTGTTGCCGTCGTATTGGCCCGTAAACGCAAGGAATTCCCCGTTGGGAGAGAACCGGGCAAACATCTCATAGCCGGCATCGCTGGTCAGTTTGCGGGCAATTCCTCCTTTTGAGGAAACGGTATACAGGTCCCCCGCATAGCTGAAGACGATCCGGTTTCCGTGAATTGCCGGAAAGCGCAGAAGCCGGGTTTCCGGTTGAGCGAAAGCTTCCATCGCGAGGGTTACGAGCAAGAATGAAAAAAAGGATATTCGCAGTTTCATGGTTTTTCCCCGTAGTGAATCATTAATAATACCGCAAAAAACAAAAACGCCACGGATCTCCCAGCGCGACCGGGACCCGCAATCAAACGAAAGGGTAGAGCCTCTGGTTGACCGTATGGGGCGGCGCTGGAAGGGCCATCTCAAAACTTATGTTTCGGCCACGCGAAAATTTTATTGAGGCCCGAAGGGCCGCCAGTGAAATAGCCCCGGCCGTCAGGCCGGGGTTTAGAAGGAATGAGGAATGAGCGCCGAAGGCGCGGCACTAAGCAAATACTGCAATTATGGCCAGTTCCTAATTCGTGTGGTGCCGCGCCTTCGGCGCTCATTTGTTCCACTATCTTTATCCCGGCCTGGCGGCCGGGCCTAGCTACTGCCGGTCCTTCGGACCTGATCGTGAATTTTAAGACACTCTCTGGAGAACCGCCTCACATGCTGGAATAAAAAGCTTTCTGAAAAAGCAAGAAACTGAACGTTTGTTATCACGGATTTGTCTCCGTGATAATCCGTGAAATCCGTGGCGTTTTTTATGGTATTTTTCTAACAAATGTCCTATGGAGGAGTGAAATGAGCGGACCAACCCAGCTATTGATCGGAGGCAAATTCCAGAACGCGCGCTCAGGAAAAACTTTCCCATCCATCAATCCCGCAACCGAAGAAGTCCTCGCAGATGTGGCCGAAGCGGATGCCCCAGACATCGACGCCGCCGTCAAAGCGGCGAGGGCGGCATTTGAAAGCAACGAGTGGCGGCTCATTGGCGCTCGCGAACGCTCGAAGCTGCTTTGGAAATTGGGCGATCTGATCATGAGCAACGCCGACGAACTCGCGATGACCGAAAGCCTCGACAACGGAAAACCGATATCTGAATCCCGGCACATTGACATCCCTTCGGCGGCCGAGACTTTTTATTACTACGCCGGCTGGTGCACGAAAATCGAGGGGGAGACCATCCCGGTACCGGGCAATTTTTTCAACTACACTCTGCGTGAACCCTATGGAGTGTGCGGCATCATCACGCCCTGGAATTTTCCGCTCCTGATGGTCGCATGGAAATTGGCCCCCGCGCTTGCGTGCGGCAACACGGCCGTGCTCAAAGTCGCGGAAGAAACACCTCTCACGGGACTGCGGCTGGGACAACTCTGCCAGGAAGCGGGATTCCCGGACGGCGTCGTCAACGTGGTCCCCGGATTCGGAGAAACGGCCGGCCACGCGCTCGTCGCACATCCGGATGTCGACAAGATATCCTTTACGGGCAGCACGTCTGTCGGGAAAGAAATTGTGCGCACTTCCGCGGAAACTCTCAAGAAAGTCTCGCTCGAATTGGGCGGAAAATCGCCGAACATCGTCTTTGCCGATTCCGATCTCGAAGCCGCCGCCAGAGGCGCCTTCAACGGCATTTTCTACGGCAAAGGGGAAGTCTGCAATGCCGGGTCGCGCCTGTTCGTCGAGAAGAGCATTCATGACAAGCTGATGGGAAGGCTTCTCGACAGGGCCGCAAAGCTCGAACCGGGGGATCCGCAAAACCCGAAAACGCGGCTGGGTGCGCTCGTCTCCAAAGCCCAGATGGAGCGGGTGCTTCATTATGTCGAAATCGGCCGGGCCGAAGGCGCCAAGCCCGTTTTGTCCGGAGGACGCGCGGGAACACGCGGCTACTTTGTAAGACCAACGATTTTTGATTCCGCAACTCCATCGATGCGGATCGCGCAGGAAGAAATTTTCGGTCCTGTCCTCACCGTCCTGACTTTTGAAGATGTCGACGAACTCGTGCAGATGGCAAATTCCACAATCTACGGGCTGGCGGCCGCGATCTGGACCCGGGATATTGCAAAGGCGCACAAACTTGCCCGCCGGATTCAGGCCGGCACGATTTGGATCAATGCGTACAATATGCTCTCGCCCGAGTCGCCCTTCGGCGGGTACAAGCAGTCAGGCTTTGGGCGCGAGCTGGGGCGCTGCGGCATCGATTTGTACACACAGGTGAAATCAGTTTGGGTTTCGCTGGATTGATAACCACGAAACACACGAAAAACACGAAATGAATTCCTTTCGTGTATTTCGTGTGTTTCGTGGTTAAAGGATTTTCAATTCCGAACCGACTGCAACGAACTTGTCGATTCCGTAATCGAGGTCCTGCTCCGAGTGGGTGGCGGAGATCATGACGCGAATGCGGGCTTTCCCCATCGGCACCGTCGGAAACCCGATTGCCATCGCAAAAACGCCTTCATCGAAAAGCCGCCGGCTGAATTCCTGGGCCGTCTTCGCCTCCCCCAACATTACTGGAGTAATGGGGGTCCCGCTCTGTCCGGTGTTGAAACCGGCCTTCCGCATCTTTTCCTTGAAATAGCGCGTGTTGCTCCAGAGCTTCCGGACCAGATCGTCTGAAGACTCGAGAATGTCAACGGCCGCGCTGCAGGCCGCGACGTCCGCCGGGGTAAGCGCGCTGGAAAACAGGAAAGGTCTTCCCTTCTGGCGGAGGTGCTCGATGATGATCTCCTTCCCCGCCACAAAACCGCCGACCACACCGAAAGCCTTGGAAAGGGTACCGATCTCCACGTCCACACGGCCATGCATATGAAAATGATCGACGGCGCCGCGCCCCCCTTCGCCAAGAACTCCTTCACCGTGCGCGTCGTCCACCATGATCATTGCGTTATACTTTTCCGCCAGCTCAACCAGCGGCGGCAGCGGCGCGATGTCGCCATCCATGGAAAAAACTCCATCCGTAATGATTAAGGTGCGGCGACCTGCGCCGGGAGTGTTTTCCCTGAGCTTCTGTTCCAGCGATGCGGGATTGCAGTGCTCAAACCTGATAATCGGGGCGCCGGAGAGACGGCATCCATCGATAATCGAAGCATGGTTCAACTCATCTGAAAAAATCAGATCGTCTTTTCCAACCAAGGCTGGGATCGTGGCGACGTTGGAATTGAAGCCCGACTGGAATGAAATCACAGCTTCGACTCGCTTAAAACGGGCAAGCTTTTTTTCAAGCTCCGTGTGAAGGACCATCGTTCCGGCAATAGACCGGACCGCAGCCGGACCCACACCGAATTTTTCAATCGCGGCTTGAGCCGCCTGTTTCAGCCGCGCATCATTGGCGAATCCGAGGTAGTTATTCGAACAGAGGTTCAACACCCTTTTGCCGTCCACTGCGATCCACGCCCCCTGAGCAGATTCGACGGTTCTTATTCTTACCAGCAGCCCTTCCCTTTCCAAATGCGCCCGCTCATCTTCAATGAATTGCAACTTGCTATTCGAGTCCTGAGCCATGGTGGACCTCCGGGAAATTTATGTTAGCACAAGAACCCCCCGGGAGCGCCGGCGTCTCGCCTGCTCTTTTGCGGCGCATATGAAGCAGTGCTGGTTCGAAACGCTGCAAAAGAGCAGGCGAGACGCCGGCGCTCCCGGGACCAATCATTACACTTATGTAGCCTTTTTGCGCCCTCAGTTACAACAAAGTATTATCAATCCCATTCCCCGATTCCTGCTTCAGCTATTTAAAACTTTAATTTAAAAGTACTTCAAGAAAATGACACGACGCCTCTATTTTGGTCCTTGTTTTGCTTCTTCCTATGCCGGATACGTTTATTCGGATCGACAATGAGGAGGTTTTAATGAACCAGCCGCTGCAAAACATGCAGTACAGCGCGGACGCTTTGTTCTTGATGATCGGCGCAGTGATGATTTTCTCCATGCACGCCGGCTTTGCTTTTCTCGAAGCAGGCTCCGTCAGGACTAAGAATCAAGTCAACGCATTAGTCAAAATCTTCGCCGACTGGTCTGTTTCAACGGTCGCTTATTTTCTGATCGGCTTCCCCATTGCATACGGCATTTCCTTCTGGGGGAACGCCGGATCGATTTTGAATATGATCAATGGGACCGCAACGGAAGGAGCGAGAGGCTTCGATCTGCTCCACTGTTTCTTTCTGACCACCTTTGCCGCGTGTGTTCCTGCGATTGTTTCGGGCGGAATCGCGGAGAGAGCCCGCTTTTGGCCGCAGGTTGCAGCGGGAGGTTTGTTCACCGGGCTCGCCTATCCTTTTTTTGAGTCTTTCGTCTGGGGACGATTTGGAGCGTTCCAAGGCTGGATAAAAGGTTTTTCAGGCGCTCCCTTCCATGATTTTGCGGGATCGGTCGTCGTGCACTCGATGGGCGGATGGCTTGCCTTGCCGGCGATCATCATTCTTGGACCGAGAATAGGACGGTGGGTGAACGGCAAGAGCATCGCAATCCCTGCTTCGAATATTCCATATCTTTCGCTTGGAAGCTGGATCCTGTCTATCGGCTGGTTCGGTTTCAACGTGATGAGCGCTCAACGTTTCCAGGGAATCAGCGGATTGGTCGCCGTCAATTCGCTTTTCGCGATGGTAGGAGGCGTTCTTTTCGCCATTGTCTTCTCCAGAAACGATCCTGGTTTTGCACACAATGGCGCTCTTGCCGGTTTGATTGCCATCTGCGCGGGTTCGGATATTGTCCATCCCTTTGGCGCATTCCTGATCGGTGGAATCGGTGCGCTCATTTTTGTCTATGGATATAAATTCGAGACGGAACGGCTGAAGATCGACGACGTGCTCGGAGTATGGCCGTTACACGGTGTCGCCGGATCCTGGGGAGGCATAGCCGCAGGAATATTCGGCGCCAGAGCGCTGGGGGGCGTGGGCGGAATTTCGTTCCTGGCGCAGTGTTCCGGCACGTTCGCCGCGATCGGATACGCTTCGGTGGTTGGGGCGGCTGTATATCTTGCCCTCAAGTACACGGTAGGGATACGCCTGAGCAGAGAAGAGGAACTCAGAGGATCCGATATTTCAATTCATCGCGTCAGCGCTTATCCGGAACAGGATTTCGGGACTGGCAGCAGTCCGGCTCTCATTGAACAGAAGAGTGTCGCTCATCCGGCACGAGTTCCCGCAGTTTCTGAACGCGTTGCTGAATAATATTGCCTAGTGTAGTGTTTTACAAATGGATTAACCTATTCTGCCCGGTTTTCGGTAGTGTCAATCCGGAGGCCCGGAGGGCCGGCAGTACACTAGGCCCGGCCGTCAGGCCGGGATAAAGTCAAAAACGCTATTGAGCGCCGAAGGCGCGGCACAAAAACGCTTGTTTAAGTGCCGCGCCTTCGGCGCTCATCTTTAATGTTTGCTTAATCCCGGCCTGACGGCCGGGCCTACCGCACTATCGGTCCTTCGGACCTGGACGTCATGCGATCCCGCATCCCATTGTATAAGTTAACTCTCTTGCGCAACGCGACACTAGATCTAACTGCGGATTTCACGGATGTGATCGTGTTAATCCGTGAAATCCGCGGTCGATTTCCCTTCAATGTGCGTCGGCGCCCATCCGCATTCACCGGCGGCTCTTTCCTGAAATCTTCAAAGCTCGAGGGATAAAAATGCGAGTTCTGGACAAACACCCGGGCCGGGGACATTATTAACCCGGATTAAAGAATTTTTATGAACATTCCTCCGGATTGGCAAATCAATATATCCGACAGGCATTTTAAAAACTGATTTTTTAGGACTGATTCTCCGGATTCTCACACCATTTGCGAGGTGTTTATGAGCATTCTTAAAACTCTCAAGGTCTCTCAATTCCGGTATTGTCTTGCATTGGTAATCCTGCTCTTTGCCTGCAGCGCAGTTTTACTTGCTCAACAGGAAGATAAGAACAAGGAAAAGAAGGAGGAGCCTCCAAAGAAGACTTCTCAGGAAAAGCAGAAGGGCCAAGGTGAACCGCGCCGAGGTGGACCGGCACAAAACAAACCTTCCCAACCTGCCCCGGCACAGTCGAATCCAAGGACCTCAAATCAGCCCCAGACAGGCAACGACCAGAACAAGGGTCAGAAAACAACTGACCAGCCGCAATCCCGCGAAAAGCAAAATCCCGATTTGCAGAACCAGGAGAACCGTCGGACAGAACGGACAAACCAAGGCCAGCAGCAGGGTCAACCGGCCGCACCGCCTCAGAAACAAGAGCAACCCAATGTCAATCGAAACGAAATGGGGCGAGGGGGCAACCAGCCAAGTGGGCAGGCCAACACAACATCACGGCCGGTTCCGCAGCACGGAAAGCCGGGAACTCCTGCTCAACCCCAGATAGTCCGTTATCCCAACGGACAGCCGCATACAGTCCGGACGGCGGATGGAGGCATGGTGCGCAGAAGCGCCACCGGACAGGTCGTCGAAGTGCACACTCCGGGAGGCGCGGTAATCCGCCACGCCCCTACCGGCATTCGCCGCGTGGAAGTGGTGCGTCCGGGCAACAGGTTGGTTGTTACAAGCGGCCGCAACTACGGTTACGTGCAAAGGCCGGTTGTTATTGCCAATCGCTCCTTTGTGCAGAGAACGTATGTTTCCCGGGGAGTGATTTATACCCGGGTCTATCGCCCCGTAATCTTTGGCGGAATAACGCTGCAAATATACACTCCGGTGCGTTATTACCGGCCGGCATTCTATGCCTGGGCTTATAATCCGTGGCCTCGTCCCATTATGTACACATGGGGATGGGGAGCGGCGCCCTGGTACGTGTTCTACGGCGGCTATTTCGTTCCTTATCCCACTTATGTCGGTCCCATATACTGGCTGACGGACTATCTGATTGCGGACGCCATGGCATCGGCTTATCAAGAGCGGATTGACGCCTTGAGTGCTCCTCCGCCACCTTATGCAGTCATGCCCCGGACGGAACTTACTCCTGAGGTCAAACAGTTTGTTGCGGATGAAGTGCGCCGGCAGATCGACATGGAACGGGGTGAAAGCCAGAACGCAAATTCGGCGGCTTACAATCCGGACATGGCGCCACCTCTGTTTGCAGACAACTCACGGCACACTTTTGTCGTGTCCAATGCACTCCTGG
>Ga0187889_10003029_pt1 | contig 15378 bp, 6 predicted proteins | sample June2016WEW_7_10_2_FD_132992 | JGI IMG/M metagenome (GOLD analysis project Ga0187889, IMG submission 132992) | Peatland microbial communities from SPRUCE experiment site at the Marcell Experimental Forest, Minnesota, USA - June2016WEW_7_100 | ecosystem: Environmental > Terrestrial > Soil >... | reverse complement strand
TTGAGTCCATTCTGCTAAACGGCAGCCGAATTGAACCCAAAGTCGCGATTCTCAAACCACTCTCTTCGGCCATCTCGATCGGCTCCGGTGGCCCGTTCGGCGCAGAAGGTCCGATCATCATGACCGGCGGGGCAGTGGGCTCGATGATCGCCCAGCTGTTTCACCTGACGAGCGCGGAGCGCAAAACGCTTCTTGTGGCGGGCGCTGCCGGAGGAATGTCCGCAACCTTTGCTTCGCCGGTGGCGGCAGTGCTATTGGCTGTCGAGCTGCTGCTTTTCGAATGGAAACCGCGCAGCCTGATTCCCGTGGCATTGGCCAGTGCAATGGCTGCGGTGGTACGAAGGTATATCTTGGGGTTCGGCCCGCTGTTTCCCGTGCCGGTCCATCCATTGTTCATTGGGCCGAAGGGACTGCTCGGATGCGCCCTCGTTGGCCTTCTCGCTGGAGCCCTATCGGCCCTGCTAACACTGTCGGTATACGCGGCTGAGGACGCTTTCCAGCGGCTGAAGATCCACTGGATGTGGTGGCCGGCGATTGGCGGGCTGGCCATCGGCTTGGGAGGTCTCGTTTTCCCGCAAGCACTGGGCGTCGGTTACGATACGATTGGCGCATTGCTTCAGGGGAGCGTCACCACACGAGTGATTCTCGGGGTCTTGCTTGTCAAATGGTTCATCTGGGCGGTATCGCTCGGCTCCGGCACATCGGGCGGCGTTCTAGCTCCGCTGCTGATGATGGGAGGCGCACTGGGCGGCCTCGAAGCAATGTTTCTTCCCAATGAAGGCGCCGGCTTCTGGCCACTGATCAGCATGGGTGCCATTCTTGGCGGCACTATGCGTGCTCCGTTTACGAGCATTGTTTTCGCCTTTGAGCTGACGCACGACGCCAACGTGTTCTTGCCTTTGCTGGTCGGGAGTGTCATCGCCCACGGTTTTACGGTCCTAACCCTGCGGCGGTCCATCTTGACCGAGAAAGTTGCCCGGCGCGGCTACCACCTCAGCCGCGAGTATGCGGTCGATCCGCTAGAAATTCTTTTTGTACGCGAGGTCATGCGAACGAAGGTTGCGGTATTGCCAGCCGCGAGTACGCTAGGTGAGATATGGCACTCGTTGCGGGTGGATCACCGCCAGAAGCAACGCTTGCTGCCGGTCGTGAATGCGGAAGGACAGCTTGTCGGTGTAGTGACACGCGGGGATATAACCGAGCGGATGGAGCAGAATGGGGATGCAGCCCTAGGGTCGCCGATCGGTGATCTGGTGCGAACAAGCGCGGTCGAGGCCTATCCAGACGAGCCGCTGCGGGTGGTCGTATATCGCATGGTGGAAAAGGGGTGCACGCGAATGCCGGTCCTGGAGCGCAGCACAAGAAAATTTCTAGGTTTGGTATCGCTCAATGATTTGCTGAAGGCTCGCTCGCTGCACCTGGAGGAAGAGAGTCGCCGCGAACGAAGTCTCAAATTTAGAAGAGTTCTGTTGAAGTGATGCTATCCAGGTTTCTTGATTGGGCACGAATTGCTATACCCGCAAAAAACAGGAAAAGGAACTTTCCATCATGCGAATGCCCTGCGATCACAGCTGGGGACCACCCGCCAATTCACTCGCGGTCGCGATGAGCAACTACATCAAACCAATCACGGCGGCCGGTGAAGCCGGTTTTAAGCTGATCGAGCAAGCGATCCAAAAGGAGGAAACACGATAACTGAAGCTACCGTAGGCCGATCTTACTCGTACCAGTGTCAGGAGTTCATCAACGGGTGGAAGGACGGCGCCTGCGGCGCGGCCAGGGAAGCTCTCATCGATATCTTTGTGAAGGCTTTCAAGGAAGCTTTGACGTAAGAGGGCGTCGTACACTCGCTCCGGCGTCAGCTGGCTCGCCGGCAGAGATAGGACGGCACTTATCGGAAGGTGATATGAAATTCTCGTGACCGCCAAGAACGCAATGGGCATAAGGGAAACCTAGACGCGGGCCTTTGGTTCCAGGCAATATACACCAGTCCAGGTCTGCTGGTGCTTGGAAATTCCGGAGATCTCTATAGCGTTTGCCGCCGATTGCGGTCGGATGACGGGCTAAGCGGAAGTTATGCCCCCGGACGGACTCTCAGGTGACGTGGGCCAGAAGTCGGCTTCGAGGAGATCTCCCGGAAGCCCGTTTCTGGATAACTTCCGGTTGACCGACCAACCGGGAACTACTCCATTCTTGGACACAAGGGCCTTGTCATTACTAATCCTGAATGAAGTGTGTTAGGAGTCAACGATTAGCTGTACAAATGTTCCGGGGGTACATTACTACTTTACATCGTTGCAATTGCTCCCTGATCCTCAAACGTAAGCGTCAGAGGAAGTACACGATTGACAACGTCGTGGCTGCGTGTCGCGTGCTCTGCTGCTAGTACTGCGCTGCGGAAACCCGCTGCCAGATTGGCCGCTGTAAGTCCGGAAAGAACAGGTTCTTGACAGATCGACTAAAGCGCTAGCAGGTGGAAGGCAACCGGCAACCTGAGTGTGGTTATTGCTGGCGCCCAAACGGGACATTCGATCATGTTCCGACCAGTCCCACAGTGATTAGGGGGTGCAACGTTGCACTTGCCCCAGCAATACCCGGTCAGTGTGTTTTTGGTCGTCGTTGCCCGTGCCGCTGAGGACAGCAATCTGCGGGCTGTTAGCACCTAAAGCATCCCACCACTGCTGCCCGTAGTCCAGAGAGCCAAGAGTCTCGGATCTATGGATTGCAAGAACTTGAAGTGTCTACCTTCGTCGGGCCAGTAGGCGGAAAACACGCGGCAACAATGTAACCGGGAGTAATTGCCTGCCGCCCTGCGGGACAACCGGCGGGATCGTATGATACGTGGCATCCGCCGGGTCCAGCCCCCGCTTTGAAGCAGTAGCCAGTCAGCACGTTGCTATTAAGACTGACTTCACAGTACCCTCCTCCCGACGAGCGGGTCCTACCTGTTCCGCTGAGGGACACGCTGTGCGGGCTGCCAGGCGCGCTGTCAGTCACCGAAAGCGTACCGCTAATGCTGCCCGTAGTGCTCGGCGTGAAAGTCACATTGATCGTGCAGGTCGCCGCGGATGCCAGGCTGGGAACACAGTTGTCCGTTTCGCTGAAGCTTGAGCTGGCCGTGATGTCGGAAACGTTGAGGGGCGTCGTTCCATAGTTGCTGAGTGTGATGGACTGCGCTGGGCTGGTTGTGCCCACAGACTCGTTGGGGAAGGTCAAGCTGGCCGCCGAAAGAGTAGCATTGGGACCTGAATTAACGCCCACACCACTCAAGGAGACGGAATGTGGACTCCCCACGCTGTTGTCCGTGATCGTGATGGAGGCGCTGCGCGGGCCTATCAGGCTAGGAGTGAAAGTCACGCCGATTGTGCAGTTCGCTCCAGCAGCGAGGCTCGAACGACAGGTGCCGCTCTGGTTGAAATCCGTGACGTTGGTTCCGGCCATTGCCACGCCGCTGATAACCAGCTCTGAGCCGCCAGTATTGGTAAGCGTCTCGGTCTGGTTGCTGCTGGCGGTTCCAACCAACTGCACGCCAAAATCCAGGATTGAGGGTGTGAGAGTCAGACTATCAGGCTCCAGCAGGATCGAAACGGTATAAGGCTGCGCGGCCGACTGGTTGGCAGAATCCATGACTTTGATGGTGAACGCCGCTCCCTGTACAGCGGTATCTGGCGTGCCGGAAATCGTCACCGTGTTCATGCTGCTATTGCTGAGCACTAGATTGTGAGGCAGCGTGCCCGCACTCACTGCCCAGGTGAAAGGTCCAACGCCCCCGCTCGCCTGGATCGTCTGGCTGTACGGCAATTCCGATGTGCCGTTGGGCAATGAGGCTGTGGAGATCGTCAGCGGTGGAGATGATTGTCCGCCACCGCAACCGCTGAGCAAGTACAAGCCACCGAGTAAGAGAGCGAAATACTTTTTCACAGTGCCTCCTTCGGTGCTCCGATTTGCCCGGGACTGAAGGTCAAGCCGCGTCTACCAAAAGGACGAAGAGTGCGCGGAGCCGTCGTCGGTTTATGCATAGCCGGTGCCGCAATCTCACGAACTGCTTCGGCTGCGTCTACCATGCTGTAGTCGCAGCCCTCGACGCCAGCATGATTCTCGTCGCAGGGGATGAGCAGGAACGGATGGGTGTCGCCGTTCGTGAGCACGCCATTGCCGGCGATCTCGCCGCGGTCATTGATGTACAGGGGGTAGAGCAGCGCCATATCGGTGTTTACGAGCGTGTTCAAGTCGATCGCGGGACCACCGTTCTCCCAGAGAAAGCCGCGCGTGGGAACAGTGCCGCACACGGCGACGGTAAAGCCAACGATCTGCCCACCGGCATTGACCGATATTGCGCGGCTGCACGGATCCGTACCGATGCTGCCCAGGTCCGTCGCCGCGCCGTTTCTCCACAGCACCGCATGGTGCACGCAGCCCGCACCGCTGCAGCCTGAGGGATTGGGAACGTCGGCGTAACCGACCACATCTCCTCTGTCGTCGACCCACAGAGCCACGGAGTTGTCCCCTCCCAGTGTGCCGAGGTCCTTCAGCCGGGGATGTCCACGCTTGTCCCACTGAAAGGCGTGGACAACGGCGTTCCCAGCCAAGTAGGACCCTCCCGCCACTTGACCGCGGTTGTTCATGGCTTGGGGCGCTCCGCAGGTGCCACCGAACGATCCAATGTCGACCATGCCTGTACTCTTCTCCCAAACGAATGGGTCCTGAGGCGGAACATTCGCCGCGCAGGTGGCCCCGTTGTCCGGGTTCGGCGTGGCGCTGGTGTAGGAAATTCCGGCAACCTGGCCTCGCTCATTCACAAACGCGGCCCAGGAATCGGGACCACCGAGAGTCCCGAGGTCTCGCATGCCGTTTTGCTCGTCCCACAAGAATGCCCGTGACTGGGTACCGCCGTTAAACCCGAGGATTTGGGTGTAGTAGTAAGAGTAGGGGTCAGGCGTACCGTTCGTTGAAAACCCAACCACCTGTCCATAGTTGTTGACGCCCCAGGAAAAGCTCTCATAGCCCCCCTGCAAAGTTCCGACGTCCGTGATCGCTCCATTCCGCCAAACTACGCCGTGGCCCTCCGGAAGCGTCGTGAGTGGATCGTTTTGCCCGGTTTCAGAGATTCCCGCGATCAGCCCGTTGCCGCTGATCCAGTTGGGAGAGCTCCACTGGGCCCCGGGAAGAGCTCCCAAGTCTGTGAGCGTGCCGTTTTGCCACTGGAAGGCGTTGGAATATAGGCAGGAACTGTCGAGTTCAAAAAAACACAGAGGATCTGGCGTGGAAGTATCCGCTTGGCCGACGACAATCCCTTGGTCGCTGATTGCGCGAGCACCAGCCGTACCACCGTCGATATCGTAGAAGACTTCATTCAGGATGCCGTTGGGGCCGCCGAGCGTGCCCAAGTCGATGAGCTTGTAGTGATGGTGAGCAGTCGTGGAATCGAGAGTGGAGAGAGAATCGGCGGAGCGGGTGGCTGCGGCCGCCGGGGCCGCGTTAATCGTGATCGTGTAAGTCGCGCTGGCCGTTGTGCTTCCAAAGTGAACGGTTATCACGACATTGTTGAAAACTCCGGCCTGGGTTGGGGTGCCGTAAACCATCCACACCGCCGGACCCGGGCGGCAATCTGGGCCCCCTCCTGGACTTGGAAGAAATTTTCCGATCCTCAACCCAGGTGGCAGCGATGTGGAGGTCCAAGTATCAAACTGGGTGAAGACTCCGCTGGCGCTAAGAATGAACCCTTGGGGCAAGCAATCATTAAGTGGACCGTATGCAACTCCCACTTTTCCGTTGGGAGGATTACCAGATGTGATAGTCAGCTTAAACACATCCACTGCGTTTGAAGTGCCGGTAATCGAGGACGTTACCGTGTCTGTCGCCGTGATGGTTTGGTCGCCGAGGGTATTCAGCGTGGCCGAGAAACTTCCCGTGCCGTTCGTCAGAGTCGAATTTGCCGGGAGCGACGCCAAGGGGTCAGTGCTCGTGAAGTGAACCGTCCCGCCGTATGTGGGCGCCGGGTTGTTCGCCGCGTCGAGGGCTGTCACGGAAAAGTTAAATGCGCTGCCGGGACCCACGAGCGACAGGGAGGTTTGCACTGAAAAGTGAGTGGGCGCAGCGGAGCCCACGGTGATCCCGCTCGAAGTGCCCGTGATGGAAGCGGTCAAAGTGTCGGTTGCCGTAATGGTCTGGCTCCCGAAGGTCTTCAGAGTGGCAGAGAATGTTCCAGTGCCGCTCGTCAGAGCCGAATTTGCCGGCAGCGAGGCCTGGACGTCGGTGCTCGTGAAGTGCACCATCCCGGAGTAAGTCGTAACAGTGTTGTTCGAGGCATCCAGCGCCGTCACAGTGAAGCTGAAAGAGATTCCCGTTGTGGCGTTCGACGGGCCGGCCACGGCAAAATGCGTGGCCGAAGCGGTTACCGTGATCGAACTCGAAGTGCCTGTGATGGAAGCTGTATCCGTCGCCGTAATGGTCTGGGTCCCCGGAGTCATCAGAGTCACCGAAAAGGTTCCGGTGCCGCTGGCCAGCGTCGAGGCGGCTGGAAGCACCGCTTGAGCGTCCGAGCTTGTAAAATGCACGGTCCCGGAATACGTGGTGACCGTGTTGTTTGAAGCGTCGAGCGCGGTTACTGTGATCTTAAGAGCTGTCCCGGCCACCGCGTTTGCCTGCGCGGTGACGGAGAAGTGGGTAGTGACCGGCTGGGGAACTCCACTGGCACCACCGCAGGCATCGAGGAACTGCAAACAACAAACAAGAATTAGAACCAGAGATATTCTCTTCACGACGCTTCCTCCCGGCTGCCGGGCTAAAGATGTACTCCGCCAGAGAAGCGCACAGACAGATTCGTTTTCACGGTTTCCTCCCTGGTGGTCTTGCAGTTTGCGTCCAGGTTCGGGGAAGACGGGTAGATCGATTGCGAATGGTCGAAGCGACCTGGGCGCTCGCCACCTTCGCCATCCTTCTACTTACATATGCGGAAACCAGACCGGAAATCGATCATGGCAAGTGTCTTTCTTGGATCAAGGGTGTTCCGAAAGGCAGGTAAGGCAAAGCGTTGTACAATTTCGCACGACGGTAGTTCAGTGTTTTCAATGACATGTCTGCCACCCACAACGTGACGCAATTGCTGGTTCAGTGGGCCAACGGGAACAAAGAGGCTCTGGATGGCCTCACGCCGCTTGTGTACAAAGAACTGCGTCGGCTTGCGGCCAACCAATTGAGGAAAGAGCGCAAGAGCCATACTTTGCAGCCAACCGCGCTCGTCCACGAAGCCTACCTGCGACTGGTCGATCAAAAGAATCCGACCTGGCAGAACAGGTCACATTTCTTCGGCGTGGCTGCGCGGCTGATGCGACAAATCCTGGTTGACCACGCACGTACAAAACAGGCGCACAAACGCGCAGTATGTAAGGTGTCTCTGGAAGACGCATTAAGTTTTCAGCAGGAACGAAGCCGGGATCTGCTGGCCCTGGACAGCAGTCTCAGTGCACTTGAGAAACTGGACCCGAGAAAATGCAGGGCTGTCGAACTCCGCTATTTCGGCGGGCTTTCGATGGATGAGATCGCACAGACGCTGGAGGTATCCGCCGTTACAGTGCGTCGGGACTTGAGGATGGCGGAAGCCTGGCTGAATCGCCAGATGCAGAATCTATAGGTGGCCTTTGACTCCGGAACGCTGGGCGCAGATCGAGGAATTATTCCATCGCGCTGCGGAATGCGATGCGAATCGGCGCGCCTCTCTGCTAGACGAAGCCTGCAACGGCGATCCCGAATTGCGCCGAGAGGTGGAAGAACTACTTTCTTCCGAAACGAGCGCACGCGATCGCGTGCAAGCCGCCGTATGTTCTGAGCTTCATGACTTCGGCTTTCCGTCGATAGGTGAAGTCGTATCTCACTATCGAATTCTCGAAGGGCTCGGCGGCGGCGGCATGGGTCTGGTATACCAAGCGGAAGATGTCAAGCTCGGCCGTCGGGTAGCGCTCAAGTTCCTGCCTGAAGAATCGGCTAAAGATCCTGCGGCGTTGGCGCGCTTCGAACGAGAAGCGCGTGCTGCTTCAGCTCTTGAACATCCCAATATCTGTCCTATTTATGAATTTGGAGAGCACGAGGGTCGACCGTTTCTGGTTATGCAACTGCTGGAAGGCCAGACTCTGCGAGAATTGCTGGGGGGGACGAAACGCGAAGGGCCAAAATCCGATTCGGCTGCTATGCCGCGGACTCCACCTACCCTGCCCCTGGCACAAATCCTGGACCTTGCTCTTCAGATTGCCGGTGGCCTGGAAGCAGCACATAGGAAGGGCATTATCCATCGCGATATCAAGCCCGCGAACATCTTTGTGACCAGCCAAGGGCAAGCGAAGATTTTGGATTTCGGCTTGGCGAAACTCGCTCACAGCGCCACCGAGGAGACCGACGAACCAGAGCGTGAAGGTGGCGAGGGCTCAAGCCGAGAGGTGCGTGGAACCGCGCCACTGGCAACTCCCGATCCGCTCCTGAGCCGGACCGGAGTGGCCATGGGCACGGCAGGCTACATGTCGCCCGAACAGGCACGTGGCGAAAAACTGGATGCGCGAACAGACCAGTTTTCATTCGGCCTCGTGCTGTATGAAATGGCGACTGGACATCGCGCGTTTGAGGGTGACACAGGCCCCGAGCTCCACCATGCCATTCTCACGCAAACACCTGCTCCAGCGCGGCGACTGAATCCGAAGGTACCTCAGAAGTTGGGGCAGATCATCACGAAAGCCATCCAAAAGGACCGCACATCGCGTTATCAGAACATTTCGGATTTGCGAGCTGACCTCGAAACCGTGCGAAAAGAAATTCAGCCGAGTAAACCATATTGGTGGCTCGCGGCCAGCGCGGTCGTCCTGGTTTTGCTAGCAATTTCCGTTTTGGTCTTCAAGCACCAGGCGCCATCTAAGGCAGTGCCGCCGGACATCAGGTTCCGCCAACTCACCATCAATTCCTCCGACAATCCGGTGACGAGTGGATCAATTTCACCTAACGGAAACTTTCTCGCATATGTGGATACGCAGGGGATACACGTCAAAACCATCGACAGCTCTGAAACTGAAACTATTGTTCCACCAGCAGAGTTACGAAAAGACAGTGTGTACTGGGAAATCGTTGATCTTGCCTGGCTTCCAGATAGCACCCGATTCGTGGCTAACGCGCATCCTGCTGGCGAAGCCCAACTGGCATGGTCATCAAGAAGCACAGACGTCTGGCTTTTTTCGCGAAACAATGACGCGCCTCGAAAACTGCGAGAGCATGCGGTCGCCTGGTCAGTATCCCCGAACGGGTCCTTCGTTTCATTTGGCACGCATGCTGGGAGATTCGGCGAGCGCGAGTCGTGGCTGATGAGCAGCGCCGGATCGCACCCTCGTATGCTGTTTGACACCGACGAGAACAGTGCAGTCGGCGGCTTAGTCTGGACCCCCGACAGCCAGCGTCAGCTTTACGTCAAGACAGATGCCAAGGGCGACACGTTTTGGAGCCGCGATATAAACGGTGGACCAGCCACGCCTTTTGCCGGTGCATCTGAGTTCCCCAAGAACACTAGAGGCGACATTACCCTATTGCCCGACGGGCAACTCATTTTTCAGGTAGCCGAGCTGAGCGCCGGCTTTACTCCAGTCGCGGATACTTGCGACTTCTGGACGATGCGGGTCGATATGTATACCGGAAAGCTTGTCGAAAAGCCAAAACGCCTCACCAATGGCGCCGGAGGCTGCATTTCTGCTGCAAATGCAACCTCGGATGGAAAACGCGTGGCGTTCCTGCGATCTGCAGGAGATCATGGGACGACGTACGTTGCCGAAGTTGATCGCGGAGGAACGCGACTACGAAATTCCAGGCATTTCACTCTTGAGGACGCGGACGATTCTGTTACCGGCTGGTTCGCAGACAGCAAAACACTCCTGATCGGCACAAACCGCGCGGACCACTATGGTTTGTTCAAGCAGTCCCTCGACTCCGGAACCTCGGAACCCATTGCACCGGATGTCGCAGGCGGATCGCTCGAAGAGCAAATGCCGAGCTTTGATCAGAAGTGGATCATTGCTGTGGTTTGGCCAGCTGGCAGCGATCCCAAGGACGCCTCCACGCCTCAATCCATGATGCGAATCCCGATTACAGGCGGAAATCCGGAGCAGATGTTTCGGGTGGTTCGCCCAGGGCCGTTTTCATGCGCCCGAACTAAGCCAATCTGCGTAATCCCGGAGCAGACGGCGGATCACAAGCAAATGGTGGTTACAACCTTTGATCCCATTGCAGGACGCGGGCCTGAGCTTGCGCGATTTGATCTAAGCAGAGATATTGATCTTACAGTGGACAACATACTTTGTGCTATTTCTCCAGACGGCACTCGCCTGGCGATTACGCGCAGTCCCGAAGGACCCATCGAAATTCATCCCTTGCGCGGCGGGCCGACAACTACCATTCGCGTTCAAGGATCGCGAAACTTTTATGGATTGACCTGGGCGCCGGACGAGAACGGTTTCTTCCTCGAAAGTCGCACGGAAGATACTGCCGAACTGCTCCACGTAGATTTGCAGGGGAATACCTCGACCTTATGGAAGAGAAGAGGAACCGGGGCAAGAGCTATGGGTACTCCGTCTCCTGACGGCAAACACATCGCAATCTACGATCTGCAGCGGCCCGCGAACATGTGGATGATGGAGAACTTCTGATGCCTAGGTTTGATAGGTCGCTTTGGTCAAAACCGAAGCTCCGCTTTCAACTGAATCACCCGTGGCGCCGCGTCTCCTCCGAGCCCAGAGCCTAGGATGCCCGAAGGCGGTTGCTGCAAGTAGCCAATCTCCCCGAAGAAGTCATCGATCGAGTTGTCCGGAAAGCCAAAATTCGGATGATTGAAAAGATTGAAGAACTGAAATCCGATGCCCAGCGTAGCATTTTCCCGCCCGCGAATCTTGGTCTTCTTCATAATCCCGAGGTCGGTATTGAAATAGCCCGGTCCGCGAAAATGATTTCTTCCCTGGTTAAACGACACTGCAGAACCGCCGCACGGACCGGATGGCTCCGGCAGGGTTCCGGCGTTGAATCCTGTCTCGCAGGTTGTCTGTAGAAAGAGCGCACTTGGATTGGGCACTGTGGTTCCATCGGCTGATACAACAAACTGTGGGGGCAGGCAAGGGTGAACCGGGTGAGTAAACGCAGCTCCTTCGCCGCAGGAAGAAGGGGGAGGCAGCGGTCCGACAGGGACCGCGTAGATCAGTCCGAAATAATTGTTTTGCTGAAGATTGCCAGACTCGGCACGGTCGAATACGGTATAGGGAAACCCACTGCGGGCAAAAATCGTTCCGGAAATCTGCCATCCCTTCACCAGAGAGTCGGGACCGCGGCCACCCAACGCCGCCTTCACCGGTAGCTCCCACACATAATTCGCGTTCAAGGAATGGCGCACGTCGTATTCCGCCGGCCCGTAAGCTCCGCGCAGATTCGCGGGATCCTGCGGATTGACCGAACTGCCAGAAGTAAAACCAAAGGTCCCTCCGTTCGAGACTTCGTCGAGGGCATGGCTATAGGTATAGTTCATGAGAACCAGGCCGTTACCAAGTCGCGTGAACTGATGCCGAAACGATGTCACTAGTCCGTTGAAGTTCGAAACTGCGTCAGAGTGATACTGTGTGACTCCGCTGAATCGTGGATCGCTACAGGGAGGAACCGGCGGGCTGCTGCATGCCCCTTGTGGGAGCGTACCGAAGCCAAACGCATTTGCGTCCGGGTCTCCATACATCTCGTGAATGCCATGGTGTCCAAAATAACCGATACTCGCCGAAGTCTGCGTTCCCAGTGCTTGCTGCCATTCCAAACTCCATCTTTGGTATTGCGGCAAGTGCATCTTGCTGTCCGCCGCTGTCAGACTCGGTGGAGCAAAGTTTTGAACAGTGGCTTTCATCTGCGCCAAAGTGTAGCCCGCATTGAACCCTTCGACGAAGGCATTGTTGGATGCGTTGGTGGTCTGGAACAGGCTGTTGCTTTCGTTCGGAGCGAGATTTCCCGAGAACGCGTCAAACACATTGTAATTGGGAGCGTTGATGTAAAAGCTTTCGGATACAGCAACTCGCAACGGATCGTAAAAGATTCCTAGCCCACCACGAAGCACACTGTTGTGGGAAACGCCAAAGGGTTGCCAGGCAAAGCTGAAGCGCGGCGACCACACGATAGAGTCCACGCCCAGGAATGCGCGGTCCTGGTTTGTCATGATTGCTTGATTGTAGGGCTGGCTTGGCTCGTGGCTGAGAGATTCGAAGGATACTCCGGGCCTTGAAAAGCAATGGGTCTGACACAGAGGATTCGAGTAGTGTTCCGCGCGAAACGCAAAGGTGAGGGTCAGAGCAGGTAACGCATGCCATTCATCCTGGCCGTAGAATCCAAAGTTGTTGAAGGAAAGTGGAATTGTCGATTGCTTTGTGAATGACTGCGAAAGTTGTGTGAAGTCGATGGACCGTGTTGCCGGATCCATACCACCCTGATAAAAAGCGCGGAGCGTCTGCGGAGTCAGCGTTCCAAGCGCGTTTCCTTCATTAGGTGGTACCCGCCAGGAGATTCGGGACAAGTTCCCGCCAAATCCCCACTTCTGCTTGCCCCGAGTTTTCATGACATCATCGGAAATTTGATACTGCCTGCGATCGGCACCGTAAGCACCGGTCCCGAACATTGCTCCGAGATTAGCGAACGTACCAGGAACAGAGAAGTTGACATATGTAGGAAATGCGGCAAGAGCCTCGGCCGGGTCTTTGGTTTGCCAAAAGAAAGAATGGCTTGCTCCTGCGACAACTAGCTGGTTCGCTGCCGTGGGACCGAAGGTGTGTGTCTCCAGGACTTGCCCTTGCCACAAAGAAACGATGTAATCCGCGTCAAAGGCTGCGCTGATGGGATCAGTGGAAAAGGCACCTAGGCCATTCTGTCCTTGGATTCTAATAAATGTACGATCGCGATTGCCCAGGTTCCAATCCAAACGTCCGGACGTGAGGGCATCCTGACTCGGGCGGCCACGGGCTTCGACGAAATGTTCGGCGCAGTATTTAGTGATTCCGAGGCCTGTCGTTTTGTCCACGAAGCCAGTACAGCCTGTCGGATCGTTCGGGTCGAATCCGCCGGGAATGGCGGAGGCTGCGCCAGGCGTTGAGTCATAGAGATTGAAAACCTGCCTATAGAATGCATCCGAAGGCGATGCTGAACCGAAACGGGAGTCGATATTGGCGATGGTCGCGGTCTCAAAATCCGGGCTGGGAATTGTCGGAGTGAAAATCTGTGGGATGAACAATCGCAGGCCCTCGGTATCAACGAAGAAGAACAGTCTGTCTTTCTTGACGGGACCACCAACGGAACCGGCCCACTGATTTGCGATGGAGAAGGGACGAGGAACTTCGAACGCATTGTTAAACCAATCGTTCGCATTCAGCACACGGCCATTCCAATAATATTGCGCGTTCCCGTGAAAGCTATTGCCGCCAGATTTGGTCATGTAGTTGATGTTTCCACCCGCCGCTCCTCCAAACTGCGCGGAGTAACCTGTACTGATGACCGTCGCTTCCTGAATCTGGTTCTGACCCAACACAAGTCCGAGTGACCCTGTCATGACGAAGTTTTGACCATTTTCCGTGATGCTCATGCCGTCCATGGTGAAGCTGTAGGAAGTGCCGGGCATCCCCAGCATCGAGAAATTGGGGACGCCGGCTTGGATGCCGCCGGTGTTCTGGCTATCGGTGTTCATGATCACGCCGGGTGCGGTTTGCACAATGTAAGTGAGATCGTTGCCCGGGTTCGGCACTTCGGAAATCTGTTGCTGGTTCATGGTCGTGGAAACATCGCCATTTTCTGCTTGAATGAGCGGCGCTTCGTCAGTCACCGTGACTTCACTGCTCGTTTTCACAATTTCCAGTGCGATGTTGACTGTCCCTGGTGGTCCGAGCAATACATTCACTGCTCGGCTTTCGTTTCGAAAACCTGTGTGCGTAACTGTCAGCGTGTAGGAAGAGGGAGCGAGAAAGAAGAACCGGTACACACCCTCTCGATCAGTTTTCGCGGATTGGATGTTACCCTTGCGGTTGTCTTTAATCTCGACGTATGCAGCCGGCAGAACCGCCCCGCTCTGGTCGGTAACAACCCCAGTCAACCCGCCAGAAGTTGTTGTTTGAGCTATAAGGACACGCGGGGCCAGAACAGTCAGAAGCACGGCGCAAAACGGAAATTGTGCCAGCCGCATCCTCATCGAACCACCCCAGTTGATTCGATCGAGTAGATCGCAGGTCAACAGAGTTGCATCATACCCCCAAATTTAGCTTGATTGTGCAACGAGCGCGACCGATTCGGCATTCCCTTGCAACTTGGGTCACCGACCAAGAGATCACTGGTCCCACGCGTTTGCGAAGCCTGAAAAGGTGGGCCCCGAAATGTGCCGTACGCTTCGAGCCCCTATGCGCTGCGCCAAAACGGGCTTTTTTCGGGTAAGTGATTGATTCCGAAGAGTGATTGCACCTGCTGTGCCGATGAGTGTGCGTTAACTCTTAATCAGCAGATTGAAGTCTCCGATTCCTTTTGCGTTCAGCATCTTTTCGTTCACTTGCGGCTTCGGATGCCCCCTTTGGGGCTCGCCTCTGATTGCGGGTGGATCACGGGCTACACGGAAGTAATCCCTTTTAGAGAAAGACGCCTTCACCTGAATGTGAATCTTTCCACTGGCCAGAAGTCCTCTTCTGGGAAGTCAGCCGCGGTCAGTCGAGTTTCTCCCGAATAACGGGCAAACCTTCCATACCGGTAAGGTCAGGGTTGCCGACCAACCCGCTCACGATCCGGCGGTAACTTCCCAGATCGCGGTTTCGGCCCCGCGAGCGCCAGTTCCCCACACGCTAGCATCAGATCTTTCGGGCTACCATCAGATACAGCTTGGATCCATCTCTGTACGTGATCACTTCGAACCCCAATGGTTCAAGGAGAGCCTCGAACGCCTCTCTGGTGGGAAATGGCTCAATAAACAGATCGCTGGTGGTTCTTAGCTGATCAACGAAGGCACGCCCTTCGGGATGGCTGACCACAAGACGCCCACCTGACCGAAGCATGCGTGCCGCATTTCGGCACGCGGCTGGTTTATCTGCAATATTCCCGTACATACCATTCATAAAGATGGCATCCAAGCTGCTGGCGCCCAAGTCCAGCGACGCGATATCAGCATGGAAAGTGCGGACTGCTGGGTATTTGTTCTGAACCCGCTGCAGCATCCTTTCGGCCACGTCGCAAGCCAATATTGCAGTCGGCTGGTAGGACTGAATTAAGGGGATCAGGACCCCGACTCCTGTTCCGACATCCAGAACGACCTCGCCGGAGCTCAACCCGGCTGAAGAAACAATCTCCCGCAGGCGTGCCATCACT
>Ga0187889_10003021_pt1 | contig 15418 bp, 19 predicted proteins | sample June2016WEW_7_10_2_FD_132992 | JGI IMG/M metagenome (GOLD analysis project Ga0187889, IMG submission 132992) | Peatland microbial communities from SPRUCE experiment site at the Marcell Experimental Forest, Minnesota, USA - June2016WEW_7_100 | ecosystem: Environmental > Terrestrial > Soil >... | reverse complement strand
CGCCGACGCGGGAGAGGTCAACCCTTTCCCTGACCCTTGGCGAAGTCTTCTGGCTAAGACCGGTCCCGGCCGGCCGCGCTCGCGATAAGGAAATTCCCGGCGCGGAGGCTCACGCCGGCTCAGCCGTACGGACCGACCTCGTCCAGGAGGTCGACGTGCGTGAGCAGCATCCGGCGGCAGCAGTACCGGTTCAGCCCGAGGGCGTCCAGCACGGCTCCCGCGGGCTCGCCGCGCGCGGTCCGTTCGCGGTACTCGTCCCAGTGCTGGCCGATCACGGCCCCGCAGGTGAAGCAGCGGACCGGTACCATCATCGTCATCGATCGAACACCTCCGAGCTCAGCGGTACGACTTCTGCCGGCGCTTGCGGGCCCCGCGGCCGCCGGGGCGCTTCGGCAGCTTGCGGCGCGGGTCGTTCACGAGGAGCGAACGGTCGTAACTCTTGAACATCTCCTTCAGCTGGTCGTCCTTGAGCCACGCGATGAGCCCGCGGGCCACGGCCGTCCGTGCCGCCGAGGCCTGGCCGACATAGCCCCCGCCCGCGACGTGGACCGCGATGTCGAGGTTCTTCGCGCGGTCCCCGACCATCAAGAGCGGTTCCTGGACCTTCTGGCGGATGATCTCGGGCTCGACGATCTCGAGCGGGCGGTCGTTGAACCGGACCCGACCGGCTCCCTTTCGCACGGTGGCGCGGGCGACCGCCGTCTTGCGCTTACCCGTGGCCATGACGATCGTCGGGGCCTTCATCCACGGGCCCCCAGGAGCTTCGTGATCTCGGCGAGCGTGACCGGCGGACGGAGGGTCGGCCGGGCCTTCGCGCCCTCGATCGTCTCCGTCGGATGCCCCGCGTACTCGGGCGGGACCCCGATGTGGACCTGGAGGCGGCGGAACGCGACCTTGCCGCGGGTCTGCAGGTGCGGAAGCATGCCGCGGACGGTGCGGCGGAATATCCGGTCGGCGTACCGGGGGAAGTGCGGCCCGCTGCGGACTGAGCCGCGGGCGCGGGCCTCGGTGTAGTGGGCGACCACCTGCGAGCGACCGCCAGTCACGACGCTCTGCTCGGCGTTCACTACGACGATCGTCTCGCCGTTCAAAAGGCGCTTCGCGATCAAGCTCGCGGCCCGGCCGAGGACGAGGCCGGTCGCATCCACGACCGTGACGGGCGGCGCCGGAGCGTTAGGCAAAGAGACGCACCCCTGCCCCGTCGGGCTTGGTCTTGAGAAGGTCGCTGACGGTGATCGCGACCCCGCCGGCCGCGTGGATCTTCGTCCGGGCCTCTTTCGAGTAGGCGAAGGCGGCGACGGTGAGCTTCTTCGAGAGCCGCCCTTCGGAAAGGAGCTTTCCGGGGACGATGACGGTCTCGCCGGCCTCGGTCAGCCGCTCGAGATGGCCCACGTTCACGGGGGTCACTTGGTGTCGGGGACGTTCCAGGCGCTCCGCGACCGAAGCCCAGATCGGGGCCTCGTTCGAACGCGCTGCCCGGCGCAGCTCAACGATGAGCCGGACGAGCTCCGAATTGTCCTTAGGAATGGGATGGGCCATGGGCGGGACGCCCTCGACCCGGGTGGCTCATATAAGCGTTGCCGCTTCGAGAGATGCCGGAACGACGCCCACCGGTCGCCGGTGGTCCGGTCGAGCGCTCCTGCGCTTCCATTACCGGCCAACGGTTAAATACGCCAGCCCGCCATCGGCGCTCGAGGCCCTCCCTATGCGTAAGTTCCTCACCGAACTCCGAGGAAAGACCGTGATGACGAACGACGGCCAGATCCTGGGCATGATCGACAACTTCGTCGTCGACACGTTGACGGGCGGGATTGCCCACGTCCTCGTGACGCCGAGCGAGGACGTCGAACAGCGCCTGTTCCAGAGCGACGCGTCGGGCCGGCTCGTGCTCCCCTTCAAGAGCATGCGCGCGGTGAAGGACGTCGTCGTGATGGACATTGGGAAGTAACCCGTCCCCGCCCCCGCTCGTTTCGGTCGTCATCACCGTCCGTAACGAAGCGCTGCACATCGACCAGCTCCTCGAGAGCCTCCTCGTTCAGGACGGCCCGTTCGAGGTCGTCCTAGTCGACTCCGAGAGCCGCGACGGCACCCGGGAAGCGGCCGAGGCGTTCTCGGCCCGTCACCCCGGCATCCTCCGGGTCTTCGAGCGGTCGGGGTCGCGTGGGGTCGGCCGGAACGCGGGCGTGGACGAGGCCCGCGGGGAGTTCATTGCGTTCATCGACGGCGATTGCTTCGCGGACTCCCAGTGGCTGAAGCGCCTGCGGGAGGGCCTTACCCGGTCCCCCGTAGTAGCCGGTCGCACAGCCGTCGTGGGGAAGCATCGCTATGGCCAGCTCGAGCGGGTCGAGCTGCTGCAGAAAGGGTTCGACGTCACGTTCCCCTCGTGCAACCTCGCCTACCGCCGAGAGCTGTTCGTGAGCCTGGGAGGGTTCGATACGCGGTTCATCACCGCGGAGGACATCGACCTCAACATGCGGGCCGTGCAGGCCGGGGCCACGATCGTCTACCGGCCGGAGGCGGTCGTCTACCACCACATGCGCACCACGTTCCTCGGTTCCTCATGCAGGCGTTCTGGAACGGCTACGGCCGAAAGCAGCTCACGGAGAAGCACGGCAGCCTGTGGGGGCGCTATCGGCTCCGTCAGCTGATCGTGGACCAGCGCGGGGTCATGGCGTGGGCTCGCCTCACGGCGGCGCTCGCCGGGTACACCAGCCGCGTCGCCACAGGAAGCTCCCACCGATTGGCTTCCGAGCGCAAGGCACCGGAGCCTAGCGCGTCGCCGACGTGAGCAAGAAAGAGAGAGAAAGAGAACGCCCGGGGCCGTCGAGCCCCTCCCGTCCGTCGGGTAGGTGCTTAGTTAGTTAGTTCAGTTCGCTTTCAGGAGGTCGGCGACCTTGACGACCTCGGCGAGGACCTTCGTCAGGTCCGCGGTCTGGTCGACGACGGCGACGAGGAGGGCCTTCTTGCCGCTCCCCACGATGATCGTCTTGGAGTCGTTCCCCTCGATCACGATCCGCTCGGGCGGGGCTCGGTTGAGCTCCGTGTTGGCGGTGGCGGCCGCTCCGAGGATGGTGGCGCACATGATCGCGAACGTCTCGGTGTAGACCCCGGTGGGCACGTCCGCGTAGAGGACGAGGCCATCGCGCGAGACCAGGGCGGTCGCGATCCCGCCGATGCGGGTTTTGAGGTCCTTTACGACTGCCCCTACGTTTCCCGTCGCCATCACTTCATTCCCCTCCTTACAGCTCCTCGATCCGGAAGCGGCACTCGGGGGACCCGGTGCTAGAGCACATCTCCTCAGTGCATTTAACGCGCCCCCCTTTAAAACGTTCGTAGAACTCGCGAAGCATGCCCCGGAGACGGTGGCAGGTCGGGATGTCGCTCGGGGCGACCTCGATCGACCCTTTCACGACCACTTCCGGGTCGGAGAAGGTGACCTCCTCGACCCATCCCCGTTCCTTCAACAGATGGGCGACGCGGTCGAAATAGTGCGCCCGGTCCTTGAGGGCCTCCTCGGCCATCGCCGATCCGATGACCGATCCCTCCTTGAAGAACAGTCCGTGGCACGCATGCGACATCACGCTCTCGTACAGCTCCATAATCTGGTGGAGCTCGGTCTGGTCGATCTTGACGGACCGCATGGACACGGGTCGCACCAACGTGGTCTGTATATATGTTATCAGTCGAGCGGCGGTGGGTCGGCCCGTCACTCCCCTTCGGTCCCTTCGGCCTCGGTCGGGGAGCCCCCGGCCGCGAGCGTGGACTCGAGCACGGCCAGGGTGGTCAGCCGCCCGGTCAGCACCTTCGGCCACGCGTCCCGGCGGTCGAGCAGCACGGACGGTAGACCGGCGCGCGCCGCGGCCCGTACATCGCTCCAGAAGAGGTCGCCGACGTACGCGACCCGCTCGTGAGGCACGCCCAGCGCCTCGGCCGCGGCCCGGAACGCGGACCGGTCCGGGACGCAGGGTCCCGGGCCGTCCCCCGAGCCGAGCAAGAGGGTCTCGGGAAGGCCGCACCGGTGGAGGAGCCAGCGGGCGGATTCCGCGGGGAGGGGGGTCACCGCCCCGAACTTGATGCCACGCGCCCGCAGACGGTCGAGGGCGCGCGGAACGTCCTCGTACCGCTCGACCTCGCCCGCGGGACGCAAGAAGCGGCGCACGACCGCCTCGGTCTCGGGGAGGGGGAGAGGGTGTCCCGCGACGGTCGCGAGCGCGTTCGCGAGATGCTCCCGGAGGGCCTCCGCGTCGGCGGGCGGGGCCTTTCCGGTGAGGCCCTGCCAGCGACGGCGGTCCCAGCTCTTGAGGGACCGACGGACCGCGGCCTTCACCCGACGGTCGCCCAGCACGGGGCCTTGGGGACGCCAGGCCCACTGCCAGGCGGCCGGCGTTTGGAACGGGACGAGCACGTCGTCGAGGTCGAACAGTACGGCGTCGACCTCGTGAGGACCGTAGGAGAGCGTCACGGTCGGTGCGACACTACGGGCGCCCGCTCTTCTGTAGCTCGAGCAGGTCCTCGGTCGATACCTTCTCGCCCTTCTTCAGTCGGGCGAGGAAATCCTCTTCCTTCGGCGGCTCGGCCTCGCCCCACGTCTGCGGAGCGCGACCGCCGCGGGCCGCGTAGAGCATCTTCTCGATGTCCCGGACCTCTTCGATCGCGGCGATGTGGGCGCGGTGCGCCTCGTCCGCCTGGGCCTTCACCTCGAGGAGGTGGGTCTGGACCTCGTCCGCCTGGCGGCGGAGCGCGTCCACGGACTCGTACAGCACGACCATCGCCTCGTGCTCGCGCTGGGCGTCCTCGGCGAACTTCCCCACCGCGGCGTGGTGGGTCTCGGCCTCCGTTCGCGCTTCGGTGAACTCCTTCAGGGTTTGCTCGACCTCGGGGTCCTGGCGGAGCTGTTCGTCCTGCTCCCGGATCGAGTCCTCGAGGCGCTTCATCTCCTCGATGAGCCGCTTCTCCTGCTCACCGGTGAGCGCCGTGGTCATGTGCCGTAACTCGAGCTCCTTGAGCTCCTTGCGGAGCCGCCAGACGGGCACGGCCCCGGCCCTCGGCTGACGGGTCCGCTTCAGCTCCTGGACCTTGTCCCCCAGCTCCTGGAACTTGTGGTTCCACTCTTCGCGCAGCCGCTTTTCCTCGCGGACCTGCGTGTTGAAGGTGTCGCGGAGCCGCCGATGGTCCTGGGCCTCGGCGCTCTTGTCGTGGAGCTCGTCCAGGATGCGGGACCGGGTCTCCGCCGTCGTTCGGGCTTCCGCGTTCAGCCGGTCACGCTTCGCGCGCGACTCATCGGCTTTCGCGTTAGATTCAGCCCGCTTCCGTTCAAGTTCTTCGATCGCGTCGCTCAAGGCCACCGTTCCGCCGTAGGAGCACGTCCTGGGTCGGGGAAAGTTTCGACAGAAGTGCGCGATATAAAGGCTTCCGCGGCACGCCGACCGTGCTTTCTCCTGCCGCGTCAGTCTAATAACCGCGACTCTCGATGATTCGGGCCGTGGACGAGGTCGGCCGCATCTACGGCGACGTAGGGCTGGGTCAGTTCCACCTCAGCCTTTCCCAGCCCGTCGAACGGGGCGATTACCTGGCGGTCGACGACGAGCTCCACGGGAAGGTCCTCTGCCAGCTGGACGACCTGAAGCGCAAAAGCGACCTCGGGCTCGAGGCGGCCGGAGCGCTCAAGCCGACGGAAGAGGCGCCGATCCACGAGAACCTGCTCGGCCTGGTCCGAATCATCGGCTATCGGGACGCACGGGGGGTCGTGAAGATCCCCACCATCCCGTTCCGACCGGGGGCCCACGTCTTCCGGGCCGATGAACCGCTCATCGCCGAGGTCCTCGGCCTGAAGCACCGGCCGAACTCCGGCGCGTACGTGGGACTGCTGCGGAACCACGCGATCCACGTCGAGCTCGACATCAACCAGCTCGTCCAGCGGCACGTGAGCGTGCTCGCCAAGACGGGCGGCGGGAAGAGCTACCTCTTGGGCGTCCTCATCGAGGAGCTGCTCCGGCACAAGGTGACGTGCGTCGTCATCGACCCGCACGGGGAGTACGGCTCCCTGCGCTTCTCCTCGGAGCCGAACGGCGGGCATGCGCGCTTCGGCGTCTCCGCCCAGGGGTTCGCCAAGCAGGTCCGGGAGTTCTCCCCCGACGCGACGCTCAACCCGGGAGCGAAGCCGCTCACCTTCTCGCTCCGCCACCTCGACCCGCGCGAGCTCCTCGTCTTCATGGGGCTGACGAACGTGAAGACGTTCCTCCCTCCCCTCAAACAGATCATCGAGCGCGTCAGCATCAGCACGCCCGACTTCACCGTCCATGACTTCGTCCGCGCGGCCGAGGCGGGCGAGGGAGCCGTCGCGGAGACGCTCCACGAGCGGCTCGAGTACGTCGAGCAGACGAAGCTCCTCGGCCCTCAGGGAACGAGCCTGAACGAGCTCGTGAAGGAGGGCGATGCGACCCTCATCAACCTGCGCGGGGTGGCGCCCGACGTCGCGGAGCTCGTGGTCGCTCGGATCGCCTCGACCCTCTTCGACAACCGCAAACGGGGGAAGATCCCGCCGCTCTTCCTCGTCATCGAGGAGGCGCACAACTTCGCCCCCCAGCAGGGTCAGGTGACGAGCTCGCGGATCCTGAAGAACATCGCGAGCGAAGGGCGGAAGTTCGGCCTCGGCCTGTGCGTCGTCACCCAGCGCGCGGCCCGCATCGACAAGAACGTCCTCTCGCAGTGCAACACCCAGCTGATCCTTCAGGTCACGAACCCCCTAGACCTGAAGGCGATCACCCAGTCGATCGAAGGGCTCACGAACGGGATGACCGAGATGATCCAGTCGCTGCCCGTCGGGGTCGCCCTCATCACCGGCGGCGGCTACCACACGCCGCTCTTTTGCGAGGTCCGTCCCCGTTCTACCCGCCACGGCGGGGAAAGCGTTCAGATCGTCGCGGCCTGACGGGCCCGTTTGGACCTGGTTCTGAGTGCCGGGATCAGGAATCAGCCTCGGAGGCTTCGCAAGACCGCCACGCAACTCACGGCCCAGAGAATGCACACGAAGATCGCGCCGTTGGCAAACTGGAAGACCCAACCCGTGACCTTTCCAGTGACGTACACCCATACAGTGATCCCAACGGCGAGCGTGACCGCCGCCGCGAGGCACGCGGACCAAATCACCGGTCTCCAGTCGCGGCGTGCCATGCTCGGGTAGGAATCGACGTTACTTCCGCCCGTCGCTCCCTTCCCCCGTCGGGAGGACCGCGTCCCAACAGGATGGTTCAGCCTCGCGGAGGCGCGGTCTCCAGGTACCGGGTCACGAGTCGGACCCCGAACGCGGTTGCGCCGATGTTCTGGTACGCCGGCTGGTACTTGCGGGTCTTGGCCGTGGTGTAGGCCGGTCCGGCGATGTCGAGGTGCGCCCACGGGGTCGTGCCCACGAACGTCTCGAGGAACGCGGCGGCGGTCAGCATCCCGGCGACCGCGATCTCGGTCGAGTTGCGGACGTCCGCGATCTCGCTCTTCACGAGCTCCCGGTGGTAGTCGGTGAGCGGCATATGCCAGACCGGCTCGCCCGTCGCCGCCGAGGCGAGGAGGAGCCCTTGGGCCAGCTTCTCGTCGTTGGAGACGAGCCCGGCGGTGTCGTCGCCGAGCGAGACCACCTGGGCCCCGGTCAGCGTCGCGAGGTCAATCACCTCGTCGGGGCGGTACTGCTTGACGACGTACCCGAGCCCGTCCGATAGGACGACACGGCCCTCGGCGTCGGTGTTGATGACCTCGATCGTCTTTCCGTTGAACGAGCGGACCACGTCGCCCGGCCGGTAGGAGGTCCCGCTCGGGACGTTCTCCGCGCAGCACATGACCCCGATCACGCGGGGTGGGACCTTCAGCGTCGCCGCCGCGCGCAGGATGCCGAGGACGGCGACCGCCCCCGACTTGTCGAACTTCATCTCCTGCATGCTCATCGCGGGCTTGATCGAGATCCCGCCCGAGTCGAACGTGATCCCCTTGCCGACCACGGCGACCGTCCGTCCGCGACGGGCCCCACCGGGGTACTCGAGGACGACCATGCGCGGTGGGTGGCCGGACGAGCCGCTGCCGACCGCGAGGATCCCCCCGCATCCCATCTCGGCGAGCTTCTTCTCGTCGAAGACGCTGACCTTGAGCCCGAACTCCTTGCCGAGCGCGACCGCCTCTTCTGCGAGGCGCTCCGGGGAGGCCGTGTCGGCCGGCAGGTTCGCGATGTCCCGGGTCCAGACGACCACGTCGTCGATTGTCGCCTGGTCGTTCACGATCTTCTTGAGGGCCGCCTCGTCCCGCGAGAACTCCTCACCGAGGTGGATGCTGGCGTCCTCGACGCCGCCCTCGCTCGTCGACTTATACTTCTAACTCGTAGTTGCCCAGGATGGCTCCGTCCGTGAGGGCGGCGACCGCCGCCTCGCTGCGGACGTTGTCGACCACGAACGAGCCCAAGCGGAAAGCGACCGTCCGGGCCCCTTTCCCCTTGAAGCCCCGAACGACCTCGGCCGCCGCGCGCCGAACGACGTCGGGGGTGTACTTCGCGTGCGGGCCGAGGCCGATGAGCGCGATGCGGCCCTTGCCGTCCGGTCGGTGGAAGACGGTGAGCTCCTTCCGCTTCCCCTTGACCTCCTTTCGAGCCCAAGCGGCCTTGATGAGCCCGCGGGTCGCCTCGTCCTCCTTCTGGAGTGTCCGGGGGAACGTGTCGTCCTTCTCGGGGCGCTCGAAGACGCCGCTCGCCGTGATGTCCGCCGCGGCCGTGAGGCCGTCGCGGCGGTCGACCTGGACCTTCATGGTCCCTCGGTCGGCCCGTGCCTAGAACGAGGGTCGAATCTTCTGTCGGTCGATGCGAATTCCGGCAGGCGTGATGGCGAGCAGGTTCTTTGCGATCCCAGCGACATCGCCACCCGTATCCTTCGCGATGTTCTTGAGGTCGATGCTCATTCTCTTCACGGCCATCTGGTCGTTCGAGATGGACGTATAGTCGAGCAGAATGATGTCGCCCTGGTAGGCGAGTTTCGAGATCCCGTGCAGGTCCTCGAAGCGGATGATCTCCGCCAGCCGAACGGTCCCCTTCTGACCGGCGAGCGCGCCGGCCTCGTCCTCGAAGCTCATCGCGCCGAGGTCAAGGAACGTCCCTTCTTCCAGTGTATCGGACCCGTGGTGTCGCCGGAGAATGCCGCTTTTGCTCATGGAGAAGTGCCCCCGCTACCGGGAGCCTCGACGGAGAGGTTGCTTCTTAAGGCTATTGTTCGACTACGCCGCCGACGCCCGTCGTGGGGCCTTTGCTCGATGGGTCGGAGGGGCGGCGCGCGAACCGAATACAGAAGGTGACCCGGTAGAGGTCCTGGCCGTTCTTGCGGCCGACCAGGCTCGAGGACTCCTTCAGGGACGCGCCGAAGCGCTGTTTGGCGAGCTTGGCCACCGCCCGGGCCGCGAGCGTGTCGGTGAAGAAGCAGTTCCAGCCCTCGGGGAGCTCCTCGCGCCAGGCGACCGCGTTGCGCCAATCCGGACGCATCTCCCGGACCAGGCGGGTCCACTCCTCCTCGAGCCGGGCGCGTAGCGCGATCGGTTTCTCGCTCGGTCCGTCCGCCGGCCCTCGCATCTGGATGGTCGCGGTGTAGTACTTCCCGCTCTTTCGGCTGCACTCGGGGCACGTCATGCGGATGGTCCGCACCGAGAGCGGTACCTCGACATCCCGCTCGATGCCACGGAAGCGCACGCGCGCGCGGCCGACGAGCTCGCGGACGGTCGCTGTGGCCATCGTCTCCTCCCATTGCACCCGGCGGACCGCCACCTCGTCGGGAATCTGAAGGAACGGGGCGAGGTCCTCCGCGGTCAGGACCGGGCTCGACCCTGCCCGCTCCCAGTGAGCGCCTCGCCTTCGGGCCCCGCAGGTAGGACAGACGGTCACCTCGGCCCGCTTCGGGGCGGAGAGGAGGGGGGTCCGGTCGGCGGCGCACTCGGCGCACACGCCGTCGACGAGCGACCGGCCGGTCGCGCCGCAGACCACGCAGAACTCCCCTTCGCTCATCGCCGATTTCCGTGGAGAGGAAGAATGGCCACCCGCCCTCGTAAGGTTCGCGGTGCGGTTCCGAGAACCGCCCTACCCGCTCATCGCGATGATCTCGGCGTGCGGGACCCCGCCGAGCGTTCCGACCCCGTCAGCGGAGACGAAGCCCCCCTCCGCGGCGAGCTTCATCACCCGCTCGCCGAGCAGGTTCGCGATCGTGGCGCGCTGAAGGGCCCAGAGCAGCTCCTCTCGGGAGACCCGCCGCTCCCCGTAGAACTGGGCCGAGACCTTGACCGTGCGGCCCTTGTCGCCGACCGGGAGGTCCCGGCCGAGGAGGTCCGCGTCGCACGCGGCGACCACGAACTCGGAGCGGACCCGATGGACCCGCATCACCACCCCGTCGTCCATGGATTGGCCTCCGGTGCTCGAACCCGCAGGACCGAGGGGAAATAAAGAGGGGGCCGGCTCGCGCCCGTCAGAAGCGGACGAGCTGGTACTGGTTCGGGCGGGGCTCGATGATCTCGCCCTGGTTGCGCATCGTCTGGAGGATCGAGTCCGCGTGCGCGATCGAGATGCGGGCCTTCTCGGCCGCTTCGTGGTACTGCTCGATCGTGAACGTCCCGTTCGCCTGCTCCTGGAGGTCGCGCATGACCCGCATCGCGATGTCCATGCGCTCGCGCTGGCTGTGGCTGACGCCCGTCTGGGTGAGGTCGATGTCGAGCTTCCCTTCCTCGGTCATCGAGACGCGCTTGAGGAAGCTCTGCATGACGTGGATCGCCCGTTCGGCGTCCTCGATGCCCACCTCGCTCGAGAGGCGTGCCCGGGCCGCGGCCTCGCTCAGACGGACGAGCGCCTCGAGCTGCCGCGCCGTGATCGGGACGGGGGCGTTCGGCTCCTCGCCCTGCCGACGGACCTGGACGTAGTAGTTCTCGATCGCGTCGAGCGCGGCCTGGCTCAGCGTCGGGCGGACCGTGCGGCGGGCGAACGCGATGTACTTCTTGAGGAGGTCGGGGGGGAACGGCGAGCCGCCGGGTCCCGCGAACTCGGCGTACTCGCCGGGGTGCTCGACCTCGCGATGCGAGGCGAGGATCTTGTGCGAGAGGGACCGGTCCCGTTACTGGTTCGGGATGTCCCGGATCGAGAAGATGACGTCGAACCGGGAGAGGAGCGTGGGCGGGAGGTCCAGCTGTTCGGCGATCGTCCGGTCGTTCGTGAACCGGCCCCATTTCGGGTTCGCCGCGGCGAGGACGGGGCAGCGAGCGTTGAGGGTCGAGGTGATCCCGGCCTTGGCGATCGACACGGTGCCCTGCTCGAGCGTCTCGTGCATCGCCGAGCGGTCCTCGGCGCTCATCTTGTCGAGCTCGTCGATGATCGCCATCCCTCCGTCGGCGAGCACGAGCATGCCCGCCTCGAGCACCCAGCGGCCCCCCGCGAAGTCGTCCTTCACGGCCGCGGCCGTGAGACCTGCGGCGGTCGCTCCCTTGCCGGAAGTGTAGATCCCCCGGGGGGCGACGTCCGCGATGTAGCGGAGAAGCTGGCTCTTCGCGGTACCGGGGTCACCGACCAGAAGGACGTGGATGTCGCCGCGCACCCGGATGCCGTCCGCATGACGCTTCTCGACCCCGCCGAAGAGCTGGAGCGAGATCGCCTCCTTCTCCTCCTCCATCCCCTTGATGGTCGGCGCGAGCGAGAGGACGATCTTGTCGACGACCGTCGGGTCGCCACGGAACTGCTCGATGAGCCGGATGTCCTCCGGAGTCAGGTCGATCTCCTCGTACTCGCGGGTCTTCGATTCGAAGGAGTTCCCGAGGACCATCAGGTCGAACGTCGTGTTGCGCACAACGCCGCTCCGCGAAGCGGTCGCCCGCTGGAAGCTCTTCAGGACCCCGTTGAGGACGATCCGGTTCCCCGGCAGCACCTTTCCCGTCAGGTCCTCCATGAGCAGCACGGAGAGTCCCTGCGGGTGGGCCCCGTGCCGAAGCGTCTCGGGGTGCTCCTGGATCTCGATGCGCTGGGCATCCACGTAGGTCGACTCCTCGGCGACCAGGCGGAACCGGGTTCGGCCCTGCGTCTTCCCGCAGCCGCCCTGAGACTCGGGGCACTCGAGCGGCTCTCGGAAGACGAGAGAGGTCTCGTCCTGCGGTTCGTGGAACTTCGTCCGGCAGGCCACGCACTCGAAGACCGCGTCCCGGATCTGGGGCCGCACCTCGGAGACCCGGCGAACGATCCCGTCGAGCGCGACGAACCGGTTCAGGTCGGACTCCCGGATCGCGCGGATGGTGCGGTGCGCGGTGAGGGGGAGCCCGATGATCCGTAGCCGGAGGCCTTCGGCCTCCGGTCCCGCGACCGGCAGGAGCTCCTTCATCGCGCGGATGCCCGCGTCGATGACCTCCTCGGGTCGCTCGAGCAGGAGGTCGGCGAGGGGAGTGTCGGCGCCGTCCAAGGCCGCGAACGGGAACTCGAGCGACCGCTCCTCGGGGAAACGGTCGTGGAGGTGGAGGATCCGGGGCCGGAAACCGGCCTCCTCGAGCACGGCGCCCCAGCGGCTCTGGAGCTCGGGCGGCGCGGGGAGGGTCCTCTTGACAGCGACCATCGATCGGACGGACCTCCGCTACGGGTCGAGGCGGTAGCGGTCGCGGGGGAACAGGCGGGCCTCCCGTATATTGGGGAGCCCCGCCAGGACCTGCACCACCCGGTCGACACCGAGCCCCCAACCGCCGTGGGGGGGCATCCCGAACCGGAACGCCTCGAGGTACCCCGAGAACTTCTCGGGGTCGAACCCAGCGCTCTCGATGTTCGCCTTCAAGCGGTCGAGCCGGTGCTCCCGGGCGCCGCCGCTCGCGATCTCCAGGCCGCGGAAGTCGAGGTCGAAGTAGTACGTGAGCCGCGGGTTCGTGTCCTGCCGCTGGGCGTAGAACGTCCCCGCCTTGATCGCGGTCGGGTAGTCGGTGATGAAATAGAGCGGGACGCCGAACTCTCGGTCGACGTGCTCGCCGATCGCCTTCTCGTCCTCGGTCCCGAGGTCCTCCTCGGAGCCGGGGCGGCCGAGCCACTCGACGCACTTCGCGAACGGGATCCGCGGGAAAGGGGTCTTCGGTTCGGGGATGCGCTCCGCGAGCGCGTTCCCCCGCCCGGCGAGGTCCTTCTTCGTCGTGATGAAGGCGTCGGTCACGATTCCCTCGAGGGCGTTGCGGACGTCCTCCACGGAGTCGATGAACCCCATCTCCCCGTCGAGGCTCGCGAACTCGGTGATGTGGCGGACCGTGTCGGACGGCTCGGCCCGGAACGCGGGCGCGATCTCGAAGACCCGCTCGAGGCCGGCGCCGATCAGCATCTGCTTGTACAGCTGCGGGCTTTGGGCGAGGTAGGCTCGTCCGTCGAAGTAGTCGACCGCGAAGAGGGTCGCACCTCCCTCCGCACCCTGGCGCAGGAGCTTCGGGGTCTCGACCTCGAGGAAGCCGCGGCGAATGAATGCGTCGCGGAACCCCGCTAGGAGGCTCGAGCGCAACTCGAACACTGCGCGGACCGCGGGCTTACGTAGATCGAGCACGCGGTGGTTGAGGCGGGTGTCAAGCTCGGCGCCGACCTTGTCGACGATCCCGAGCGGGAGAGGCACTTCGGCCCGAACGATGACCTCGACCGCCGTGGGGATCAGCTCGACCCCTCGGTTCGCCCGCTCGGACCGGTGGACCGTTCCCTCGACGGCGACCACCGATTCGCGGGGGAGCTCGGAGAAGAGCGCGAAGAGCGCGGGGTCGGTGACTCCCTTCTTCAGCGTGACCTGGGTCGTCCCCGAGCCGTCCCGTACGAGAGCGAACGCTACGCCCCCCAGGGCTCGGTAGTCCTCGAGGTGTCCGGCGACCCGGACGACCGCGCCGTCCAGTTCTTTGAGCTCACGCGAGAGCCGGCGTGGCGGCGACAGGGGACGCGACCTCCTTTCGAGCCATAGCGGCCCGGACCAGCTCCATGTAGAGCGGGTGGGGCGCCTCGGGACGGGAAAGGAACTCGGGGTGGTACTGGACCCCGACGAAGAACGGATGGCTGGGCATCTCGAGGACCTCGACCCGCCCGTCGACGCTCATCCCGCCGACCACGAGGCCGTGGGCCGCGAGGGGCTCGATGTACTTCGGGTTGATCTCGTAGCGATGCCGATGGCGCTCCCAGATCTCGCCCTTCCCGTAGAGGCCGGCGACCTTGGAGCCGGGGGTGAGGATGATCCGCTGAGCCCCGAGGCGCATCGTGCCGCCGAGTTCGTGCAGTCCCTTCTGCTCCTCGAGGACGCAAACGACCGGGTCCGGGGTTGTCGCGTCGACCTCGGTCGTGTTCGCCTTCGGGAGCCCGAGCACGTTGCGCGCGGCCTCGATGGCCGCGAGCTGGAAGCCGTAGCAGATTCCCAGGTAGGGGATCTTCCCGGTCCGGGCCACCTCGACCGCCTTGATCTTGCCCTCCGTGCCCCGCGAGCCGAACCCCCCGGGCACGATGATCGCGTCCGAGCGCTGGAGACGGGCCAAGAGGGAGGGATTCTTCGGGATGTCCTCGGAGTCGTACCACTGGAGACGGATCTCGACACCGAGCGAACCCTGGCAGTGATGGAACGCCTCGGAGTGCGAGAGGTAGGCGTCGCGGAGCTCCGTGTACTTCCCGACGACCGCGACCTCGACTGACCCGTCGCACCGACGGTACGTCGCGAGGAACTCCTTCCACGTGGTGTAGTCCGGCGGGCGCTCGGGAAGGCCCAGGATGCGGGTCAGGAGCGTCCCGACGCCCTGGGCTTCGAGCACGAGAGGGACCTCGTAGATCGAGGGCTGGTCGGGCACGGCGATCACCGCGTCGGGCGGGACGTCGCAGAAGAGCGAGATCTTCGCTTTGATGTCGGAGGTGATCGGTAGGGGACCCCGGCAGATGATGACGTTCGGTCGGATCCCGATCGCCCGCAGCTCCCGGACGGAGTGCTGGGTCGGCTTCGTCTTCGGTTCTCCGACGGGCCCGACCACGGGGACCAGGGTCGTGTGGACGAACGCCATGTGGCCCTCGCCGAGCTCGTAGGAGAGCTCGCGCAACGCCTCGAGGAACGGCATCGACTCGATGTCACCGACGGTGCCTCCGACCTCGACCAGGACGACCTCGGCGCCCGTGGCCTGCGCCACCTCCCGAATCGATCGTTTGATCTCTCCCGTCACGTGCGGGATGATCTGGACCGTGTTGCCGAGGTAGTCGCCCCGCCGCTCCTTCTCGATCACCGAGCGGTAGATCTTGCCCGTGGTGAGGTTGTGGGTCCCCGCCATGTTCTGGCCCAGGAACCGCTCGTAGTTGCCGAGGTCGAGGTCGGCCTCGGTGCCGTCGTCCAGCACGAAGACCTCGCCGTGCTGGTACGGGTTCATCGTGCCCGCGTCCACGTTGAGGTAGGGGTCGATCTTG
>Ga0187889_10003015_pt1 | contig 15445 bp, 9 predicted proteins | sample June2016WEW_7_10_2_FD_132992 | JGI IMG/M metagenome (GOLD analysis project Ga0187889, IMG submission 132992) | Peatland microbial communities from SPRUCE experiment site at the Marcell Experimental Forest, Minnesota, USA - June2016WEW_7_100 | ecosystem: Environmental > Terrestrial > Soil >... | reverse complement strand
GCACTAGTGGAGTAAAATACCGAAATAGTCTTCTGGTCTGTTGTCCCGTTTGAAGTTCCCGATGCTGTACAGGCAATCCAGGATTGATTGGTAGATATCGAGAAATTGAGTGTACCGGAACCTGAGTTCCAGATTTGGAATGTTTGGGTTTCTGCGTTACACCCTTGCGAACATGAATTTGTAAGAGATGCAGGAGAACATGATATGGCGGGAGAGAGGACAGTGAGACTCACCGGGATAGTCTGCGGGCTATTCGATGAGCCCGGGTCTACCATCGTGATATTCGCAGTATAAATCCCTGGGGTAAGGCTGGAGGTTGTATAATTAACAGTAATGGTTTTTTTATCTGATACACCTGTTGAGGAGCCGCTTGTTGGAGTGCAGGAAACCCAAGTTTGATCAGTTGATATCGTGTAATTCACAGTCCCTGCCCCTGAGTTCCAGACTTGGAATGATTGGGCTGCGGCATTGTTCCCATGTGAACATGAATTTGTCAGAGATGTTGGAGAACTTGCAATTGTAGGAGGTGAAAGAACTGTGAGGCTCACCGGGATAGTCTGAGGGCTATTCGATGAGCCTTCAGCGTTTATTGTGATAGTCGCCGAGTAGTTCCCTGGGGCTAAGCTGGAGGTTGTATAATTTACAGTGATAGTTTTCTGATCTGATGCACCCGTTGAAGTGCCGCTTGCAGGAGTGCAGGATACCCAAGTTTGATCAGTTGAAATCGTGTAATTCAGAGTCCCTGTCCCTGAGTTCCAGACTTGGAACGATTGGGCAGGGGCATTATTTCCTCCTTGGCATGAACTAGTAAGAGATGTTGGAGAGGAAGATAGTACTTGTGGGATCGAGTAGGTTATATCGAGTGTCCAAAAGTTGAAGCTGTATCCCTGTTGATGGCTTCCTATTTTATAAATACAATCATAATTCATGTTCATATCGAGGTGAAATAATCCGTTTGGTCTGCCTGAGGTTACACCCCAGCTGTTCACTATGATCCAATAGGAGTTGTTGGGATCTTCATCATTGTAACCAACACAGAGGACCGCATGGCCCCAGCCATAAAGATTTGAATAGGTATCACCACAGGAGAAATCGGGATTCCAAATTGTGTCTTCTGTTTGAGAATCCCAAAAGTCAATAAAGTTATTGCCATCTGCCTGTGTAGGCATGACAAAACTGAAATAAACAGCCTCATTCTGATTGAGTATGCTCTTAATATTTGCAATGGCTGTATCCTGACCGACGCCATGAGTCGGTATTGTTACAGCTGTTATCGATGAAATGGGATAATTAGGATTGGTACTGATAGATGAGCCTGGAGTATTACATGAGGCATCTCCATCCTGCCAGTTTGCATTTGTATTAGACCAGGGTATGGCTTGCTGGTATCCGGGAGTTAAATAAAAATCGACCAGAGATGGAAGGTCGCCACCTGAGCAACATGTTAACCCGATCGCAGTTGCGTTTGAATTAAGATATTGGACAGAGAGTCTGTCGTATATTTGGTTATTTACATCGAGGGCAATGGCCATTACCCCTGTCCCTGCCCACGTCCAACAGTCTCCGCACTGACCCTGATCATATTCAGAAGGGATATAATCAAGATGGCTTAATAAACTCAGTGAGCTGCTTGTTCCACTGGCATACTGTACATACTTGTTCATCTGTGCTTGTGGAGCTTTTTGATATTTCTGTTCCCAATTGATCAGGGTTTCACTGTCAGGCCGCATTACACCATGCGCGCTTCTAAAATCATCTGCTTGAGCAGTTGGAAGAATACCGGCTAAGAAAATAAGGAAGAGTATCGCAATATTGGTAAATGATTTCTTAAGATCAATCATGTTGTCATCCTAATCCATTATTTACTATTCACTTCAATGTTGGAAACTTGAAGATCATGGGTTTGCATGCACCTCTCGTGATAACTTTCAGAACACAATCAAGTTTCTTCCCCGGGTTAATGTCATTTCTCTGAATAAACATAAGATCAGGATAAGATGAATTCGGGAGAAGCAGGACAAAATCTCTAGACTCCACGGGAACAGAGGTCTCTTGAATTTTCTTCTCCGGGTAAAAGTGATATGTTACCTTAAATATTTCAACAGGTTGTTTATTACTTGCAGAAGCACTATCGCGCTCTATCTTCTCAATAGATACTATCTCGGCCTTGCCTTTGTAGTCTTTGTACTCACAAGGGCCACCGTCCTTCGGTAACGAATTCACATCAGAGGAATGTAATTGACAGCTCATTCCAAAGGTCAGCATGAAAACAAGCCACAGAGTTAACAACTGCTTATAGGGAAAAGTACTACAACAATAATATGCTGTTGTTGTGGACCTCATAGAACAATATGTCGGCAACATACGGATTCATTATAACATATACATTAGATCAAATCTTTTTACCATTCCATTATGAGCTGTAATCCATAGTAATCAGGAGCAATCAAAGGCACAACACTCAATTTATGGTCTTCTTGATCTCTTTCTTTGATACTCTGTGTTGCCTCCCATGCCATGTACCAGCCCAATGCCGCTTGAGAAGGGTAGTGTTGATTATCATTTATCCGGGATAAGCCGGCTAAGGTGGATGCCACATAAAGCGGATATTTTATATACCACTCTTCATCATACATACCGGCTAGGGTCAAGAAAGGGATAGCGCCGATAAATGCATGACCGCTGACCCCATGGGTGCTCTTAAACGGCTTCCATGAAGAACTATCGCCCGGTTGTGACGGCCTGGCGGCACCAGTGACATACTGCATCAAAAGAACTGCAGGGCCTCCAACAGCAATGGAGCGTAAACTACGTTCACCAAAGGTACCCATAGCCGATGAAGTCTGACCCTCTGGAAGAATTGTAACTACAGCTGCGGAAGCAAAGGACAAAGGAATAATGTACCACCCATTACCAAAATTCTTGGAGATAGTTGATATTTTATCTGTCGTAGAGTTGCGTACATGATGCTGATACCAATCTTGTATATCGTCGTCACGGTCTGCACCTGCAAATGTGGCTGCTATGCCATAGGCAAGACATAGTCTCACGAAACGGTATTGGGAATAAAATTGTTTATAATCAAGCTCTAGGGTGTTGAATGTTTTGCCTGTATCGAAGATCCAATCCGCATCTCCATCTCCTGCATGGAGTAGGCTGGTATAAAGAGTTAGTGTTGTGATAACAAGGATTGTTACAATGAAGGACTTCTTTAAAGCTTTTTTGTAGTTGTTCGTAGTTGACTCCTTACCTTGCTTTTCTCGTGGTTGAAGTCCTATCGGTGATTAACATTACAGTCTATTGATTGTCAATAAGAGGCAAGTATGATCGATGAATCATTATTATGTTAATTAATTAAATTAATTGATCACGATCATTGCCTTTAAATCATGATTAATAAAAATAATATAAATTTTCTATTAGATTGAAATGAGATTTATGATGGTCAGATGCCATGCTCAGAGTGGCAAGATCGGCACATGATCAATATTGAACCGGCTTGATAGATTGTGCTACTTGGAAACCTTCCTTATTGGTAATATAGTTCACTCTCACCTGCTGCCCAACTGTTAGCTTATCAAGTGGTATTGCTTTCCAATCTGCTCCATAAATTGTCGTAGTGGTCACTATAATGAAGATGTATCTCTTTCCTTCTTTGCCAGTTAGAAATATCTTTGGCCTTATACCTTTTGAAGGATCAGCGATGTGGATGTCATCTAACTTCCCAATCACTTCTGATGGGGCGATTACTTTCTTGGATACAGGAGGAGGGGTTCCCCCTTTCTGCTGGGACATGTCTGTATTCTGTCCATTGCAGGAAAAGAGGAGAACCCCAAGGGTGCAGATCAAAATTGCAACCCTCTTCACCCTCCATTCACTCCTTTATTGTTACCTTGCTTATCTTACTCTGCAGGCTTAGCTGCTGGTGTCTCTTCTGCTTTCTTCGCTGCTTCTTTCTTTTCTGCCTTCTTCTCGGCCTCTGCTGCCTTCTTTACTGCCTTCTTTGCCTTAATAACCTCAATCTTGTCTGCGTTCAGGCTGCCGGCTGCTGCTGTAATCTTTACCCACTGACCCTTCTTCACGTTGGCCATATCTTCTGCCTTCAGGGTGAAGGTCTTGCCCTTTACATCGATCGTGTTAGCTGCTGTGTCAACCTTGGTGATCTTGCCCTTGATTACTTGTGTCTTTGCCATCTCAGCCTTTGCCGGTGCTGCGGCTGCGGGTGCTGCTGCCGGTGCTGCTGCATCGGCTGCGAAGACCATTGTGGCGAAGCAAACCAGTGCCAATACTGCGATCATGCTAATAACTTTCTTCATGGTACATTCCTCCTGTGGTTTTTTTATTGATGGTACACTCTATACGTAAAGAATGATTAAACGATGATTAGAAGAAGATTAAAAGATTTTAATGTTGCATGGAAGACCAGGGAAAGGCACTGTCCTTACCAAGTAATTATCATCCAGAGTCTCTGTAAACAAATTCCATGCTTTAGACGTCTTATCCAATACTACATTTTTTAAGGGTATATATGGAGCCAATCAAGGTAAAACATTACTCAATCGTAATCTTGCATTGCTTAAGCAGCTCTGCGGGTTAACCGATATAGGACCATCAATGAATAACCTTAATGGACCAGAAATGAGAATATTCCTTATAAGGAGGATATCAGCATGAAAGAGAGATTATCTGCAGCATGGAAGGGAATTGCTTTTATCCTGTTTTTGTCCCTGATCCTTGTCATACAGGGGTGCGGAGGCGGTGGTGGAGGATCGAGCTCAGGCGGAAGCGGCTCTTCAAGCTCCGGCCAGGCATTGATCGGCCTTACAGATGCCGCAGGGGATTTCGTGACCTATCAGGTGGATATAACCTCTCTCACGCTGACCAAAGCCAATGGTGCCGTGGTCGAGACTCTGCCCCTGAAAACCAGCGTTGACTTCACCCAGTTGACGGACATGACGGAATTCCTGACCGCAGGTACGGTACCGGTCGGTGACTATACCAGTGCCGTCCTCACGTTAGACTATTCAAACGCTATCATTAGTGTGGAGAACTCATCAGGAGTGGCCGTACAAGTCCCGACTTCCAATATCCTTGACGAATACGGCAACCCCATCACACAGCCAGTCCAGGTTACGGTTAATCTGGATGTATCTTCCCTCACCATCGCCCCGGGGGTACCGGCCCATCTCTCTCTCGACTTTGATCTTGGAGCAACGAACACTGTGACCTTCGCTGCAGATGGAACACCCTCAGTGACGGTAACCCCAATTCTCAAGGCCGATCTTCAGCCAAGCGCAGACAAGATCCAGCGCCTGAGAGGCCCATTACAGGATGTGAATGTAGCAGGCAGCTCATTCGATATTATCCTTCGTCCTTTTGCCCAGGACCTCACGGTGCATGAAACGAGCTTTGGGGTAGTGAAGGTCACTGTCGATAGCAACACTGTTTTTGATATCGACGGGGTAACCTACACAACCGGAGGACTCCAAGCGCTTGCAGCAGAGCCTGCATACACAGGTGTCATTGCCCACGGTCAGTTCTCAACAACACCGCAGCTCCACTTTGTCGCCACAGAGGTTCTTGCAGGATCGAGTGTACCAGGCGGCACCATGGATGTAGCGCAAGGGACCGTGCTCAACCGCGTTGGTGACATGATTACCCTCAAGGGTGCAACCCTCATAAGGGCGGGTGGCAGTATTGTGTATAATGATAAGGTACAAGTAACATTAGGCAGTGGCACCAGGGTCAGTAAGCAGTTGTCTAAAGACAAAACCCTCACAAAAGACGATATTTCGGTGGGCCAGCGCGTCATGGTGTTCGGGACCCTTACGAATACCGATTCCAGCAACCTCCAGCTTGATGCTTCCAGCGGTTATGCACGCATGCTCCTGACCGTACTCATCGGGAGCGTAGCGACCCCGGACAGCAGTGCTGAGTTGGGTATGAATCTGCAGGCTATTGACTGGCGGAAGATATCCCTGTTCGATTTCACCGGCACGGGCATCGATGCGTCCAATGATGCAGTCCCAACCAATTATATTGTGGACACAGGCACCTTGGACACCTCTGCCTTTATCACAGGGACACCCATCAAGGTGAGGGGGTTTGTGAGCCCGTTCGGAACAGCAAATCCCACAACAGTCCCTGACTTTGAGGCACAGACCATTATTGATGTCTCTGATGTGGTCGGTCTGATGAATGTGGGCTGGGGACTCGGGAAGAAAGATGCATTCGGAGGCATTACCGGATCAGGCCTCTCATTAAATCTTGTGGATGCCGGGTTCTTCCATCGGATGAACAGGGTGGGGGTGATAACGGATCTGGATTCACTGTCTGTCACAACCCCGGAGATTGTTCCCACGGGAAACAGCACGGACCGGTTCCGGATAGACCAGGGCAGTGTCTCCCAGGTTTACTCCTCATTTTCAAGCTTTGAGACCGATCTCCAGAGCAAGATTACAGCAGGAGCTAAGGTGAAGCACATCTATGCCTGGGGCACATTCAATAACACCACCGCAACCCTTATCTCAGGGTATGTCATCGTGAAACTCAGCAGTTAGTCTGAAAAATGAACGGGCGTGTATTTACATACACGCCCCGTATCTTGTCTTTATTGGTATCTTTTTTAAACTATCTCGTTAGGTTTCTGTGTCCACTTTTTCTGGGGAAGTCCCGACGACAAATCCAAAGGCAGCAAGATCGAGTCTTGCTGTGCGCACTTAGTGTTGAATCTTTCAGCGTATTCTACCCCCTCCGCTCTATGCCTTCCCAGAATCGGTCCTCGATCTCCTTCTTGCGCATCTTGCCGTCGATGTGGCGGGGAAGCGTCTCGACGAATTCCACGTACTTCGGGATCTTGTAGCCGATGAGCTTGAGGGCTTTCAGATGGTCGATGATGTCCTCCTCCCTGATCATATGTCCGTCTTTGGGCTGGATCACTGCAGCAGGCACCTCGCCGAGTTCCTTATGTGGATAGCGCACCACGGCCACATCCAGAACCTTGTCATGCTTCTTTATGGCCGCCTCGATCTCGTTGGGAAAGATGTTCACACCGCCGGTGATGATCATCTCCTTCTCCCTGCCGGTGAGGTAGAGGAATCCATCCTCGTCCAGATGCCCCCTTAAACCGTCGTCGAACCAGAGCTCACCGTCAACAAGCTTGAAGGCACTCTCCAGCTTCTCGGGCGAGCCCACATAATTGAGACTCACCGTGGTAAGACTCCTGGTCAATATCTTTCCGTCCTTGCCCGGCGGGCACCAGGTAGAGCCCTCCTCATCATAGACCCGTGTTTCTGCACAGCGCACTTTCCCCACACTCTCGTATCGCTTGGGTTTTTCCTCGTAGTCCTTGGGCAGCAGGACCGTCGCCACCGCGGTCTCGGAGGAGCCGTAGAACTCGGTGAACACGTTTTTGATGCATCCTTGCTGTTTAAAGAATGCATTGGTCGCTATCTTGAGCTCCGGGGTGGCAGGCGCGGCTGCGCAGATAATCGTATGCATGGAGCTTAAGTTGTAGCGCTTCTTAACGGACTCCGGCAGGGCAAGAATCCGCTCGAGCATGGCCGGCACGACAAATACCCAGTTGATCCGCTCCTGCTCAATAATCCTTAAGAAATCTTCAGGATCGAATTTCCTCATGGGCACACCGGTGCCTCCGAGCAGGATGAAGGGTACCCAGCCCGCAATGGAACCTGCATGGTACAGAGGCCCAGGGATGAGGCAGCGCATGTTTTTTGTGATGGGGTCGGTAATCTCAGTGCCGCCGAACCAGAACATGAAGCTGAACTGGAGGACGAGGAACCTGAGATATTCTGCCAGCGGTACTTTGGGTGCCTCGGCCAGGTCGCTGAAGGCATAGCCGATGCTGTCGAAGTAGTTTATGTTTTTAGGCATTCCGGTGGTGCCGCCCGTGTAGGGATTCAATGCCACGGCAAAGTGGGTCTCCGGCATGGTTCCTGATGCGCCGGAAAGGAGATCCTCATAATTCAATGCGCCTGGAGGGGTGTCCTTGCCCACCACGATGTAGTGCTCAATGCTCGGCAGCTGGTCTCTGATGGGCATGATCTCGCTTACAAATTCATGGTGGAGGATGAGGACTTTGGGCTTTACGCGGTTTATGGAATCAACGAGTTCAACACCTTCCATGTGCCAGTTGAGAAACGGCATGGGGCAGCCTATGAGGGAGCATGCAAAGAAGCCCTCGAAGAACTCATTGCCGTTATAGAGCAGCTCGGCGCACCGGTCCTTTGGTTCGACCCCGAGTGTATGGAGGGCATTGGCAAGCCTGAAGACCCTGTCCTTAAGGTGGTTATACGTAAACCTGGAGCCTTCCGAGATAAGGGCATCGCGGTCTCCGAATACCTCCCACATCGACACAAGAAAATTCGGTGTGATCTTCTCCAACCTGAAATTTGCAAGTGACTTAATCGTCTTGATGTGTCCGGTCTTGCTGCCTGTCTTCAGGAGGATACGAAGGGTGTTGAGACCCCCCCACTGTGTATAGAATGTCTTCAGGAGCCCTTTGGTCTGCTCCATGGATGCCAGGATAGGGATGGCCTTGGCAAGATTCCTGAAATTTTTGTCCCCCACGTGATACCTCCTTGTGACAATTTCACTTACATCGTATCGGACCCATGCGATTGCATGAGCCGATTTTTCACATCACGACAAATGAATACTATCATCCCCGGCAGGAGAAAGGGGCCTGCCGTGGATCTCTCGCACCTTGTTCCTCAGGACTTTACCCACAGGGCTCATCGGGAAGGCGTCGGTAAACACAACCGACTTCGGCCGCTTGAACCCGGTCATCCTGTCTTTGCACCAAGTTATGATTTCTTCTTCCGTGGCTGTTTTGCCGGGTTTCAATACCACCACCGCCCTGACAATGTTACCCCATGTCTCATCAGGTACGCCGATAACACACACTGCATCAACATTTTCATGTCCTTGAAGTACCTCTTCTATTTCGTGGGGGAAGACCTTCTCCGCACCTGTGGAGATACACTCTCCTTTGCGGTCAACAATGATGAGCTCACCTTCGGCATCGATGTAGCCGAGATCGCCCGAGTGAAACCACCCGTCCTTGATTACCTCGGAGGTCTTCTGTGAATCACCATAATAGCCCTTCATGATCGTGCCGCTCTGATAGAGGATTTCGCCGGTGTCGCCCTGAGGGACATCCTGGCCCTTCTCGTTCACAATGCGCATCTTGATGCCCGACAGGGGGCGTCCGACCGACTTGTTTTTGATGGTCTCCGGTGAAGCATCGATCCGAAGTGTCGTGTCGGGCGTCATCTCTGTCTGTCCGAACACATCCACCACGAGTGAGTTGGGGAATTTCTCAAGGATCTGTTTCTTGCGGTGTGCAGGATTGGCCCCGGCGCCCGTCATGGCCACGAGCACCGACCTGAGGTCATACCGGTCGATTTGAGGGTAATCGAGGACCATTTTCCACTGGGTCGGCACGAGGAGCATCACCATGGGCTTTTCCCGCACGATGGTCTTGAGTACCTCCTCGGGATCGAAATGGATGCCTTCCCGGAGGATGAAGTGGATAAGCCCGGACATGGGTCCGATAATAAGGAGCTGGTAGTTGGCCATGTGGAAGAGCGGCATGTTCATGAATATGGACAGACCACCCGTGATCCTGCCGAGAACCGGGCCCAAGGGCTTGCCGGTGGTCTTGGAGAGCAGGGCGGGGACATTCTTGGAGACAAACGAGCGTACCTTCGGAGATCCCATGAGCCTGTTCAGGGGGCGTTCGAGTGCCGGTACATGGAAGAGGCCGGCGATTATCCTGCCGAAGTTCACCTTCTCATCGGATGCGAGTCTCCCGATCAGATCGCTGAAGAGCGACTCCGCGAGGTTCCAGAAGTTGGAGTAGGTGAGCACAACCCCCTTGGGCAACCCTGTGGTGCCGCCCGTATAGCAGATAGTGCAGACATCCTCCTGACTGGTGCATGCAGGAGGTTCGGTTGCCGGATGTGATGCTATCAATGTTTCATAGTCGAGCATACGCTCCGGTACCGGACTACCATGCCGGGGTATGCATATGGTGTGTCTGATCTTTTTTGTATTTTGAAGGGCCTTGAGCGCCTCTTTTTCGAACAGGTCCTCCAGGATGAGGACTTCAGCGTCAGAGTGGGTGAGCTGGTATTCGATCTCCCGGGCCACAAACCTGAAGTTAATCGGTATGGGAACAGCACCAAGCTTCTGGAGTGCATAATTAGTCTCGATGAATTCCGGGCAGTCATGCAACAGGATTGCAGCGTGATCGCCTTTGGTTATGCCGAGTCCCTTTAGGGCGTTGGCGAGCCTGTTCACCCGGTTATTGAGGTCTTTCCAGGTGATCTTTGCAGGCCCGCAGGTTATTGCGATGCCGCTACCGTTAAAGCGGGCCATGGAGGCGATGAGCTCACCGAAACTTTTCCTGGAAGAAGGTCTCACATCATGCCCTGTCACAACGCCACCTCTGTAAGATTGAGAAAATGCGAATTCAAAATAATATCACCGGTTATCTCACCCGGGCAAAATACATATGATAGTTATATGATAATACATTAAAACAAGATCGGTTTCAATACGATTAGCAGTCAGGCGCCGCACATCCATGTCGGCCCAAGAAAAAGGGCGGGCATCTCGAAGAGGCCCGCCCCGCGCAACGGAGTTTTTTTACCTGTGTCCTTAAATCGGGTGATGTCTGCTCACCCTTGATTATGAAGAGAGTTGATCCTTGGCATACATTGTCCTGATAAGCTTTTTGTCGATCTTACCGACGCTCGTCTTGGGTATCTCTTCGGTAATGACATACCTCTCAGGAATGGCGTACTTGGGAATCTTGCCCTGAGATGCACAGGTCTTCATGAACTCCTTGAGCACCTCCTCGGTGACACCGTCGCCCCTGAACTGGGGTTTGAGGATAACCAGCAGCAAGGGCCGTTCGCCCCACTTGGGGTCGGGAACGCCGATGGCCGCCGCCTCCTGGATAGCCTCATGCGTGCTGATGGCATTCTCCAGGTCCAGCGAGGAGACCCACTCACCGCCCGTCTTGATGACATCCTTGAGCCGGTCGGTGATCTGGATATACCCTTCTGAATCCATGTAGCCCACATCCCCGGTATGGAGCCATCCGCCGCTCCAGAGGTCTCCGGTCTTTTCCGAATCTTTGTAATAGCCATGAGTGAACCAGGGTGCACGCACCACAATCTCGCCGGTGGTTTGGCCGTCGTTCGGCAGGAAATTGCCTTGGGGGTCGGCAATTCTCACATCCACGAGCGAGATAGGCATGCCGGTCTTGATGGCGATCTCACTCTTGCGCTCGTTGTCGCAACCTTTCATGGATGGTTTTAGGTTTGATACACTGATCACGGGGCAGGTCTCGGACATGCCGTAGCCCGTCATCACCTGGATTCCAAGGTCGATGGCTGCCTGGGCAAGCCCCTTGGCCAGCCTGGCCCCGCCGATGACGACCTTCCAGAATGAGAGGTCGTACTTCTTGGAGATGGGGCTGTTCACCAGCATCTGGAGGATGGTGGGCACGCAGTGGGAGAAGGTGACCCTTTCTTCCAGGATGAGCTTTATAAGCATCTCAGGCTCATACTTGCCGGGGTAGACCTGTTTAATACCCATCATGGTGGCTATGTAGGGGAATCCCCAGGCATGGACGTGGAACATGGGGGTGATGGGCATATAGACATCCGAGGTGGAGAACCTCAGCGGGGTGTCATGGCAGCTGACTGCTATGCACACGCTCATGGTGTGGAGGACAAGCTGCCGGTGTGTGAAGAACACGCCCTTGGGCAATCCTGTGGTGCCGGTTGTATAGAATGTGGTTGCCTTGGTGTTCTCATCGAGATCCGGGAAGTCGTAGTTCGGAGATGCCTCCTTGAGCATCTGCTCATACTCGGCATCGATCGACAGGTCGGTCTGCGGCATCTCATCCGTATCCTTGAGGACCACAATCTTCTTCACGGTCTTGATCCGGTCCCTGATGGATGCGAGCAGGGGCAGAAAGTCGGCATTGATGAGCACGACATCGGCCTGGGCATGGTTCATAGTGTACTCGATCTGATCCGGCGAGAGCCGCCAGTTTACCATGAACAGCACTGCCCCCAGCATGGGGACTGCGAAAAAGCTCTCCAGGTAGCGGTGCGAGTCGTAGTCAAAGACCGCGACCGTATCCCCCTGCTTCACACCCAGCTTGTTAAGGGCGCTGCCGAGCCTGTCTATCCTCTCGAAGAGGTCGTTGTAGGTGTAGCGCACCTTGTTGCGGTATACGATCTCCTGACTTCCTGCGCTGATCCTTGGGGTGTTGAGCAGGTCTTTTATCGTGAGCTGGAACCGGTATTGTTGTCCGTTAAGGGATCTTGCCGCCATACTGACCTCCTTACAGTCATTTTAGTATCTGTTCGAGATAATCGGATGAAATGGGTTTCTTAACAATCAGTTACAGACCGTTTCTTTTGTGCATGAAGGGAGGAAAAATAGATAGGGAGATGACCTACAGAGGCGTGACCAATCTTGTAGGGGCTGTTCCGAACCGAGATGCAGGGTGTTCAGGTGTTGTTCTGATGTTCCTTCTCGAACCAGTTCAGTGCGTATCGCAGGAGCTCTGTGGCATTCTTCAGGTTCAGCTTTTCCTTTATCCGCTCCCGGTAGGTGCCGATGGTCTTCACGCTCAGGTGGAGCTTATTGCCGATCTCGCTGATGCTCAAGCCTTCTCCGATGAGCTGGAAAACCTCGATCTCCCGGTCCGTGAGGGCCTGGAGAGGAGATTCTGTAGGTTCTCTTGGGCCTTCGATGAATCTGGTGAGGATATTTTCCGTAACCTTTTTGCTTGCATAGATACCTCCGGTCAAAACCTGACGGATAGCCTGGACCACAGACTCGGATGCCTCCTGCTTCATGACATAGCCGCGTGCACCTGCCCTGAATGCACGCTCGGCATAGAGCGATTCGTCATGCATGGAGATAACCAGCATAGGGATGCCCTTGTTGTACTTGTGGATCTCCTTGATAAGGTCTATGCCGCTCATGTCCTTCAAGGTTATGTCCACGATGATCATGTCGGGACTGAGTGTATTGACGGCCTTCATGGCGCCGTGGTAGTCCTCGGCTTCGCCGCATATCATGAGATCGTCCTCCTGGCTGATGAGCTGCATGAGCCCGTGTCTGAAGATGGGGTGGTCGTCCACGATGAGGATTCTGTGTTTCTGGTCTCTTGGGGGTTTATCCTGCGGCATCATCACTTTCCTTTCCCGGTGTGAGGGTGCAGGTAACCAGCGTGCCTCCGAGGGGGTCCGACTCGATCTTCAAGGAGGCATTGATCATCCTTGCCCGGTAGTTCATGATCCGCAGACCTATGCCGGACACGCCGGCAACATCCTTGATCCCGATGCCGTTGTCCAGGATGGACAGGGATACTACCCCGCCGGTGTTCAGCAGGTCGATGGAGATTTTTGTGGCCTTGCCGTGCTCGATCGCATTGTGGATGGACTCCTTGGCGATATAGTAGAGGTGTGTGGCAAGGGTGTTGTTCCTGACAGGGACATGCCGGGGGCAGTTGAAGGCGCAGGAGATCCCGAAGATGTTCGATGTGCTTGCAGCTAGCTCCTCCAGTGAAGATTCCAAACCTTGGCTGGTGAGGTGCACCGGGCACAGCCCCCGGGCGAGCCTCCTGGTCTTCACGATGGCCTCCTTCACAAGCTGGTTGATCTCGCCCGCATAGCGCGTATCCTCCGGGGACAGAGATTCCAGTTTGTTCTTGAGCACCTTGGTCATGACATCGATGCCGATGAGGTGCTGGCCGAGGTCGTCGTGGAGCTCATAGCCGATCTTCTGGCGCTCCCGCTCGGAGATGTCCAAAACCTCTTTCTCAAGCTGTTTCATGGCAGTGATGTCTGTGATGACTGCGAAACCACCTGTAAAACGGCCCTGGGAGTCGTGCATGGCCCGCGGGGAGACAATGGTGTAGATGGGAGTTCCGTCGTGTCCCCTCCAGGTGACCTCGTAAGACTCGGGGGCGTCCTTTCTCCGCATATTGAGCATCCACAGACCCAGATCCCTTTCGCTGATGAACTCCCTGGTGGGGTGTCCGATGATCTCTTCGCGCGGCCGTTGGAGGATCTTGCAGATCTTGTCGTTTACATAGGTGATGACACCCCGGCGATTCTGGATGCCCAGGCCCTCGTTCATGGTCTCTACGAGCTGGCGGAACCGCTCTTCGCTGTCGCGAAGGGCCTTCTCGGCCTCGATGCGTTCGGAGATATCCACCATGGATGCGATACTCTGCCTGGTGCCCGGAATTATGGCGATGGTCATGAAGATATAGAGGGTTCCGCCGTCCTTGTTTATGATCTTGAATTCGTAGTTCCTTGGTGCTGAAGCGGGGTCCTGCCGCCTCATCTTATGGTACTCCAGCAGACGGTTGATGTCATCCTCCGCCACATATTTTGTCCAGGTCTGGCCTATGATCTCTTCCCGTGAGTATCCGGTGAAATTGGCGAAATCGGAGTTCATCATGGATATGGTGGTGTCTTCCTCGATGACGATGGTGGCGGTACCGGAATTTTCAAACAGGGTCCGATAAAAATTTTCCGAGTGTGTGAGCTCTTCCTCGATCTGAAGGTATTTCTGTGCCCGCTTCCTGAGATCCTCGGTTTCCTTTCGCAAGGAGCCGAGTTCATGTATGAGTTGTTGCTTCTTCTTTCTGTCGTCCCTCACGGGAGATGCTCCGCCATACCGTATTGCAGCGATTGTATCCGAGAACGCTCCGCCTGTCCACGGGATGGTGCTTGAGCGAAATCTCACGAGAGAAAAATATGGGAATCCTTCCTAAAACCCGGATGCTGCATTTGAGAGAAATCTAAAGACTGTAGGAGCGGGTTTAGCCGCGACAGGAATAAGGGGTGCACGAACTTTTTCGCGCCTGAAGATGCCGGGGTACGTAAAAGAATGCTACGATGTCAGTCTCACCGCGATACTACTTTGTTTCAGGAAGTCCTTGATCCCGGCGATGGTATACTCCTTGTAGTGGACCATGGAAGCTATGAGTGCTGCATCCGCATCGGCTTTTAAAAACACATCCCGGATATGTTCAGGCTTTCCTGCACCGCCCGAGGCAATGACCGGGATGGTGACATTCCTTGATATCAGGGCGGTCAGTGTGAGCTCATAGCCTTGTGTCGTGCCGTCGGCATCAATAGAGTTCAGACAGATCTCTCCTGCACCGAGGTCCTGGGCCTGTTTGGCCCACTGCAGGGCATCCATGCCCATGGGGGTTCTCCCGCCGTTGATCACTACCTCATAGCCGCATGGGATCTTATTGCTCGGTGTAACCTTCTTGGCATCCATTCCAAGCACGATACACTGGTTGCCGAAGTGCCGTGCCCCTTGAGAGAGGATCGGGGGGTTGAGCACGGCGGCGCTGTTGACGCTTATCTTCTCG
>Ga0187889_10003010_pt1 | contig 15469 bp, 17 predicted proteins | sample June2016WEW_7_10_2_FD_132992 | JGI IMG/M metagenome (GOLD analysis project Ga0187889, IMG submission 132992) | Peatland microbial communities from SPRUCE experiment site at the Marcell Experimental Forest, Minnesota, USA - June2016WEW_7_100 | ecosystem: Environmental > Terrestrial > Soil >... | reverse complement strand
TCTTACGTTTCGGCCGTTCGCAGTTTGCTGGGCATTTCAGCGGCCGAAGAACGAGTGAACGACTCGGAAAGACTCCGCGGCGAGCTGGCTGCGGTGCTCTCAACAGCAAACACGGATACGTTGCAACGCGCATTGGACGCACTAAAGAAAAGATAAGGTGACTATTATGGCGGAATACAGGGGAAAGATTCTTGTCGTCGATGATGAAGAGGATGTGACGACCTTCATCGGCACGCTGCTGGAAGACAACGGCTACTCCGTCACGAAGGCCGCGAACGGCAAGGAAGGGTTTGCGAAAGCCAAGTCCGAAAGCCCGGACTTGATCATTTTGGACATCAGCATGCCGGAAGAGACGGGTGTACGCATGTTCCGCAACCTGCAGGAGGACGGGCAAACAGCAGCCATACCAGTGATCATGCTGACAGGAGTTACGCACGACTTTAAGCAGTTCATCTCGACCCGCCGCCAGGTGCGTCCGCCTGCGGGTTACTTCGATAAACCACCGGACCGGGAGCAGTTGTTGGCCAAGATAGGTGAACTCATCGGGGCGAAACACATCGTGTAACGATTTGCGGCTGGTTTTCTGGAGTTTGAACAGCAGGCTTACTCTGGTAGACGCTCACGACGCGTGGTCGTGCCGTCACCAGACAATCTGAGATGGAGAGCATGGATGAAGCACAATACCTTGATCGCGACGCTGATCTGCCTCGTGCTGATAGGAATGGGCACGGCGAATGCAACCGGCTCGAAAGCTGGATCGCAACTACTGGTTCAGACCAACTGGCTGGCTGCGCACCTCAATGATTCGAATGTCGTCGTACTCCACGTTGCTCCCAACCGGACCTCTTATGACGCAGGCCATATTCCCGGAGCGCGTTTCCTGCCTTTAAGCGACGTCGCCGTTACACGCAATGGCCTCCCGAACTAACTCCCTACCGTCGATGCCATGAAGACCGCCTTCGAACATGTGGGCATCGGCGACAAGTCGCGTGTCGTGATTTATGGCGAGATGAGCGGCCTGTTTGCCGCACGCGTCTATTTTGCGCTTGACTATCTTGGTCATGGAAACCATGCCGCCCTGCTCGACGGCGGACTGGAAAAGTGGAAAGCAGAACACCGCGAGGTAAGCACGGTTGCACCCGTCTTCAAGGCCGTCAACTTGACGGTAAAGGCTCGTCCGGAGCTTGTTGCCAATCTTTCCGCGATGAAGCAGATTGTGGCCGACAAGAAGACCACGTTGATCGACGCCCGTCCGCCGGATGAGTATTCCGGAGCGAAAGCCGGTGACGGCGTTCCACGGGGCGGACACATCCCCGGAGCGAAGAATGTTTTCTGGATGGACAACCTGGCGAGCAAAGACAATCCCGTTCTGAAGCCAGCGCCGGAGATGCTAGCGAAGTATGAAGCGGCCGGTGTGAAGCGCGGAAAGAATGTGGTGGTCTACTGTCGCACTGGCGTTCAGGCTTCGCACGACTACTTTACCCTTAAGCTTCTTGGCTTTAGTCCCGTGCTGTACGAAGGATCGTTCTTTGAGTGGAGCAATGCGCCCGGAACGCCAATCGAGACCGGCAAGCCGTAGTCATCTTAGGAACGTCCGCGAGGCAATCGCATCGGGAACGATTGCCTCGTGGGATTGATCCAGGAAGGTACTCTACGCGGCGTTGGCCGGGGCGCTACCTGAAAACGCGTGGAACTCCTCGTTTGGGCTGCAGAACCGGCTTGGCACGACGTAGCCGATTCTGCATTACAATTCCAACTAATTCCATCAAATTCTACTGTCCCGAAGGACCTGCTTTAGCACCGCCCATCATCCGCGGACCGCGCATCGGCCCCATGCCCTGTGCTTGCAGTTGTTTCCATTGCTCAACCGTGAGAATCCGCCGGATCGCCAGTAACATCTTGGCGTTCGACTTCTCCAGATCGGTGCGTGCCTGAGCTACCTTGTCGATCTGCGCGGTCACTTTTGCCTCGTCCGGACGCTCGGCATCCACCAGCGGTTGCAGGGTAATTTCTTGCTTTTCGAGGGTGGCGCGAAGGTCGATCAACTGCATGCGATGGTCTTGAAAAGCCTTCTCAATCTGCTGTACCTGCGACTCGCTAAGGCCAAGCTTCTTGACCAGCTCGGAATTCTTCCACCACTTGCCGCCCATTCCCATTCCGCCATGGCCCATCATTCCAGGACCCATGCCGTGCCCCATTCCCGGACCACCGCCCTCCATCGGGCAAGGCATTCCCATCTCCGGACCGTGACCCATCCCACCACCAGGGCCGCCCTGTGCGGCCGCGATGCAGGCAAAGGCCAGCATGATTACGACGACCTGTGCTACGTGCTTCTTCATTGCAGTTGCTCCCTTTCAATCATGGATTAGAATTTCGTTTGGCGCTGGCCGAAAGCGCCGAGTTGCGCTCCTCATCGATCAGTACGGCGGGTGCCAGCGCGGCCGGATAGTCGCGCTCAATATCACTCTGTACTTGCTGCAGAAGAACGTCATCGGCCGCATCGTTGTTTGCCTGCTGCACAGGCTGAGGCGTCCGTGTCAGGAGAAATGCCGCCGAAACCACCAGAACCATGGCGGCCATCGCAACCCAGCGAACGTACGGCGCAAAATGATGACGCGTAAGGCGCTGCTTGATCGCGAGTCTTTGTCTGGCCCAGAAGATCTCATCGCGTTCCGCGACTTCCAGGGCTAATCCCCGGCAGTCTGAGATCGCACTGCGGACGCCTTCCGCCTCAGCGCGGCACACATCACACGCCTCAATATGCCCTGCGATCTCCTGATCGCGGGTGCCGAGTATCAATTCTCCGAATTGCTGTTCGTTCAAATGAGCGTTCATGGGTTCTTCCGCTCCTTAACACGCTCTCTGACCGCGCTGACCGCACGAAACAGGTGCGTTTTTATAGTCCCTGGCCGCAGAGATGTGGCCTGCGCAATCTCTTCAATGCTCATCTCTTCCAGGAACCGCAGCACAAACACGGCGCGCTGTTGGTTCGGCAGATTGTCAACCACCGCCGAGACATGAGCGAGCCGTTCGCGCGCCAACAAACTACGCTCCGGCGAGGCGTGCGGATCAACCGGCTCAAGCTGATCGACCGGGTCGATCCGCTCCTCCGAGCCCACGGGCTCACTGAAAAGCTTCCGCCAGAACTGCCAGCGGCGGTTCTTCACGTGATCCCGAGCAAGATTGATGGCGATGCGCATCAGCCACGTCCGTATGCTGCATTCGCCCCGGAACCGCTTTCGGTGCTCATAAGCCTTTAGAAAGCATTCTTGCGTGAGGCTGTCGGCGGCGTCGGGGTCGCGGAGTATCGCCAGCAACACACGGTAGATGCGCCGCTGCTCGGCCAATACGAGCGCGTCGAAGTCCTCAAACTGCGCAACTGCTCGACCGGCTATCCCTTGCACGTCCGCCATTTCCGTTGCTGCAATCTGTTCCATGGCCTTACCGATACAGACGAGTGTTCAGTCCAGAGGTTTACATCCATCGACTGTTTATTTCGGTTGTGAGGGTTTTTCCAGGTCTTTTAGCGAAAAGGGACAGCCCGCGATTCGACCGCCCCAAATCCTATCGATTCACCACTTGCTATTATCTATTATGAGCTCCGTGCGTCGAGGCCAGGCCGCTCGACCCGCTGTCGCGATTCGGTACAGCATGGTGGATTCACGATGGGCAGCTTGATTTCGTTCGGCATCCCTTTCACCTACCGCAAAAGACGCGAACCCTCATTGTCAATCTCATTCCCTCCCGCCGGCTGCCGTTTGGGCTTTCTGCAGCATCGGCTGGAATTGCTTGTAAGAGGTAAATCCACCAGAGAGATTCCTGACGCAGGAATACCCGTGCTGGCGCAGGATGCGCAGCGCATAGTAGGAGCGCTGGCCTGCGGCACAATATACCCAGATCTCGCGACCGCCAGGCAGTTCGCCAAGCCGGGCTCGCAATTGCGGCAAAGGGATGTTCAGTGCTCCTTCCACGTGGCCAGCCGTGAATTCGGAAGGCTCGCGAACGTCGAGCAGCAGTGCTTGCGTGTCGGGCAACTGTTCCCAGCGGGCCAGCGAGACATCGCCCTGTAGAACATTGGCTGCGATCATGCCGGCAAAGTTGACCGGGTCTTTCGCAGTACCGAACTGCGGCGCATAGCAGAGCTCGGCTTCTTCAAGGTCGTAGATAGTTGCGCCCTTCTGGATGGCCATCGCGATCACATCAATTCGTTTCTCGACACCTTCTTCTCCAACGGCCTGTGCGCCCAAGACGCGGCCATCGCCACAGGAAAAGAGAAGCTTCAGGTGAATCGGCTTGGCTCCGGGATAGTAGGCCGCGTGGTCGTTTGGGTGCAAGTAAACCTTGTCATAACCAGCGATTCCACTGCGATTGAGCGTTTTCTCGCTTGCGCCGGTCATCGCGACCGTCAGGCCGAAGACCCCGCAAACGGCGGTTGATTGCACACCGCGGAAATGGGCGCTGCGTCCGCAAATCGAATCGGCGGCGATGCGCCCCTGCCTATTGGCGGGACCGGCTAGCGGCACTACGCACCACTCCCCGGTCACAAAATCGCGGCTTTCTACCGCATCCCCGACCGCCCAGATATGCGGGTCACTGGTCCGCATGCTCTCGTCAACGCGAATTCCGTTTTTCTCCCCGATCGCGAGTCCAGCCTGTTTTGCTAGCTTGATTTCCGGGCGAACACCGAGGCCAAGGACGACGAGATCGGTCCTTATTCTCGCGCCGGATCGCGTTGTCACCACGAGTTTGCCGCTCGAGTCGCGTTCAAATGCCGCCACCGCATCGTTCAGATGGACAGACACACCCTTGTCGACAAGACGCTGGCGCACCGGTTCCGCTAACTCCGGGTCGAGTGGCGGCAGCACCTGATCCATCATCTCGACCACAGCGACGGTGAGGCCGCGCTGCACCAAATTCTCTGTCATCTCGAGTCCGATGAATCCCGCGCCTACGACGACGGCGGTCTGAGCACCGCCCTCGGCAATCCACTGACGAATATCGCGGCTCTCGGGGATCGTGCGCAGAGTGAAAATGCCGGGTAGATCGATGTCAGGCAAAGGCGGACGAAGGGGCGCGGCTCCCGGGGCGAGCACCAGCGCGTCGTATTGCTCCCAATAGGACGCTCCCGTTCGCAGATTATGAACTTGAATCTCGCGGCGTTCGCGATTGATGGCGACCACTTCGCTTTCGTTGCGGACTTCAATGTTGAACCTGGTTTTGAACAGTTCCGCCGTCGCAACCAGGAGCTTGTCTTCCTTCTGGATGACGTCCCCGATGTAATACGGTAACCCACAATTCGCAAAGGAAACGTACGGGCCACGCTCGAACACGATGATCTCCGCGTCTTCGGAAAGCCTGCGTGCACGTGCGGCGCAGGAAGCCCCACCGGCGACTCCGCCGACTACAAGAATTCTTTGTCGTGTATTCATCTTGCTCCTCTTGGGCGGACCGGCAAAGGCAGCGAATAGAGCGTTCCAACAGCCTGCCCTCTTCCGCGATACGGGCTAACAATATATCGTCCAGTATGACCCTGAACAAATGCAAAAGACACTTGCTTTGTTACAGGTGATTTGTTTCGGGCGTTTTTGTCGCCGAATCAGCGCGACGCGCAAATCGAGACATTGAACTCGCGACTTTCCCCAGCACTTGTGCCCACTCCCGCAGATGCTTATTTCCCTCTCTTGTTAGCGCGTAGACTCTGCGAGCCGGGCCCGGCTCATGGACATCCCAGTGCGAGGTAACGTAACCGCGGGCCTCCAGCCGGCGAAGGGTTCTGTACAAGACGGCGTTTTCGATTTCCGAATCAGTAAACGAATATCGGGAGAGCTCACCAGAAAGATCATACCCATACGAGTGTTTTTTTTCTTTGAGTATCAACAGGAGTACTGGTTCTACGAAGCGGTAGAGGTGCCCCATCGCGCATGTACAAGGATATTGGTGCTTGTGACGACGACACTCAACATGCGGCATCGAACTGCTCCCCCGAATGATTCGTAACTACATTGTCGGAAACCGTGAATATCAGGTTAGTGGTGGCAGCTTGCGCCAGAATGATCACAACCGGTTAACCCGGTCTCCAGTTTTCCATTCAAGAACGTGCTGACAATGACCTCTAGATCAGAAGCCGAGATGCCGGCAAGTACCTCGACCGAGGCTGCTGTGAGCAGATCCATGGCGCGCGAACCGATTCCGCCCGCAATCACTACATTCACTCCGCGCTCCTTCAGCCATAGCGGCAGCAGGCCAGGCTGATGCTCCGGGGCTTTTTCCACTCGCCGTGCAGCTACGCTCTTTGTTGCAGGCTCCGCGTCGACAAACAGAAACTCTTCACAATGTCCAAAGTGTTGGCACAGTCGGCCCTCCGCTAACGGTATTGCGATCCTCACGGCATCTCCTCTAGTAATTTATTTTTGGTTGTATCAAGCATGTAGATGTATATTGCACTTACTATGCACGTCGAGCAAGCTAACGTATTGCCGTTAACGCCGATACGGGTTTGCGCAGTGTGCGCAGGCGACCAGGCGAGGCCCTGGCGCTGCGAGACGTTGTTAGTAGATAGAGGTGGAGGTTGAACCACTTGAGATTACTACAGAGCGACACGCTTCAGGCTCAGCCACAGGCCACCTGTTTTGTATGCGGTTCGGACAATCCGGGAGGGTTGCAGCTCCGCTATAAATGTGGTGTTGACGGTACGGTCAACGCAACGTGGACCCCGACAAACATGTGCGAGGGGTTCCGTGGAATCGTGCATGGGGGCATCGTTAGCACCGTCTTTGATGAGGCGATGTCCAAAGCCGTGTTCGCAACCAATTGCCAGGCGCTTACCTGCGAACTGAGAGTGCGCTTCCGGCATCACGTAACAGTCGGCGAACCCTTGCGTGTCCGCGGCTGGGTCGTTGCTCAGCAAAAACGCAAGATTACGGCGGAAGCGAGTCTGTGCACTCTCGATGGCAAAGAGCGTGCGCAGGCTTGGGCAACTTTTCTGGTACTGTCAGGAAGCCAGGGCGATCAAGCCGCTCTCAAGCCGGGTCTCGCTAGTTCAAAATGAAGTTAACAGGGCGCTTCCAGTGGCGGTATCGGGCGTCGATATATGTTTTTTGAACCACAGACTCTCGGAGGTTTAGTTCATGAAGGTTACGGTGATTATCGACAATGCGGTGCCGATTGGTACGGGGCGACCTTTTCTGGCGGAGCACGGTCTTTCGCTTCTGATCGAGCACGCGGGGAAAAAAGTTCTCTACGATACCGGCCAATCATCTGCTGTCGTTTCCAACTTGAGCCTGCTTGGCTTCCGGCCTGCGGAGCTGGACATGTTGGTGGTGAGCCATGGCCACTACGATCACACAGGCGGCATCTTCCACGTGCTGCAGCATGCGCGCAAGAAGATTCCAGTCTATGCGCATACAAAGATATTTCAGGCTCGTTACTCCGTTGCCGGGGACCAGCGCCGGTTCATCGGAATCCCGCACGAGAAAGAGGTGCTGACGGCGCTCGGTGCCGAGTGGTGCTTTATTAATGCGCCGACTGAAATCATCTCGGGGCTCTGGATGAGCGGACACATTCCCCGGAACACCGAATACGAAACGGGCGATCCCAAACTCGTGACCTGTGCGACAGACGGGGACGAATGTCACGACACAATCGAGGATGACACCTCACTGTTCTACGCCGGCCCTCGTGGGCTGGTGGTAATCGGCGGGTGTACGCACGCCGGATTGGTCAATACTGTGCGGGGGGGCTTGAGGTCACAGGCACCTCGCGATTGGCTGGCTGGATTGGTGGGACGCACTTGGGGCCTGTGTCGAAAGAGCAGCAGGCAAAAACTCTCGCTCAGCTTGCCTCGTTTGGCCCTGAGTTTGTCGCGGCCAATCACTGTACAGGTTTCGCGATGATGACAAGACTTTACGACTGCTTTGGGGATCGGTTCATTCCGGCCTTCGTAAGCACTGTCATTGACGTGTAGCAGGCTGCTGAAAGACGCACCGGCCTGGCTGGGGGCGTAGGCCAACCGGCAAAGAAGCTGGTGTCACCGTGCCACTTGGCTAGAGGAGATAAAGGATGAAACTTTTAATTCTTGCAGTCATTCTTTGCGCATGTTCAATAGGGGCAATCGGCTCAGAATTGAGCGTGTACGCACCGGGGGGCGTGAGGTCTGCATTACAGGGCGCCGCGGCAGCCTTCGAGCGCGAGACCCACCACACCGTCAAGTTTACGTTCGGTACAGGAGGAGGAATACAGAAGCAGGTGGCTACAGGCGCGCCGGCTGACGTCACTGTGCTCCCCTCCGCGGGGATAGTTGAACTCGAACGGGGAGGGCTGGTTGCGCCAAACTCGCGGCTAGAGGTGGGTAGTGTCGGGGTGGGAGTCGGAATCAAGGCGGGCACGCCACGGCCCAAGATCGGTACACCCGACGAGTTCCGGGAAACGCTCCTCGCGGCAAAGTCGATTACATATGCCGACCCCGCCCGTGGCGGCACCTCCGGTACATATTTCGCCACGGTGGTGCTTCCACGCCTCGGCATCGTAGAGCAGGTGCGAAGCAAGGCTACGTTCGCCCCGAGAAGGCCACTGGAGGGGTGAAAGGTAATCGCCGAAACCCGACGCGGATTCGGGACCAGGTGCTCTGCCTAGACGACCCTTGATAATCAATAGGATATCCGCCCCGATTACTTCCGGAAGCGCATCGCTGGCGCATCAGACAATCAGCCCACGCGCCACAGAGGATGTACTCACGCATTATGAAAGGTGGCTTGCAATATCTTCCGTGTGTTCCTGGGGGCAAGTTCAAAATGAAGCCCGTCTGGCACGAACACCGGCAGCTTTGCGCCGCTCCTCGCAGAACACCCCGAACCATTTGCGCAACAGGGAGTCTTGCAGGAACAAATCGTTGCCCATGCATCAGTCTTCACCCGCTCACGTGGGTAGATTTCCAGTCAGCCCTGCGGATCTGGCCTGAGAAGTTAATACGAACAGGCAAGCGGAAAGGGGTCAGGAAAGCACCGCCGCGCTGGCCCAAAAAGCCTCAGTGACCTCCGCACCAGCCAGCCGCACCGGAACCATGGAGCGAGGGTCGCCCCGCCTGTAATCGGCTCTGGGGCAAAGTGGGGGCGCTGCGGCGGGGCGGTGTTGCACCTTTACCGCTACGACTTCATGGCAAAATGATCTCGTCCCAGATAACCGCCACCACCCCAGAACGAAGCATCCCCACCGAGAGTATCTCCGGCTTGTCGCAAGTGCGCCGCTCGAACGGCGGGCGGGTTTGAGTCGAGATAGAACCATGCCGCCGGGGACGGGGCTGGGTAGTACATTAGGTATACACTGTCAACAACTGCATGGGATGCAGCTTGATCTTAAGGATCGACCACTTTCGGCGTGACCTGAACCGCGTTGTTATTTTGACCCGCAGTCGCAAGCCCGACCGCAGAATCTTGCGCCAGCTTTTGCCGCTCCGCCGCAATACGCCTATTCGCAGTTTCAACGTAGACAGCATCAATGTCGAACCCCATCCCAAGCATTCCAAGGCGCTCGCAGGCAACCAGAGTTGAACCGCTCCCAACGAATGGATCAAGCACAAGTGAGCCCGTGGCAATGCCGGACAAACGGATACACATTTCAGGCAACAACACCGGAAAAATGGCGGGGTGGTGATATTTGCCGCCCGTGGACTGAACTGTTTCGTAAGGAATGAACCATGTATTTCCCCTGCACCGCACATCATGTTGGTGATCGAAGCGCCTGATGTTCGCCTTATCGACGAAGGAAACGCCAATCGCGAGTCGGTCAATGGGCAAGTCGCCCGCCTTCGTCAAGTGGAAGATATATTCATGGGTTTGGTTCAAGAATCTGGGGCTGTTGATCGGCTTGAAGTGTCCGTGTGAGTCGTCTCCGATGCTGATGTTCTTCGCCCAGACAATCTTGTTCTGGAGCATCCAGCCCGTGCTTAAAGCGCAGCCCAATACACGGTTCGAGATCAGAGGATCGACGGACGTATCGCCAACTTGCAAGAAAAAGTGCCCGTCGTCCTTCGTGACGCGCCTGATTTTCTTGCAGACCTCTTCGATCCATGGCAAGTAGTCGGATCGCCTGTCTCAGTGCGTGCTGTATTTGATCCCGATGTTGTAGGGCGGCGAAGTCACCGTGCAGGCGACAGAACCGGAAGCGAGAGATTGAAGTCCTTCCAAAACATCAAAGCATTGTGCGACGCTGCTGAAACTGCTTGTAGTAGTCATGAGACGTACTACTGAGAAATCAGCAGGCCTTCCGAATTGGGGCACCGCCCCCGACTAACAAAACACTTATATGATGCCCGGCTGCTTGCTGCGCGGCCGAAATCTCCATTATTACTGCGCCTCAGGCCCTGCTTCCGGAAAGGGCGCGAGTACATGCCGCAGAACCCTTAGGGCGATTGCCAACACGGCTGGTCTACCACCTCGGCTCGACCCGGTTGCCGGTCGCGTCGAGACAGTAGCCGCCCAGCGCGAGAATTCCGGTCGTACCCATATGGGTAAGGCACAAGAAATATTTCCTGCGCTTGTACACAAAATAGTGCTCAGTGGGGACGCCGCAGCAATTCTTCGGGTCGTAGTCGGCGCGGATCGCGCCGACATCGCAATCCATCTGGCAGGGGTGTTGTTCGGGCACGGCTTTTTCCCTCATCATTCGTACACCGACACTTCACTTAATTGGAGCCTTCGCATGATGTGGGGATAGCGCGAACACAAGCGCCAATAGTTTTTTCGCGCCTGCGAGGGCGGACACTTGGGCGCGATCAGAGGGCACCGGGCTATCGAACACCAGCGGCGGATTTTCAGTTCGAGCAATCGCTCGCGGATTTGCGGACGTGCATTCATAGATTTTGGCTCTCCATTGTTCTTGATCCCCGTCGGCGACCAGCCATTTTCCCCAGTGTTGCTCGTCATTTCGCAAAGAAGATCGCCGACCGTTGGAAATTTGTGTCATCTATCTATAGCTTTGAAAGTCCGCGAATTGCGCGGCAATAGTTTTAGAGAGCCACGAAGACGGGAACTCGCGATGTCCATCGGCTTTCGAGGGTGGTACAACCCTGCGGGCCTAGCACAGCCGAAACTTTATCTATACTCCCAGATGAGCAAGTTGGTTGGATTCGCTACCACAAGGATCGACCCATCTGTCTGACTGGGTGGCAGGCGAGATTCGCTATTGTGACGCTAAGACAGACCACGCGGGAAAGGTATTTCTGCTGAAATGTGTCGTGTCGTCAGATACAGTGACCACTGCAACCCTGCACATCCTGCTTGTCGCTTTCCGGTGGGATACGACAACCCGATAAACCCTATACCGATGCGCGCCGTGTCGTGCGACGCTAGGTGATCAGAATTAATATTTCAGACCGCCGAATCTTTCCAGCGAAACGCCAAACTATACGTCGAGATAAATGCTTTCTTCCTTATATATATATTGTCGACCCAGTGTATAAACCAAACGCATGAAACTACAGCTACTTACACGTTTTACCTAATTTACTGGAAAAATCGACCTCTCACACATCATTTTCTCATCATTACTGCGAAATCTTCTACTTCACTGGATCAGCCGTATACAACACGAGGTCAGGTGGTGGTCTGTTCACTCCCGGGACGCCGGGCGGTCGCCGTAGCTACAGCCGCCCCGGGCCCGGGCCCAACCTGCGTGACCTACGCGAACGCTCGGATCGTTAATGAAACAAAATTTGATGAGTGGGTGTTGTTTTCCCAACGTTACTGGGAAACTTCATATTGATTTTCAACATTCTCGGAAAATAAATATTTTCAGTATTCATATATAGGCAGTCAGAAAGCCAGTTTGCTGGCAATTAAAAGTTCTGACTACCACATGTAGGAGGAAACAAAATGTCCACATTCATAGTGCGCACGCCAGACGGCGAAGTAACAACAAAAAGTTCCACCACGGCGAAGAAGATATACAGACTGAGCGGCAGGCGGTTAGGCGAGCCGAACTACATAAAGACAGACGGGAACATCGATTGGGCCGATTTTACACGGCGCTGCGTCGACAGGTGCGAACGCCTCGGCAAAAAGCTGTACGTGAAGGAAAGCCTGCAAGGGCACCTGCCCGAAGGCTTCATCAATGAGATGCGTGTGAAGCAGCACTTCTGATGCAAGGTGGATGCGGCTGCACCGAAGGAAGCCAAGGTGCGGCGAAAGCCGCCAACTCAAAACCTCGGGTCAAAAACCACAGAAGGCGAAAAAGCGGCGATCCGTTTAATTTTTGCCCGCCTAAATCGCCCTGACCTTGCCGCTTTCCGCACATGGTTAATCCAGACTTTCCATCTTTGCCATAGCTTCTTCAGCCACCCGTAACAGGCGTTCTTTACGGGCGGGAACCCATGCGTTGTAATGTTTTTGAGTTGTGCCGATGTTTGAATGTCCAAGCAGCATACTCAAATCTTCCATGCGTCCACCAGTCTTGAGAAATTCCACAGCAAATGTGTCACGGAAACGATGGCTGAGAGTCATACCGCCATTGGTACGGTCACGGCTGATTCCAGCTTGGTCAAAGACCATGGCAAGCCATTTCGAGTATCTGCCAACCAAGCTTGATTTGGGTTCTTCACAATTCCAGAAGAAAAATCCTGCATGTTCGTTGGGCATCAGCCGCAGTAAATCAGCCACATTCGCAGGAAGTATGGTAAGCACGGGCTCCCCGGTCTTGGTACGATACAGTTCAATGGAATTGTCATCATGCAGCGATGAACGGGAAAGCGTTAATGCGTCCACAATAGACAATCCAGACCAACGCTGAAGAAGAATCAAAGCCTTGATTTTGTATTTGGTTGCTTGCGACAGATGACGTGTCTTGTTTGTTTCTGTTGAGGAAATTTCATTAACGGCAACAATGATGCGTTTCATTTCGTCGGGCGTCAATGGCAGCGTCACGGGGTCAGACTTGGAATAGCGGTCAAGTTTGGCGTAGGGGTCTTTTGTCAGCATGTCCATTTTGACCGTCCAAGAGAAAAATTTCCGCATCTGCGAATCAGACATAAACATAGATGAGGAATTTTCGGATTTGAATTTCCAGCCTTGCCGCATTTCGTCCGAGAGCACTGGCGTAAGCTGGTCAAGATGTCTGATGTTTTTAGACTCGCAGAACATCAACAGCAAGCTGGTCATGCGGCGGGGTTTCCTCATGCTGGCAACGGTCAGCTTGCGCTTACAAGAAACCAAATAAATATCAATTGCTTCTCGGACGGTGTATCGTTTGGCGGATTCCCCGCCTTCAAGTTTCCTGACTAGTTCTTTGGCCTTTTCCCAAGAACGAGTTTTTGCGGAAACCCGGTCACCATTGGTGTATTGTAGCCAAATGCGGCAGTCACACTTTTTAGAATAGCGGTCATTCTTATGCTTGCAATCAGCGGAATGGCGTTTGTAAATTGTGATGTCGGTCATGTTGATATCAAATCTTGTACAATTCTAAGCTGAAAAATTGTATGGTCAAGAAAATAATGAAGTTAAACGACATGAAAGGAATTGCCGTATAATTCCGGTGATCATGCCAACCCAAAAGACTGCTGAATCGGAACCTGCGGGCAGCGCGCTGGTTACGGAAATGCGCGCCACCGCTCTCGATATTTTCATGCACACGCTTGCCGAGTCGAGCATCGAGCGTATGTTCACCAAGAGCGTCAGCTACGAGCGTGGCGTGCTGCGAGTGGGCGAAGAGTCATACGACATCAATTCGTTCTCGCGAGTTCTTGTCGTGGCAATCGGTAAGGCTTCGCACACCATGGTGCAGGCGCTGAGTGACCGCTTCGGCGCCGGGGTCGGAGTCTCCGGCCTCGCCTGCGGTCCGGTGCTGCCGGATGCCCAGGTCTTTGGATTCCGCTACTACAAGGGTGGACACCCGCTGCCCAACCAGGATTCGGTGAAGGCCGCCGAGGCGATGCTGCGCGCCGTCGAACCACTCACCGGCAGAGACCTCGTCATTTTCATGATGAGCGGTGGTGGCTCGGCGCTGGTGGAAAAGCCGATTACCGATTCGATATCGCTGGAAGATCTGATGGCCACCTATCGGGCGCTGGTGCATTCCGGCGCGCCGATTGCGCAAATCAACACGCTCCGCAAGCATTTGTCCGCCATCAAGGGAGGTCGCCTGGCACTGGCCGCGTCTCCTGCCCACCAGCTTTCGATCATGGTCAGCGACGTTCCCGAGAATGCGCTGGATTCTCTGGCCAGCGGCCCGACCATGCCCGACACGAGCACGGTTGAACAGTGCTATGCACTGGTCGACAAGTACAAACTCTTGCCGCAGTTTCCGGCGAGCGTGCGCCAACTATTCGAAAGCCGCGCCATCCTGGAGACCCCCAAGCCGGCCGACGCGGTTTTCTCGCGTTCGCGCTGGTGCACACTTGCTTCCAATGCGGTAGTCGAAAAGGTCGCGGTGGAAAAAGCGGTCATGTCCGGGTTCGCTATCGAGGTCGACAACACTTGCGATGACTGGGACTATGTTCCGGCAGCCGACTATCTGCTGAAACGCCTGCGCGAGTTGCGCAAGGGCGTCTCGCGCGTCTGCCTGATCTCCGGTGGCGAAATCACGGTAAAGGTGGATGCCAAGGGAGGCGTCGGCGGCCGCAATCAGCATTTTGCACTCTACTGCGCACAAAAGATTGCCGGCGAAAACATTACGATCCTCAGCGCGGGGACCGACGGTATCGACGGCGACAGCGATGCGGCCGGCGCGGTCGTGGACGGCACAACCATGGCTCGTATCAAGCAGCAAGGTCTCAGCGCGGAGCAGGCGCTCAAGACTTTCAACTCGACTCCGCTTTTTGAGTCACTGGGCGACGTCATCAAGACGGGGCCGACGGGCAACAACCTGCGCGATTTGCGTGTCCTGCTCGCCTACTGAAAGAGGATACCTGCGACCCGACCCCTCCCGCGCGGAGGGAAGCTGAATGAGCGCGCTGCCTGTAGCATCTGTTAGGCCCGTCCAATGGAGGGCAAGAGATGATTGCACGTCACTGGCGAGGATGGACGAAGCCGGGCGACGCGGACAGCTACGAGCGTCTGCTAAAGGAAACGGTGCTGCCGCAGTTGAAACATATCTCCGGGTATCGCGGCGGCTATGTGTTGCGCCACGATGGCGACGAAGAATCGGAATTCGTTGTCATCAATCTGTTTGATTCACTCGATGCCGTGCGTGCATTCGCGGGAGAAGACTACACTGTCGCTGTTTTCGAGCCTGAGGCCAAGCGGTTGCTGTCGCGGGTTGAAACCAAGGCGATGCACTATGATGTGCGCGCCGCCACAACCTAGCCTGCATTATTCATGACCTGGGTGGAGCAGGCCTGAAGGCCTGCGCTACCCAAGCACACTAGAACCAGTCTCATAAACGTTTCGGTCGGTCGGACGTGGCATTCTGGGTGTGCTCTGGAATGCTCCGTTCTGCCGCATGCATGGCCGCTGGGAGTTGACCGATCGGCAATGGGAAGTGG
>Ga0187889_10002992_pt1 | contig 15539 bp, 13 predicted proteins | sample June2016WEW_7_10_2_FD_132992 | JGI IMG/M metagenome (GOLD analysis project Ga0187889, IMG submission 132992) | Peatland microbial communities from SPRUCE experiment site at the Marcell Experimental Forest, Minnesota, USA - June2016WEW_7_100 | ecosystem: Environmental > Terrestrial > Soil >... | reverse complement strand
GTACCGAGGTGCCCTGCCCGTTTCGTCTTCGTCAACCTCCACAGCCAGGACTTGCTCGACGAGCACCTTTACCAGAACGATTCTCCGCTCTCCCGGGTCGCGGAAAGAGTAGTGCTCGAAGTCACCGAGCGCGCCTCTTTGGCTGCCATCGACGATACCGAGGCCCGCATGACTCGCCTGCGCGACCTCGGCTTTCGTATTGCCCTCGACGATCTGGGGGCCGGCTATTCGGGACTGTCGAGCTTCACCACTTTGCAACCCGAGGTAGTCAAGTACGACATGTCGCTAGTGCGCGGCGTCGAGGCATCGCTGACCCGAAGAAAGGTCATTTCCTCCATGACCACGCTATTCGCCGAGATGGGAACGGAGGTGGTGGCTGAGGGGGTGGAAACCGAAAGCGAGCGCGATGCCTTGGTCGCGCTCGGCGTGGATCTCCTACAGGGCTACCTGTTCGCCAAGCCGAGCCGAGGATTCGTCTAGGACCGGACAGGAGGGAGCAAAGGCCAGGGGGCACGGCCGGTTACCCGAGCTATCCTTAGCGCTATTCACGATATACACTCGGGGCGATGGAGGACGCCAAAGATCTGGAGGCGCTGGTCGTCGACCTCATCAAGCGCGACAACGTCAACATTCCGCCTTATCCCGCCGTTGCCATGCGCTTGCAGCGCCTGATGGCGGGGGGCGACTACGGCATCGCCGATTTGCAACGCGTTATCGAAGGCGACCCCATCATGGCCGCCACCATACTGCGCTATGCCAACTCCGCCGCCTTTCGCGGCGTGACTGCCACCTCGACCCTGGAAGCCGCCATCACGCGCATCGGAGCCAAGGAGGTCAGCAAGATCGCTCTTGCCACCACCATAGGAGCCAGCGCCATCGTGTCAGGATGTTTGTCGCAACTCCGCCGCCGCTCCTGGCGCCTGGCCATGACCAGTGCCCTGTTGTGCAGAGCGCTGTCGCGCTGGCGCAGGCAGGATCCGGAGGAAGCCTTCATTTGTGGTCTGTTGCACGACTTCGGGCGGGTGGTGGCCACGGCGTGCTTCGAAGAAGTGATCACACGTACCCGCGACCTTCGTGTCATGACGGAAGCGGCGTGGGCGGAAGCGGTTGATAGATTTCACGTCGAGTTGGGTCTGGTGACGGCCGCTCGCTGGAACTTGCCTCCCCTGATCTGCGCGGTGATCATGGCGCACCACGTGCCAGAATCCGACCCGATCAACAAGACCATGATCGAGATTGTCAACGCCGGCGACGCCGTCGCCGCCTTGCTCGACCAGGCGCCCAACCTGACCGCCCCTGACCTGGCCGCGATCGGCCTGCGGCCAGACGAAACCGAGAGCCTGCTCGCCGAGGTCGGCACCATCGCCACCGCAGTCGCCTCGATCGACGAGACCACCCCTGGCAAAGATACCGGCATCTTCCGCATCAGCAGCCGCGTCCTGGCGCCGACCTCGGCCCTCGCCGAGCCTAGAAAAGAGGGCCGCTTCCCCATGCGCGTTCTGCGCGCGACCGGAGATGCCAACTACGAAACCACGCACTTTGCCCGAGATGGGGTTGGCTTCACCGGCGCGAGCATGCTACGCGAAAACAGCATGATCAGAATGCGCATAGAAGCCCCCAAGGGGCCGCTGGAGGCGCTCGGCGTCGTGTCCCTATGCGTCAGCGAAGGAAACGCGCGCAGAATGGAGGCCAAGCTCTTCGCCGCCGAGCCCGCGTTGCTCAAGCTCTGGCTCGACTTTCATGCCTCGCTGCCTTGATCTCGCGCACCCAGGACCCAGGTAGCCGATGGCTGAGGTGTTGTCATACCTCGAACAGTTCGCGAGCCAGCTCAACGCCATCGGCCTGGAGTCCTTCCGCAGACGCAACACCTCGCCCTTCCTGGTAACCCTGGGCATGGCGGGTGATCTGCGTAATAGCAACACCTCGGGCACGTCGATCATCAACATCGCCGACGGCGTGCTCGAACGCGGGCGCCTCGCGGGCCGTGTTTTCCCGGTGGTAAAGGCGCGCGATGCGCCAAGAGGCCCCGTTCTCATCGGCCGGACCGCGGAGAACGACATCGTCATTCCAGAGTACTCGGTATCGCGCCACCACTGCTACATCACTATCGCCGGCCCCAGCCATCAGGTCACCGATCGAGGCTCGGCCAATGGCACCCTGGTGAACGAGACCGACATCGGCAAGATGAAGCCTTTCCCCCTGCAGGGCGGCGAGATCCTCACCCTCGGGCGGCTCTTGCTTTTGTTCCTCCTCCCGCGGCAGTTCGCGGATCACGTGCAAAAGGTCGCCCCACCCTCGGAGTTCTAGCGGCAGCCCTGGCGTATCCGTGCATCGGGCACGCCCTGGCCTGCGCTATTTCGCGGCTTCCGCGTCGTGCTTGGCGATCATCTTGCTCACGCGCGGAATGGCGGCCTCGGTGTGCCGCTTGGCCGTGGGCCGCATCTTGTCGTAGGCCGCCCTGATCATCTGGTTCTTCGAGCGCTGCGCGCGCTGGTCGGTGATGCCGAGCAGCGCCTCGGCCGCCTCTCCCGCGCGGGCGCTGATGTAGGCGGCGACCGGTTCATTCTTTGCCTTGGCGGCTCCATACAAAGGGTCGAGCCGGTCGGCAAAATCGTCGAGCAAGCCGTCGATGACCTCGGCGATGAAGCCGGGCTTGATGGCCTTGACCACGGCATACGCGGCCTTGATGGGGATGCCAGCCAATCCCTTGGCCGAGACCTCCTCGTCGATAATCTGCTCGCAGTCGCGGACGACCTGCGGACGGGTACCCGGGCGTGAAAGTATATCCTTGAGCGTGCTCATAGCCGGCACTTTACCCCGAGCACGCCTGGCGTGGTATCCATGGCTTCTCGATCATGGCCTCGGCCGTCGCCGCACCGCTACGTACCCGGTCCGCTGCCCCGCTGGCCGCTCTCACCTGCCTTAACGCTCTCAACTATCTCGACCGCTTCCTGGTCGCCCCCATGCTGCCCCTGATCATAGGCAGCCTCGGGCTTTCCGACCGCCAGGCCGGCTCGCTGCAATCGGCGTTCATCCTGGTCTATGCCGTGGTCTGTCCCTGGGCGGGGTGGCTGGGCGACCGCTATCCCCGCCTGCGCCTGGCCGCCGTCGGCGTCATGGCTTGGAGTCTCGCGACCGCCGCTTCTGGCCTGGCGACGACATTTGCAGGGCTCATCCTCGCCCGCGCCCTGGTCGGGGTAGGCGAAGCAAGCTACACCGTGGTCACACCATCGCTCATTTCCGACCTTTATGCTCCTCGGCAGCGCGGCCGGGCCTTGGCGATCTTCTATGCCGCAATGCCCTTCGGCGTCGCCATGGGTTACGGGTTGGGCGGCCAAATCGGCGCCCGCCACGGCTGGAGAACCGCCTTTTTCGTGGCCGGGGGCCCCGGGCTGCTGCTCGCCCTGATCCTGCTCGTCCTGCACGAACCAGTGCGAGGTCAGCTCGATGGTGCTCCCTCCCGTGCGCCCATGTCCTGGCGCCAGCTCATGATGGCATTGCGGCGGCGGCCCAGCTACTTCGTCAACATGGCGGCGCAGACGGTTTGGAGCTTCACCATGGGCGGCCTCGGGGCCTGGATGCCCACCTACTTCGTGCGCGAACGCCACCTCGGCATCGCCCAGGCCGGAACCATGTTCGGGGCGCTCTTGCTCGGCGCCGGTTTCCTGGGCACGATTCTCGGCGGCGTGGCCGGGGATCGCCTGGCCACCAGGTTCCGCGGCGCCCATTTCACTTTCTCGGCCGCCAGCTTTCTAGCTTCGTTGCCTTGCACGGTAGTGGCCATCAGCTCAGACCGACCCTGGGTGTACTGGTCGGCCATGGGTCTCGCGCTCTTTTTCCTGTTCCTCAACCAGGGTCCCCTCAACGCGGCCCTGCTCAACATCCTCCCTGGCCAAGCCCGGGGCCGCGGCATTGGCCTACACACCACCACGATTCATATCCTGGGCGACGCTTGCTCACCCCTGCTGGTGGGCATCGCGTCCGACATGGTCGGCCTCCGCTGGCCGGTCATGGTCACCGCGCTGCTGGTCGGCGTCGCCGCGCTGTTGCTCTTGGCCGGACGCCGCCGGTTCGTCGCGGATCTGGATGCGGTCGCGGCCCGGGTGTGATCCTCTGCTATGTTCATCCGGTATGCAGCAACCTGACCTGTCCCGTGAGCTCGAGCTGGCGCGAAGTGTGGCCCGTGAGGCAGCGGCCTTGGTCGCGAGCTTCAAGGGTCGCCCGCTCGAGGTGCACCACAAGAGCGGAGGCGAGCCGGTTTCCCAGGCCGACCTGGCGGCGAGCGAGCTCATCGTCAGGCGACTGCGCGAGGCTTTCCCCGAGGACGCCGTGCTGTCCGAGGAGCTGCCCGACGATGGCGCGCGCCTGGCCAACCCGCGCGTCTGGATGGTCGATCCCATCGACGGAACGCGCGATTTCCTCGCGGGCGAGCCCGGCTACGTGGTGATGATCGGCTTGTGCCGGGATGGCCGCCCGGTGGTGGGCGCGCTGGCGCAGCCCGAAGGCGGTGCGCTCTGGCTCGGCGCCGTGGGCGCGGGGGCATGGAAAGAATCCGTTGCCGGAACACGCCAGCCGCTCAGCGTATCGACGGTGAGCCAGCCGCAGGCTATACGCCTAGTCTCCTCCAAGTCGCACCGCTCGGAATACTACGCCCGCCTGCGCGCCGAGCTGGGCATCACCGACGAGCTTGCCCTGGGCAGCGTTGGGCTCAAGGTGGCGTTGGTCGCGGAGGGGGTGAGAGATCTTTACGTCTATCCCGGCAGTCAGACCAAGATCTGGGACAGTTGTGCACCCGAGGCCATCCTCACGGCGGCCGGCGGCAGGTTGACCGACAGCGACGGCGGGGCTCTGGCATATGCGCGGTCCGGCTTGCAAAACCCGCGCGGCGTGGTGGCCTCGAACGGGCACGTGCATCAAGCGGCGCTTGCCGCCATGGCCCGCCTGCGCGTGCTCACGCGATACTGACACGGTACCAGGGCCTCCTGGCGACGCGTTCAGTCTATGGACTGGCTCTGACCAAGCGTCCGAGCCGGCGCGGATCAAGCCTAGCCGTCGCGTCGGGCGGCGACACCACGGAAGAAACCCACGATGTAGTCCAGGCCCGAGACGAGGGAGACACCGAGAGAGATGTAGAGCACCACCAAACCCACGCTGTTGTAGTCGATGCTGGTGCCGAGCCCGAGCAATGGGTAGCGAAAATGGAGGAGCAGCATGGTGAGCGCCACCAGCTGCAGGGCGGTCTTCATCTTGCCGCCGCGGCTAGCCGCTATGATGATGCCCTCGCTGGAGGCTATGCTGCGCAGACCGGTCACCGCCAGGTCGCGCGCGATCAGGATCACGACCAGCCAAGCTGGCACCCGGCCGAGCGCCACCATGAACACCAGCACCGCGGTGACCATCAACTTGTCGGCGACCGGATCCAGGAACTTACCCAGCACGCTCACCTGTCCGCGACTGCGGGCCAGGTAGCCATCGACGCCATCGCCTACCGACGCGATGAGATAGAGAAGAGCGGCGATGAGGCTGCGCACCGGACTATAGTTGTCCATGTAATAGAGCACCGCGGGGACGATCAGCACCCGGCCCATGGTGACCAGGTTGGGCAGATTGGTCAGCTCGCTACCGAGGTTTGCCATGGGTCGAGATCAGCAGGACGCCTTCCCCAACGCAAGTGAGTTGAGCGCCGTCGCTGGGAGCGGAGCTGCCGTCCGGCGGCCGGGCTTGCACCACCAGGTTGCCCAGCCAGCCGGCCAGGCGCGGGCTGGGCACGCTAAGCTGGCGACCCGCTGTCACCGTCACGCCGACCAGCTCGTCAGCGCCGGCCAACACGACCAGGCCGCTGCCGCGAAATTGCACAAACGAGCTGCCGTGGCCGGGGACCATACCGCACTCCCACACAATACCATTTCCCCAGGCCAGCACACGCCCAAGCTGCAGGTAGAGGACGTCGCGATCGAGCCACAGCGCCCGCGGGGAGCGGTTTGGCTCAGGAGCAAACAGCAGCAGCTCAGCCTTTCCTTCCGTGCGCCAAAAGCGGTCGCCCCCGTCGGTCAAGACCTCATCGGTAAGTTGCCCACGCCTCCTCTGGCGCACAGCGTCCATGGCGGCGGCTTCCGCCACCACCACCACGGCCGAGCCACGCAGATAGCTTTCCGCCTCGGTTCGCCATCGGAGCACGCCCGGCGCGGGCTCTGTCACCTGAGCCCGGGCGGGGCTCAGCTCCAGCAGGCGAGCGCAGGTGAAGTCAGCCAGAGTAGTCACCGTGTCCCCGGCGCCGTTCCCGGGTGCGTAGGCCGGGGCGGGATGGGGGAAAGGGGTAGCTCCTGCTCGGCGGCCGGGCCGGGTTGACGTGCTCGCGCGCGCGGCACTCGCGTCAGCGGGCGGTCGCTGCATCCGGTCTTGCTCGGGCGTGCTCGCGCGCGTGGCACTCGCGTCAACGCTCGGGCTGGGCACGCGGTCTTGCCGGGTTGGTGTGCTCGCGCGCGCGGCACTCGCCGCGCCAGGGCGGGGAAAAGCGAGCTCCTCCATGTGCGTAGCAATATCGACTTGGCCGGCGCGACGAAACGCTGTCGCGGCCCGGGCCGGGTGACCGCTCTTCGCGTAGGCATAGCCGAGGTAGCTCCACCCCATCCGGTCTTCCGCCCGCATGCGCACTGCTGCTTCCAGCTCGCGCACTGCCTCGGCGTATGACCCCAGCTTTAGCGCAATGAGGCCAAGGTTAAGCCTGAGCGCGGCGTCGTCGACCGCCACAGCGACCGCCTGACGGAACAAGTCGTGCGCTTCCGGCAAGCGACCCAACTTGAGCTTGACCGCGGCTAGGAGCTTGAGGACGCGCGGATCGGACACCACCTCCACGCGTACGGCGACCAGCAGCTCATCCGCCTCTTGCAGACGCTCAGCTGCTATGAGCTCGCGCGCGAGGAGTAGCTTTTCCGCCAAGGCATCACGACCCCCGAGGTGGGGAGCAGGCGTGGTCGCCGGATGCACCGGATCCATCAGATCCATCGGATCCGTCGCATCCTGGCCGCCCTCCTCGTTGCCGTCCGGGATTGCCACGTGGCTCACCGCGATGACAGAGGCGGCGCGGCGGACCAATCCGACAGCGCCGCCTCGCGTTTTCGATATTCCTCGAAGCGCTGCAATACAGCATTGACGTAGCTGCGGGTAGTCTCGTAGGGCGGCATGCCGCCATAGCGGTCGACCGCGCCCGGCCCGGCATGGTAGCCGGCCAGAACTTTGATCTTTTCCTCGAGCGAACAGACCAAGCTGGCGCGGCCCTCGCCGACGCCCACCGCCGGGGTTCGGCAGTAGCGCCGGGCCAGAAGCTGCAGGTAGCGTGCACCGCCCATGATATTCTGTCGTGGATCCCAGACGTTGGTGACCCCCATAGCGCGCGATGTTGCGGGCATGAGCTGCATCAGCCCTTCTGCTCCCGCGCTCGATACCACCCGGGGGTCGAAGTCCGACTCGGTGCGAATTATGGCGCGGATGAGCGCCTGCGGGATGCCGTAGTAGGCCTGTTGATCACGAATGTGGTCGTCGTAGCGCGAGTAGCGCGCGGGCGAGGTGTCGCGGGCAGGCACCACGTCCGACGATCCGCGCAGGGCGGAGGCTTTGCCCGGGCCAAAACGAAAGAGCACCTTCCAATGACGACCCACCGGCGCGAGATTGGTGAACTCGACCGTCCCGTCTTGCCGTTCGCGTGTCCACACCACGGCCTGTCCGGCCGGCAGGGGGATGCTCTCCCGGGACGCCCTGGGCCGGCGCGATCGGGTGAAGTCGGTCAAGGGGTTCCAGCCCTTCGTGGCGCGCGGCGCACTGGCAAATTCGACCGTGCCGTCGGCACGGGTGTGCTTCCATACCTTGGCCTCCACCGACGAGGTGAGCAAGGTGAGGGCAGCGGCAGGGAAGAGGAGGCGCCGGAGCATGCTGGGCGATCGTAACACGGCAAAGGCGAGGCGGGACCGCTCGTGGAAGTGGTAGATTTGGCCCCATCGTGGAAGCCCACTCAGCCGCAGCCTTGGCAGCCACCCTGGAAGCCGACTACTTGGTGATCGGATCGGGGCTGGCTGGCCTTTACTTCGCCTTGCGCGCCTGCGCGCACGGACGCGTTATCGTGGTGTCGAAGCGTGAGCTAGTCGACAACAATACCCAACACGCCCAGGGAGGCGTAGCCGGGGTGCTGGGAGCCAACGATAGTGCCGAGCAGCACATCGACGATACCCTCCGGGTGGGAGATGGCTTGTGCGGCCGCGAGGCCGTCGAGGCCTGCGTGCGCGAAGGGCCCGAGCACATCCTCTACTTGGCCAACCAGATCGGCGTGGCCTTCGACCGGGACGAGAACGGCGAGTTCAACCTCGGCCGGGAGGGTGGCCACTCCGCCCGCCGCATCGTCCACGCGCGTGACATGACCGGAGCCGCCATCCACAACGCCTTGCTCGAAACCGTCGGCGCCTATCGCGACAGCATAACCCTGCTGCCCAACCACATGGCGGTCGACCTGCTCACCACCGCCAAGTATGGCGGTCCCAACGCGGTCTTCGGCGCCTACGTCTTCGACCAAAAAACCGGACAGGTGAGGACGGTCACCGCCCGCGCGGTGATTCTGGCCACCGGGGGCGCGGGCAAGGTCTATCTCTACACCTCGAATCCCGACGTGGCCACCGGTGATGGGGTGGCCATGGCCTACCGGGTGGGCGCCCGGGTGGCCAACATGGAGTTCTTCCAGTTTCACCCGACCATCCTCTACCATCCCGCGGCCAAGTCGTTCCTGATCAGCGAAGCCCTGCGCGGCGAAGGCGGCATTCTCCGTCTGCGCGACGGCACCGCCTTCATGGGCCGCTATCACGAGATGAAGGATCTCGCATCGCGTGACATCGTGGCACGGGCCATCGACGCCGAGCTTAAGCGCACCGGCGACGATCACATCCTGCTCGACATGACCCACTTACCCGGCGATTTCCTGATCGAGCGCTTCCCCAACATCCACGCGCGCTGCCTCGAGCTCGGCATCGACATGCGCACCACCCCCATTCCGGTGGTGCCGGCGGCCCACTATAGCTGCGGCGGCATCCAGGTCGACAGCCGCGGACGGACCAATGTCCGCAACCTCTATGCCATCGGCGAAACCTCGATGACCGGGCTACACGGGGCCTGCCGGCTGGCCTCGAATTCCTTGCTCGAGGCCCTGGTCTACGCCGCGCGGGCCGCCGACGATGTACGCGGCGTGAGCGTCAGCCGCCCCATGCAAGTTGCCCCCTGGTACGCGGGCGACGCCAGCGCCACCGACGAAGCGGTAGTGATCAGCCACACCTGGGACGAGATTCGCCGCCTGATGTGGAACTACGTCGGCATCGTGCGCTCCGATAAGCGCCTCGAGCGGGCCGCGCGGCGCATGCAGATGATTCGCGAGGAGATTCGCGAGTACTACTGGAACTTTCAGGTGACGGGCGACCTGCTCGAGCTGCGCAACATCGCCCTTCTGGCCGACCTCATCATCCAGAGCGCGCGCAAGCGCAGCGAGAGCCGCGGCCTCCACTTCAACCTCGACCACCCCGAGCGCGACCAGCGCTTTGCCAAGGATACCGTCCTGGCCCGCGGCGACGGCCCGGCGGTGTGAGCACCCTCGCGCCAGCGGGTGAAATTCGCGGCGGACACACAGCAAAAACCCCGGCGGGTGAGGCCGGGGTTTTTGGTCTCGCGATCGAGCTACGCTATTCGAGCTCGTTGACGATGATAGGCTGATAGCTGCCCTGGACGTCGCCGTTGGCGTTGACCGCTCCTATCCGCGTGAAGGTGGCCAAGGTAGTGTTGCAGTTCAAGTCACCCTCGGCCATGGCCGTGAACGTCGCGCCCACCCCCGTACCGGCGCCGGTGTAAAGGGGCTGGTAGTTGAAGGGATCGGCAATGGAAAGGTTCAGCGCCAGCCATATCGTGTCCGTGTTCCACGCCGCTTCGCTGCCCGGGCACTTCCCGGCGGGCAGGCAGCCACACTGCTTGGGCTCTACCAGCGCTCCCCCGTTCGCATCGGTGGGAAACTGCTTCGGCACAACAGTAGGAACGTTGTTGACTAGGGCCGTGTGGTCGGATTCGTAGTAGGAGAGGGAACCGGCCCACTCCTTGTTCAGGTGGCCGACCGCTTCCGTGGTCCGCGACTTTTTCACGTACCGGGAAAAGGCGGGAATGGCCACGGCGGCCAAGATGCCGATGATCGCCACGACGATCATCAATTCGACCAGGGTGAAACCTCCGCTCTTGCGTGCTCTTGTCATTGCGCTTGCCTCCTGGCCCTGACCGATGCAGTCAGCATGCCACTTGGGGCAAGCCTAGCCCTGCTGGAACAAGTCACTGGAATCACTTGAGAAAGACCGGATCGCCCGCGTGGCCTCCGTCCCAAGACAGGTGACAATCATAGGCCGGTTCCCTGGCCGCAAGCCCAATTCGCGCGCTCCCGCCTGACGTAAATGGGCAGGCGCCGGCACTCGAGAGCCAGCCGGCCGCTGCTCCACCCGCCACCCCCCACTCCCCATCACTCCTTCTCGTCCGTGGTCTGAATGGCAGGCGAATCGTTGGTTAAGGCCAGCACGGTGACATTGTTCGGCCACCCCGAAGGCCCGCTCAGGTTACACGCGCCCAAGGCGTAGAACCAGGGCACGTTGGGTGAGGCTGTCCAGAGGGTGGGACCGATAACGCCGGGCAGCGTGGCCCCCGCCGGCCCCGCATTCACGAGATAGGTGCAGTAGAGCGCCCGCCAGCGCGGCCGAATGCCCAGTATCTGCCAGGAGGCGGGCAAGGTCCCCAGGGCCACCGGGGTACGAGCCGAATCGAAGTAGGTACTGGCATCGGTGGGGTAGAACTCGCTAGGGTTTTCGTTGGTGCTGGTGCTTGCCTGCGTGTCGCGATGGGCCTCGATGTAGAGTCCCGTCGCCAGGTAATAGAGCTGCTCCTTGGCGGAGAGCTCCGCCAGCATCGCCGTTGGCTCGGACAGGCGGGCCCGCGCAATGTAGTGCCGGTAGCTCACGACCGAGATCCCCGCCAAAATGCCAATGATCACGACCACGACCATCAGCTCGACGATCGACATAGCCCGAGTGCCGTTTCGCGCCATAAGAAGCCTCGGCTGATTTTAGGCCTAGAGCCCTGCTCTCGTCCACCTGCCTGCGCGCACTGCGCGTGCTCCCGCATTCCCGCGCCACATTCGTGACGGGTGCACCGCGGCGGCAGACCAGGACCGCAGGCGGGCTCCGCAATCGGCCCGCGCCACGAAATACTCGCTGCCAGAGCGGTAATACACTTGAGAATCTCCGGATTGTCGGGATAGTAATATGTAGGGGCATGCAATACTCGGCCGTACGGCCGCCACCGCCACCCATAACAAGGAGTTCCTCTTGTCATTGACGCTGACAATCGGGCAAAAGGCCGTGTATCCATCGCGCGGCATTGCCGAGGTCGTGGATATCGAGAAGAAGGAGATCGGCGGCAGGGTCCAGGAATTCTATGTCCTTCGCCTGTCCACGAGCGATCTCAAGATCCTCGTCCATGTGGACAAGGCCGACCAGGTCGGGCTACGTCCCGTGGCCGACAGGGCCGATGCCGACGGGGTGCTGGACATCTTGCGCGAAAAGGTGGTGCAGTTCGAGCGCCACACCTGGAACCGCCGCTATCGCGCCTTCATGGACAAGATCAAATCCGGCTCGCTTTTCGAGGTCGCCGAGGTCTTCCGCGATCTACACCGGCTCAAGAAGACCAAATCGCTGTCATTTGGCGAACGGCGCATGCTCGATACCGCGCGCGGGCTGGTGGTGCAAGAGCTGTCGGTCGCCCGCGCATCCAACCGCGAAGCGGTGGAAGCCGACCTCGAGAGAGCGCTGAGCGAGGGTCAGGCTTAGAGCTGGGGGGAGCCCACCCCACGGATTGGGTACCACTGCCACTGCCACGGCCACGGCCACGGCCACGAGCACGAGCACGGCCACGAGCACGACCTTCGACGGCGGCTACGACTTTCGACCACGACCTTTGGCTTCACCCAGAGGGCTGCTTGCGCCCTTAGGGCAACGGACTTACGCTGAGCTCGCGAGCCCTTAGTCGACATGGCAACAGCGAAGTCGTCAGTTTGGCGTCCCTTTGCGTGGACGCTCGCCATCTTGTGTCTGGCCTATCTGCCGCTCTTCCTGGGTGATATCATTTTCATGCGCGACATCGCGCACTGGGGCTTCCCGGCGCGAGCCTTCGTGCGCCAGTCTCTGCTCCGCGGCGAGTTTCCCCGCTGGAACCCCTATCAGGGGCTCGGCTTCCCCGTGGCCTCGGAACCACTTTACGGCATCTGGTATCCTCCGAACTGGCTCTTCCTGCTCGTCGGTGAGCGCTGGATCGCCAGCCTCTATAATTGGCAATGCTTCTTGCACATGCTGTGGGGGGCTCTGGGGGTGTCGTTCCTGGCCCGCCGTCTCCAGGTCTCGGCCACCGGCATCGTTGTCGCCGGCTTGGCCTTTGCGCTGTCGGGCTATGTGACCTCGCAGTGGACCGCCGGTCTCTTGCTCTTGGCCGACGCCTGGGTACCCTGGGCCGCCGTGGGGCAACTCGCCTTGCTGGACAGCTTGACCGCCCGCGCAGGCGGCAATTGGCGACGCGGGCTCGCCAAGGCCGCACTGCCCTCGGTATTTGCCTGCCTGCTCGGTGAGATCTTCATAGCCATGATCGGTGCCGCCTTCGGCGTGGCGTGTGCTGCCCTGGTAGGTAGGCTGGAAAGAGCGCGCCACACCCGAGCCCCCGGCCCGCGCCAGCTGGGCCTGGCCGCGGCCGCGGTCGCCCTGGCTTTCGGGGTGAGCGCGGTGGTGATCCTTCCCGCCAGTCTGCTGGCAGCCACGACCGAGCGTGGAGCGGCTTTGTCGCGTCAGGTGGCCGAGGCCTGCTCGCTACACCCGTTGCGTGTGCTCGAGTTCGTGGCCCCGCAAGCCATGGGCGAGGTCGCGCTTTTTCCGGCGGGGCCCGTGGTCGGCGAGGCGAGCCTCGGCGGGCTGCCGCTCTCCTACAGCATGTACCTGGGCGCATCCGTGGTTGCGCTGGCCTTGCTGGGGTTAGGGCGGCGGCGCAGGCTGGCTCTGGGCCTGGCCCTGGCTGGTCTGTGCGCGCTCCTGCTCGCCTTCGGCCGCTACACACCCGTGCACGGGGTCTTCCGTCTCGTCGCCCGGCCGCTGGCCCACATGCGCTACCCGGAGAAGTACACGATCGTGGTGGTGACGGTGGTGGCCCTGCTGGCAGGGCTGGGTGCCGGGCGCCTCCTCGGCCGGGGCCGGCCACCCTGGGGCCGTACCGTCGGGCTGCTGCTGGTCCTGGTGGGGTGCGCGGTACTGGCCAGGCTGCTCCTGTCGGGCCTGTGGATGGCATTCGCGATTCGCGGCATAGCGCTGGGTGCCGCGGCCATAGCCGCCCTGCTCGCCATCCAGTTCCTGGCTCGCCGGCGCGCGCGCGTGGCGCAGCCGCTTCTGGCCGCGCTGGTGGCGCTCGACCTAGCCCGGGCCGCGTGGCCCCTGCAAAGCTTCGGACCAGACCCGCTCGTCAGCGCAGCGCCACCTGCCGCGCAAACGATCTTGCAAGACCGCCAGCCGACCGACCCACCGCCGCGTATCTATCGCGCGGACCAGACCACCGAGACCGTACACCGCTGGCTGCCCACCGGCACTGCAATCGAGAACGAGCTCAAGCTCACGCACACCCTCATAGCCAACACGGCCAACGTGTGGGGCATCGCCACCCTGCCGGGCTACGACGCCGCCATCCCCACGGCCTTCAGCCGCGTATGGAAATCCGGCCTGGAAGTCGGGCAGAGCACGCTCCGCCTGCTGGGGGCCGAGTACGCCATCTTACCGGTCCAAGACCCCGGGCGCCGCGAGGAGGACCGCCCGGGATTCTCGCCGGTTCTCGACCCGCTGCCCGGAGCCCGGCTGTACGCGGTGCCTGGCACCCTACCCCGGGTTTACTGGGCCGGACACGCCGAGGTCTTGACCGACGCGCAGGCCCTGGCCCGGCTCGCCGAGCCAGCGGTGGTGGCGGGCGCCAACGTCTTGCTCCCGCCTGGCAGCAACCTACCGGCCTTCTCCGCAGCTCCGGGCCGAGCTGGGTCTTGCGCCCTGGCGGCCTACGGAGCCCAGCACCTGGTAGCCGACTGCAGCGGGTCCGCGCCGGGTCTCGCAATTTTCGTCGAACAGTACGACCCGGGTTGGCACGCCACGATCGACGGGCGGCCCGTGCCGATTGCGCGCGTCAATCTGGTCATGCGCGGGCTGGCGCTGTCGCCTGGCCGCCACCACATCGTTCTCGACTACGCCACGCCGGGACTCGTGGCCGGCCTGACCATCAGCGGCCTCTGCCTGGTCGTGCTGCTCGCCCTGGCGCTCCCGCGGCGCTGCGCCCACAAGTCGACGGCCGGCCAAATTGCGGCAAAATCAACGGGATAGTGTCCATACCTTCGCCTGATAGGGTCCATGCCTTCGCCTGACGATACCGCCCTGCAAGACGCCACCAGCGCCCAGTCGCGCGCGCGCGAGCTGCGCGCGCTGATTGCCGAGCACGATCGGCGCTACTACGAGCTCGACCAGCCGACCATCCCCGATGCCGACTACGACGCTCTGGTGCGCGAGCTGCGCACCCTGGAGGAGCGCTTCCCCGGTCTGGCTGTCCCGGACAGCCCAACCCGGCGGGTGGCGGGGCGCCCCTCCACCCTGTTCGCGCCCGTGACCCACGCCACGCCCATGCTGTCGCTCGATAACGTCTTTTCCGTGGCCGAGCTGCACGCTTGGTACGACCGCCTGGAAAGGGCCACGGAGGGCCCCATAGATTTCGTGTGCGAGCTCAAGATCGACGGGCTAGCGGTGTCCTGGACCTATGAAAATGGCGTCCTGGTCCGGGGCGCGACCCGCGGCGACGGTCGGGTGGGCGAAGACATCACCCCCAACCTGCGCACCATCGCCGACGCCATAACCCACCTGCCCGGCCACGATTTTCCACCCCGCCTGGAGGTGAGGGGCGAGGTCTATCTCCCGCTCTCGACCTTCGCCCGGATCAACCAGGAGCTCGCGGCCAGGGGCGAGCGGGGCCTGGTCAACCCGCGCAACGCCGCCGCCGGCAGCCTGCGCCAAAAGGACCCGGCGGTGACCTCGGCGCGCGGGCTGCGCCTGTGGTGCTACGGCCTGGGGCGCCCAGGTGAAATCGCCTCCGGCAGCCGCACCAGTCGCCACTCGGAAGATCTTGCTCGCCTCGGCGCGTGGGGCTTGCCCGTGAATCCCAACATCGAGAACGCGAGCTCGCTCGTGCAGGTGGCGGACTTCATCGAGCGCTGGCAAGGGCGCCGTCACACCCTCGACTATCAGATCGACGGCATCGTGATCAAAGTCGACCGCTACGACCAGCGGGCCGACCTGGGCAGCACCAGCCGAGCACCCCGGTGGGCCATCGCCTACAAGTTTCCCCCCGAAGAGCGGACCACCCTGGTCAGGGGTATCGCCGTCAACACCGGCCGCACCGGTCGAGTCACGCCTTAC
>Ga0187889_10002986_pt1 | contig 15551 bp, 15 predicted proteins | sample June2016WEW_7_10_2_FD_132992 | JGI IMG/M metagenome (GOLD analysis project Ga0187889, IMG submission 132992) | Peatland microbial communities from SPRUCE experiment site at the Marcell Experimental Forest, Minnesota, USA - June2016WEW_7_100 | ecosystem: Environmental > Terrestrial > Soil >... | reverse complement strand
CGCGAAGCCGAAAAATTCCTCGATAAAGGGTTGCCTGTAGTATTCGTACACCCAAGCACGCCGGTAGGCCCTGGAGACTTCAAACCAACGCCGACCGGTAAAATCATCGTCGATTTTCTGAACGCAAAGATGCCTGCTTACATCGATACGGGCCTGAATCTGGTCGATGTCAGGGACGTTGCCGAAGGACATTGTCTTGCTTTAGAAAAGGGGCGAATCGGGGAAAAGTACATACTGGGCAACCGCAATTTGACTCTGGCGGGAATTTTTGAAATACTGGAGTCAATATCCAAAATACCGGCGCCCAGGGTGAAACTGCCCTACACCCCCATACTATGGCTTGCCGGAATTCTACGTTTCATCTCCATGGTGACCGGGCGCGAGCCGCTTTTCCCATACGAAGGGGTGAAGATGGCGGCCAAACGCATGTATTTCGACCCCTCCAAGGCAGTTCGGGAATTGGGGTTGCCCCAGACGCCGGTTGACACTGCCTTGTCCGATGCCGTCACTTGGTTTAGACTAAATGGATATGTCAAATCGTAGGGGGATAAGCGGAGACCAGCGGTCTCCGCTGTCAGGTCGACACTGAATAGAATCGAGGTCTTGATGCGTTTTCCAATCAGTCTTTATATTTCGATGACCGGTTATCTGCTTGGCAAAAAAGTGCGCGGGGTTGAGCGCTTTCCGCTGGTGCTGATGCTCGAGCCGACTCACAGGTGCAACCTGACTTGTGCGGGCTGCGGCAGGATACGAGAATATCACGATACCCTTTCCCAGGAAATGTCCCTTGAAGATTGCTTAAAGTCGATCGACGAGGCAGCGACCCCTGTGCTCACCATTACAGGTGGTGAACCGCTTCTTTACACCAATGCCCCTCAATTGGTCCAGGAGGCCCTGGCGCGGGGTAAGCACATCTATTTTTGCACCAATGGACTGCTGCTGGAAGAGTCGTTGCCGCTTTTCAAGCCGACCCCGCATTTTACCTGGAACGTCCATTTCGATGGGACCGAGCCGGTTCACGACGTTATAATCGGCAAGCCGGGAGGATTCAGCCAGGCCATCGCCGCCGTGAAAGCCGCCAAGGCGATGGGGTTCCGCGTAAGCACCAATACTACAGTTTACCGCGACTCTTCGGTTAAAGACATTTCCATGCTCTTCGAGCAGCTTACAAAGGCCGGCGTTGACGGAATTCTCGTCGCCCCGGGTTTCAACTACGAAGAGGTCGTTAAAGATGTTTTTCTCACCAGAAATGAAATCGTCAAAAAATTCCGTGAGATCAGCACCTGGGGGCAGCATTTCCCGATTATCAGCAATCCGCTCTACCTGGAATTTGTGTCTGGCAAAAGGTCTCTGCAGTGTACGCCCTGGGGAAGTCCGACACGTAACCCGCAGGGCTGGAAATCACCCTGCTACCTGATTACGGATACTCACTACCGCAGTTTTGCCGAGATGATGGAGCGGACCGACTGGGACCATTACCTGTCCGGCGCCGACCCCCGCTGTTCCCAGTGCATGATGCACTGCGGGTTCGAACCATCTGTCGTGCGCCAGATGGGTTTGCGGGATATCTTTCGAATGCTCGAGTGGAACCTGAATGCATGAACCGCTAAGACTTTTGTGGGGGACCATCCTCCTGCGCCCGTACGTCTTCGCTTTTCTTGCAGCCTACATTGTCGCAGGCTGGCGGCATATCGGCTGGAAAAGGACCCTGGCCTATATTCCGGTCGGCTACGCGCTGGCATGGGCTTCCGAATTTGCGTCAATTCACTGCGGGTTTCCGTATGGCGATTATTTTTACATACAGAGCACCGCAGGCAGGGAGCTATGGGTTTTCGGGGTCCCGTTCATGGATTCGCTTTCTTATGTCTTTCTTTCCTACTGCAGCTACTCGTTGGCCGCTTTTATCATGAGCCCGGTGGCCTTGCGCTCCGGCAATCTCATTACGCTCGAAACACCCCGTATCCGGCGTTCGTGGCAGACACTGGTCCTTGGCGCATTTCTTTTCGTGCTGCTCGACATCGTTATCGATCCGGTCGCTCTTCTCGGAGAGCACTGGTTTCTCGGAAAGATTTACGGCTACCACCACGAAGGGTACTACTTTGGTATCCCGTTGAGCAATTTTGGAGGCTGGCTATTGGTCGGCGTTGTACTCGTAGCGACCCTGCAGGTACTCGATGCGATACCATCGCTGGACTCAAATCGGCACTCGCCGCCCGCCCGCCCCACGGATCGCGGAGGTTCCGGGTTCGGCCCCGCCGCCTCGTCCTGGCTCAGGTCGCTGGGCCCCCTGCTCTACTTTTCGGTCCTGTTATTCAATATCGCCGTAACCTTCTACATCGGCCGGGTGCTGCTCGGACTGGTGGACCTGCTGCTTTTTGCAGTGCTGTTCGTGCCTATGGTGTTCTTCACGGTCTACAAGAATTCGAGCGTTTCCAACGAAGCGGCCCATGCGTATCTCTCGCGGCATTAGTCGATTTCAGGAAATATGATATCAGCGCTCGATCCTGATTTCCCTCGCCATCTTTGCCAGCGCATCGGCTGGAATCCTCACAAAAGCGGCGACTGACTTGCACAGGTTGCTTGCCGCAGCACTGGACCTGCGCCATGACAGGTAAAAGGCTTTCAATACCCGGGGTTTTCTCAGGACCGTGAAAAGCACGCCACACAAGCTTACCCTTCCGCGCCCGTCGCAAATATCGCTTAAGTTGAACCCGAGCTCGTGGTCGAGGCAGTCGCTTATGGCCCTGAAACAGACGAAGGGCACTTTCCTTTCCAAAGCTATTTCGGCCACCTTTGCCGTTTCCATGTCCAAAACCGCCATTTGTCCAGCTGCAAGGGTGGAAATGACCTTTTTATTTTCAGGGGACTCGGAGCTGATTCCCAGGACCCGTATGATATGATTTTGGATCAAAAAATCGTCCAAATCCCTGGGAAACCGGAAATTGAACATATCTTCGCAAGATGCTGCACGAGCGCGTACAGTGCAACAGACAGCTCCGATCCTCAAGTCAGGATGAAGACCTCCCGCAAAGCCCGAAAAGATAAGGAGATCAGGCATAAACACGGGTATTTCCGCTCTTAACGCTTCTTCGGCACACTTCGCTCCCATGCCGCTTTCGATAAGGACGATCTCCTTGTCCGGCAGTTTGAAGGCGAATTCTTTTAACGGTTTCCCTTTCACAAGATGCCGGCCGGGAAGAAGCTTCTTCAGGGGTGAATGTTCCTGCGGCAGAGCTGTCAGTATCAGAATTTTCATCTGGATGTCAGACCGGATTGAAGTTTTATATATTATAAACCCTTGTGTTCATCGTCAAAAATCTCTGTGGGAAATCGGTGAAGACACCGTCGGCTCCCATCGCAAAAAGTGTCCTGGCAAGCCAGGGACTGTTCAGGACCCATACCAGCACACGGAAGCCCTTCTGCTTCAACCTGTGAATTTGCCGGGGCTGCACGGCGCGCAATCCGGGATTATAGGCAAAAACATCGAGGTCGAGCGCCAATCCAATGGGGTCTGATTGATACCTGTTTACCAGGACTCCAGTCTTTATCGCTCTGTCCAATCTTTTCACGAACGCCAGATAATAGTGGCTGAACGAGGAAATCAGGACCTTTTCGGTTGCACCCAACGAGCGTACCAGGTCAACGACTTTTTGCACAATCGATTCATGCCCTGGTTGTCCGGACAAATCCTTGATCTCTATGTTGAGCAGCCAATCGTTACGTAACGTGAACAGGATTGCCTCCTCGAGGGTTAATACGGGTTCGCCTGAATATTTGGCCAGACTGGATAGAGAAACTTTTCCCGCTGCAATTTGCCTAAAAGGATCGGCCGCTGCGAACCAGGAGCCAAAATCAAGGGCCTTGAGATCGCAAAGATTAAAGTCGCCCACGAGCCAGGGGCTTCGGTCAGGGAATTTGCTCGGTGCATCTGAGGTCCGCTGAAGGTCACGATCGTGGATCACGACCGGTTCACCATCCCGACTCATTCGCACGTCGATCTCCCACATTCCGGCCCCTGAGGCAAATGCCGCGCGTGCTGCCGCCAGAGTATTTTCCGGTGCAAGAGATCGTGCCCCCCTGTGCGCGGCAATCAGCCGGTTTCTAAACGCGTCTCCAATCTCCAGCGTCATGAGTGCAATCCGGAATCGTGAAAAAGAGGGGCAAGATCATGTAGTTTCTAACTATGTATTATCCCAAGAAATACAGTATTATATTACCGGCGATTACTGTCTATACCTGATTGTTTCCTCACTGGGGAAGTGTCAAATTGCGAATGCGAAAGAGTTGGTTTCTATGAAACCCTATTCCCCGAAAGCCAGGCCCCCCTCCCTCCTCCTGGCTTTCACTTTTTTTGTGGCTTGACATGTTTGACATCCTGTTTGCCGATCCCGCCATCCATAAGCCTTCAGGGACAAATAGCATCTTATCGGAAACTGCCTTACCACTCTTTTGGGAGGTCCACAATTATTTTCAGCCTGGAGCGGGAATACTGCCGGGCGCGGACTTCCACTTAATCCGGAGCCTCGATGAACATAGCACTCGTTTTTCCTCCCTTCTATCTCGAACCGATCTACAACATGCCCCCGTTGGGGCTTGTCAATCTTGCCACTGTCCTGAAAAGTACTTCTCACCGTGTCAAAATTTTCGACTTCCCACTCTCCATCCGCCTGAAAACCCTATCGATGGACAGGGACATTTACAGGGAGTGCGCCAGGCAGATCTTGCAATTTGAACCTGATGTGGCGGGGTTTTCCGTACAATGCACGACCTACCCTTGCTCCCTCAGGATAGCTGAGGAGCTTAAGAAGTTAAAACCGGAGGTGGAAATAGTTTTTGGCGGGCATAACGCTTCATTTGTCGATGAGCTTACGCTTTCGCGCTTTCCCTTTGTCGACGCAATCGTTCGAGGCGAAGCAGAGATAAGTTTCCCCGAATTGATCCGCGCTTTCGAAAAGCAAATTTCTTTGGACTCGGTAGATGGAATTACCTTCCGCACTGAAGACCGAGTAACCAGAAACCCGGACAGGAAACTGATCGAAAACCTCGACTCTTTACCGGTAAGCGATTATACATTCGTGCCTCCTCTTCATGTTTATCGTGACGCCTGCGGCATAAAGCGCTCGATTGCCATTCTGGAGGTCGGGCGGGGATGTCCGCATCATTGCATATACTGCTCGCAATCGCTCATCTGGAGAAGAAGGAGCCGCACTTTTTCTCCAGATCGGCTCATAAGGGACATGAAGGACCTTGCCGAAAACTTCGGGGCTGAGTGTTTTCTTCTCGCTTACGATCAGTTTACCGCCAAAAGGGGCTTTGCCGAGCAGTTTTGCCGCGGCGTAATAGATGCTGGTCTCAATCGGCTTCCATGGTACTGCATCTCGAGACTCGACACCCTGGACAGACCTCTTTTGGACCTGATGCGCGAGGCCGGATGCGAATCGATGTGCTATGGGATCGACTCGGGATCCAAAAAGACTTTGGCATTCATTCGCAAAAACATAGACCATGAGGTTTTGTTCGACAGAGTGAGGGAAACGACCGAGGCGGGCATGGTCCCCACTTTGAGTTTCGTGATAGGATTTCCCGAAGAGAGCGGCCGTGACATTGAAGAGACCCTCCGGCTCGCTCTGAAGTCCGCGGCTACCGGCAATACCAACGTTCTGGTGCAGATGGCTACCGTTCTGCCCGGAACTGACTTGTATGAACAATACGGGCACAGCCTGGTCCGCGAGGTGGACACCTACTTCTCTCTCGGAATTGAGTTCGATGAGGGAAGGCGAATTGCATATGACGACGCGCTGATCGATTCCGATCCGGCAATTTTTTCCAGCTTCTACAACCTGCCATGCCCGGCCGGTCCCCTGAAAGACCTTAATGATATCGCAACTTGCTTCAGTATAATTGCAGCCCTCTACCCGAGAAGTTTCTTCCTGCTGAGTCTTGAACTGAACAGGCCCGTTGTAGATCTCTTCTTTCGTTTTCTTGACCGGGTTGCCGGCATTGAAAAACCCGTGTCTCCGGGGCCCACTCCAATCGGGCGCCCTCACGGCGATTTGCCGCCAAATGAAACGCAGGGCCATCACGGCCTGACACCCCAGGCCTGCCTGGCCCAGTTTGGCGATTTCGCCGCGGAAAGTCTTTCCGGCAATCACAAACTTGTCCGGGACTACTTTTTCGAACTCCTAAAATATGAAACATATCTGATTCGTGCCGCTCAGACTCAATGCCGGCCCTCCTCCTTTCACATCGACCTTGACCGGATTGGCGATCTCAGCCCGCTTTGCGACGACAGGATTTTGATCGATAAGTTTACATTCGATATCCCCGACGTTATCTTTCACATGAAGTTCGGCCGGTTTCCGGACACCTGCCCCAAAAGGACGGTTTTTCTCGTGTTCACCCAGGCGGAGGGCTGCTCCAAGGTGCGGGAGATAAATGAGTTCGGATTCGATTTTCTTCGATTATGTGATGGACGGCGGACTTTAGAACAAATAGCGGCAAGTCTTTACCCAAAATACGGCTCCGGCAAAGAACGCGAGCAGTTCGCGTCAATGTGTGCGGAAGCGGCCGGGGCGCTGGCGGAACATGAACTCCTCGCCCCATGTACAGCCTGATCCTAAGCGGAAAGGAGGTGAACCGAATGCTCGAGGTTAGGGAGATTGAGAAAAAGATCCTGGCCACCGTCGTGCCATCTTGTCATTCCCCATCGTGTCACGCGCCTTCGTGCCATGCACCATCGTGTCATGCACCTTCGTGCCATGCACCTTCGTGCCACAGTCCAGCGTGATCCCCGGTGCGGGAGATAATCGTTGACTCCGCATCTGGTACCGGGGCGCGCAGAAATGTGTTCCCCGGTTTTCCTTTTGTTCCGGCATCATAAAGTTGCGCGGATTTCACCCTCCTCTTTTCACATCCTCCCCGGCACGATTCGTGACCCCGGTTCCCTTTGCACGGGAAGATCCGGATTGAGAAGTTTACATTCGATATTCACGGCGTTATTTTGCGAAGGGCGCTGTTCTCCCGTGCTCTCCGTTCTCGTCAATGCGTGCGGAAGCGGTCGGGCCGCTGGAGGCCACCTGAGCTTCCCGCCCCATTCGCATCCGCCTTATCCTGAGCGGAAAGGAGGTGATACCGATGCTGGAGGTAAAGGAGATCGAGAAGAAGATCCTGGCTGCTGGTGTCAACGAAGCATCGACGACTTATGTCGTGCCTACGTGACACGCCCCAACGGAATCTCCGGTCAGGAGATAATCGGCTGAAACCACAACTTGAGCCGGGGGGGCGCGCATTTCCGCGCCCCCCCGGCTCCCCTTGGTTTTTGAAAGGAGCCTGATTGATCCAATGACGCCAAAAGCACAAATCGAATCGGAAGAGCTCGATTTCGCAATCGACGGACATGCCGATATACTGTTTAAAATGTTTGAATCGCACTCTAATGTACCTTTCGATGAGTTAAACGACCTTCCGGTGACACTGGATAAAATGAAAAAAGCCAAAGTGTTCGTGACCGTTGCCGCTCTGTACTGCCCGGACACTTATAACGACGCGGGATCGGCCGATTTCCTGTCCGCTCTCATGGCTTACGCGGAAAAATATCTCACCGGGCTTTTTCATGTCAGATCGGCCAGAGAACTCAACGACTGCATAGAGCAAAAAAGGCCTGGAATGATCTGGCTGCTCGAAAACGCTGACGGGTTGTTGGAGTTCGACCGCGCCAGGCTCGCGCAGACGGGCATAAAAGTGGCCGGCCTCACGCACATGGGAAGAAACAGGATCGGGGACGGCAATAACGTCTCGTTCCCGGAAGGACTCACCGGCAAAGGCAAAGATCTCGTCGAAGAGCTTGCGCGGGAGGGTTTTGCGTTCGATGCAGCCCATCTGGCGGAGCCTGGTTTTCGCGACCTCTCCCGGATCCATGAAGGTCCGATTATATCCTCTCACACTGGGGTACGCTCTCTTTGCGACATTCCAAGAAACCTCACCAGGGAACAGATCGCTGTCATCATGGAACGCAAAGGCGTAATAGGGATAGCCGCCGACCCTAAGATGCTCACCCCTTCGGGGGAGGCTTCAATCGAAGACATCTTCCACCACATCGACAGGATAGCTCAATCTTTCGGGGCCGATGGGATAGGTATTGGAACCGACTTTTGCGGCTTTCACGCCACAAACGCCGGGTTCGAGGATATCACACGGCTTGAGGACCTGGCGCGGATGATGCTCGCACACGGATATCCAATGCAAAGTGTTAGGAAAATAATGGGGGAAAACTGGCGCGATTTCTATGAATCGCTACTGGGCTAGCGTCCATCCGGTGTTTCCGGACAGACACTAATTAATTCGGAGCGCGCGCACATCCATTGCGTCGGGCCCCGTTCGTGACAGCCCGCAGCGTCTCACGCTTCGATCACCTTTAGCCCCTCTTTTTCGGCAGCTTCAATCTGTCGGTGATCGGAAGAGACGAACAGGTCAGGCTCTACGACAAGGGCGCAGCCGAGATGCAAGGCATCCATGGCTCGCACCGGGTTGTTTTCGAGGCAATCTATCGTTCGAGCGACAACTTCCGGGGTGATATAGCATATCTCCACGTCTTCGATTTCCTTCAAAATGAGATCCCGAGTCTTCTTGTAATCACTGCGGGACAGCTTATCTTCGCGGACAAGGCGATTTAGCGTAGAGATTATTTCGGGCAGGCAAAGGATGCTAAGAACCAGATTTTCGGCATTTCCGCAGATCTCGATGACCTTGTCCGCGCCAGGTTCTTCGATGTACCTTTTGACAAAAGCAGAGGTATCGAAAAAGACCCTCATGAGTCAGATTCCGTGCGGTCTTTCAAAACTTCCCGACTGAGTGACAGACCCGGAACGGTAAGACGCGGCACTTCTCGCTTCCACGAAGCCTCCCGCTTTGTCAGCGGCAAAATCTCTGCAATCGGTTTGCCCTTCCGGTAAACGCGTACCACTTCTCCTCTTTCCACTGCATCAAAGCAATGCTTGATGCGCTTTCGCAGCTCAACAACGTTTATCTCCAGCATATCTGTTTCGCCTCGCTACGTGGGATTGCACCTCACCTATTATTGTACGCTCTTATGTACGTTTTGCAAGCCATTGCCGCCTTCATCGAGGCTCTCTCACCTGCACGGCGTCAGTAGCTATCCAACGCCTCAAAGAGCCTTTCGACGTCGCTTTCATTGTTGTAGAAATGGGGCGATAGCCTCACCGCGTTTCCTCTTTGAGCGGCAAGGACCCTCCTCTTTAAAAAATGGCGAAAAAGCCTCCCTGCGTCATCCGGTACAAAACTCAGGATTCCCGACCTGTTCCCGGGTTCCATCGAACTGATGACCTTGAGGTCCCTTTTTTCAAGCTCTGATGAGATAATGCCGTTCAAATCCGATATCCTGGCGAATATTCGCTCTATACCTATTTCGAGCAGCATCTCCAGCGATGTTCCGAGCGCGGTGATTCCGGCAAGATTGAGTGTTCCGGGCTCGAACCGCCGGGCATCGGTTTTCAGTTTCAACTCCAGGTTGTAGAAATTTTCTTCGTTTTCGACGCTGTGCCACCCAACCTTGGTAGGGCGCAGCAGATCGTTTGCGTCCCCGGAGACGAAAAGCGCCCCGATTCCCATTGTGCTAAGCAGCCACTTGTGTCCGCCGCAGGCGAGGAAGTCAACGCCGCAGCTTTTGACATCGAAAGGTATGGCGCCGAGACTCTGGATGGCATCCACGCAAAGCAGGATACCCTTTCGCCTGCAAAACGCTCCCAGTTCCTCGAGGTCGCAGCGGAACCCAGTGGTGAAATCAGTCGAACTTACCGCAATGAGCCTCGTTCCAGGACGTAGTATGCCTTCGATATCCGAGACCCCGAACCGCCCCTCGCTTTTCTGAAGAAAACAGACCTCTACCCCGGAGCGCTCCAGGTTCACCCAGGGGTAAACATTGGAAGGAAAATCCGGGACGGGTACAATAACTTTATCGCCAGGCTTCCACGAAATACCGCCCGCCACCATGCTAAGGGCTTCGGACGTGTTGCCGGTAAAGCAGATTTCAGCTGGGGCAGCGTTTATGAGCCGAGCAAAAAGCGCGCGAGTCCTTTCCACCATCTTCATCCATTCAGGGTAATGGATGAAGCCTTCACTGCCGAATTGCAGCATCAAAGCGCTCACTGCATTTACTACACGCATCGGGGGCGCCGATATGGCGGCATTATTGAAAAACGAGGAATTCTTAACAATGGGAAACTCATCTCGGTATTCTGACAGCTCTTTCATCGTGAACTCCGGCGGCAGGGAGCCAAAAATTTGCAAGACAGGGGTGCAAAGAATAAATTATAATATTAAAGTGAGTTGGTAAGGAATTGATAAAATCATTTTGAGGGGGGATGGCAATGGCAAGAAGCACAGTTTTTGACCGTGCAACAGTTCAAAATGAATTCGTCCGCCGTGTGTATAACTGGATGGCCCTCGGGTTGGCGGTGACCGCGATTACCGCTCTCTATCTGGCCGCTAGTGGACTTGCTTTCTCTCTTCTTGCAAGTCCGGTTACCTTGCTGGTGTTGGTTTTGGCGGAACTCGGCATCGTGATCGCGCTAAGCGCCGCTATCGGCAAGCTCCAATCCTCGACCGCCATGCTTATGTTCTTTGCCTATGCATTTCTAAACGGCCTCACACTATCGATAATATTCCTCGTTTACACAAAAGCATCGATCGCTAGCACCTTCTTCATAACCGCAGGAACTTTCGCGGCCATGAGCATTTACGGATACACGACCAAGAAGGACCTGACCTCGATGGGCAGTTTCATGACGATGGCCCTGATAGGCATCATCATTGCCTCTTTCGTCAACTTCTTCCTCCGCAGCCCTGCTTTCTATTGGCTCATAACCTATGCGGGCGTAGCCATATTTGTCGGGCTCACCGCCTACGATGCCCAACAAATCAAGGAGATGTCCTACGCTGGATTTGCCGGGTCCGAGGATGAGCGAAAGGGAGCAGTCATAGGGGCCCTTCGGCTATACCTCGATTTCATAAACCTGTTCCTGCTGTTTCTCCGTATATTTGGGAAGCAAAACGATTAGCGGTATCGAGAACGGAGTTTTCGACTGGGAATGCTTCAAAACACTTTTGTCCATCTGCCTGGCGTAGGCGTCAGAACGGAACTCTCCCTGTGGCAAAGGGGAATTCACTCCTGGGATTCTTTCTGCGGTGAGCATGGATTGAAGCTGGCGCCCTTCGGCCGAAGCAGATACGAAGAGTTGCGCAGCCGTCTCGATCGATGCCGCGAGAGGCTCTGTGCCCGCGATCCGGCCCATTTTGCAGGGGCATTGTCACCGCGGCTTCTCTGGAGGCTTTTTGCAGAATTCAGGGATTGTGCCGCCTATCTCGACATAGAGACTACCGGGCTTGGCGGGCCTTCCGATCACATTACAACCGCGGCGCTCTATGACGGAAGGCAAGTGTTCTACTACGTATACGGCGACAACCTCGATCTTTTCGCCCGCGACCTGGGAAAATACCGGGTCCTTATCACCTACAACGGCAGTTGCTTCGATCTGCCGTTTATCAGGAATCAGTTCGGGATAGCCCTCGATCATGTCCATATCGATCTGCGGTACCTGTTGAGCAGCCTCGGTTACCGAGGGGGGCTGAAAGGCTGTGAGAGGAGCCTGGGGCTGGACAGGGCCGAACTTAACGGCGTCGACGGCTATTTCGCGGTGCTGCTCTGGTACGAATACAGCAAAAGAGGCAATATGAAGGCCCTGGAAACGCTTCTCGCCTATAATATCGCGGATACGGTCAATCTCGAAAACCTCATGGTGCAAACATTTAACATGAAACTAAGCGAGACGCCTTTCCAGGAACTGAAAATCCCCCTGCCCTGCCCTCCAGCGCTTCCATTCAAGCCGGATGCCGCACTGATAGACGAATTGCGGCATCGCTTTTACGGCGTTTTCTGACCGGGTATTTTCCAGCTGGGCGGCCGCAATGCGGTCTCATTGCGTGGATGCAACAGCGGTCGCGGAGATCGCGGGAAACGCAAGGATAGTTGGGACCGGATGCTTTCCAGCAGAACCGCCCGGTTTTCTCCAAAATTGGCTGAATTCACGATTTTTTTTGAAAAAATCCTCTCCTGGCACTTCAATTTCACTGGATCATCAGGTTATCATTATGACCGGAAAGAAAAGAAACATCTTTCCTCCTCCGGAGAAGATCAGGTGGCTCCCCCTCCTTCCGCCTGGTCTTCTCTTTTCTTGTACCGCCTGCCATTTTCTTTCCGGAACATTATCCGCTGAACTTCACAGTCCTTTGAAACATGGGGCTTCACTCCCCCGGTTTTGCCAAACCGAGTCTCTAGCGCCCGGCCGAAACCCTTGGGTCTACTTAGAGAACAGCTGGCCGCGCATCTGGTCCAGTACCGCGTATGCGATACGCCGCTGATTTTCATCGTAGAACTTTACGTAGTGGTATGCATGCGAGTTCTCGAAGCCGCGGATGGTTTTATGTTCGCCTCCAAACCCGGGATCGATCATTCCGATCCCGTTTTCAATGGCATAGGCTATCGGATAATAGTAGCAGGTGGCAAAATGCAGGAAAGGCACCTCACGGTAACACCCCCAGTACCTGCCGTAGAGTTTTTCGGCCTTGTTATAAAAAAGTGCCATCGCGATCTTCTTCCCCGACATTTGCGACACCGAGAAACTGCACCTGTGGGCGAAGTGCGCGGCAAGAAGCATGAAGAAGGATTCATTGAGAAAAGGTCTTATGCGCTGCCCCATATGTTTGGTCCAAGTATGCCTGTAGAGCATGTAGAGTTCCTGATAAAAGGACGTCGGGGCACTCTGACCCGGAACCATGCGGATGTCGATGCCGTTTTCCCCGATGGAGCGCCACTCACGCTTTATCTTCGTTCTACGGCTCGACTTGAAGGAGCCAAGGAACTCATTGAAACTCCCGTACCCCCGATTGAACCAGACGGGATGCGCGCTGCTCAGCCGGATGTAGCCGCGCTCAGCCAGCATGGAGTGCAGCCTGGATTCCGCGGCGACAAAATATAGCCGGGTTGTGGACAGACCCCGCTCAATCGCGGTTTCATCGATTTTGTCGAGCAGATCGGCATAAACAGGGGCAACATCGCCGTGCGGGTCAATCAGGAAATCATAGCCTGGAATTGGGGTATACGGGATACTCCCCACCAGACCGGAGCTGAACGGCAAACCCGTGAGCTCCGTTAAAAACTCGATCAGCCCTCCGTCCCCGAATTCCACCCATGCCCTGTCCCGCTGATAAAGAGGCGCGATTGCAACGATCTTCGATCCATCATAAAGCGCCAGGTGTGATGGGCTATAGCCTTTTTCCGCGGAAATCGAACCCGACTTTTCCAGGGCGTACAGATACTCGAACTCCAGCATGGGGGCCGCTTGAAGGGCAAGGCTGTTCCAGTCTTCAGCCGCAATTTCTTCAATTCGCGAAAATATCTTCACCCGAGTTTCCATCTGGAAAAATTCGCCCTCCTGTCCTATTTTACACTTTGCGCAGGAACGAGTCCTTTGGCTCATGCAACGCCGTGACCTGCTTGGGCCTCGTTTCCGGGGCGCCCGCGGCCCATCGTCCCTGCGCGATTCGCTCTCATGCACAATATCGCTCAACGCTTATAGATTAATGATAATAACCGCTTCACGTAGTATCACAACTCCGAAACGATGTGTTGAGACCCGGAGTGCTCCGGGCCTCCGCCATGGAAAACCCCAAGGAGATCCATATGCTTCCTGACTCGGTCTCTTCATTTATCAACGATCACCGGGATCGTTTTGTGCGGGAACTGGTAGAATTTCTTTCGGTCCCCAGCGTAAGTACTCTCAGTGAACATGACAAGGACATCTTAATAGCCGCCGAATGGGTGTTCGATCGGATAAAGAGGTGCGGATTCAGCGCAAAAATTTATCCCACCGAACGCCATCCGGTAGTCCTTGGTCGTTCGCCTGAAGTCCCGGGGGCGCCCGTTCTGCTAATCTACGGTCATTACGACGTCCAGCCGCCCGATCCTCTCGATGAATGGCAGACGCCCGCTTTTTCACCCGATATCAGGGACGGCTACATTTATGCTCGAGGCGCAAGTGATGATAAGGGACAGTTTTTAACTTACATCAAGGCCGTCGAGGCCGTAATGAGCTCAGAACAAAAACTGCCGCTCAACCTGATTGTCCTGGCGGAAGGAGAGGAAGAGATCGGAAGCCCGAACCTGGAAAAGTTTCTTATGCAGCACCGGGATGAACTGCGCTCCGATGCGGCCGTCATTTCGGACGGTTCGCAGTTTGCCCCCGGCATTCCGGCGATCACTTACGGCCTGCGCGGCTTGAGTTATTTGCAGGTTGAGGTCCGGGGGCCGCGTTTCGATCTTCATTCGGGTTCATTTGGCGGTATACTCGACAATCCCGCGCAGGTGCTCGCCGATATACTTCAAAAACTCAAAAATCCCGACGGCTCCGTGGCAATTCCCGGTTTCTACGATGATGTGATTCCCCCCCAGGGTTCGGAGAGAGAGGAAATGGCCTCTTTGCCCGTAGACCTGCAGGCCCTGAAGGATTATCTGGGCGTCTCCCAATTCTCCGGCGAGCCCGGATACTCCGTTTTGGAACGGAAGAGCGCAAGGCCGACACTCGATATCAATGGGCTGTGGGGCGGGTTCTCGGGTGAAGGGGCCAAAACGATAATCCCGGCAAGGGCAGGGGCAAAGGTCAGTATGCGGCTTGTTCCCAACCAGGTTCCCGAGAAAATAGACGGCCTGTTTCGCGAGTTCATAACCGCTAAGTGCCCCGCGACGGTGGGTTTGAAAATAACCAGGCTCCACGGCGCCGACCCGGTCCTGGTCCCAAGAAACACCCCAGCCATGCGTGCCGCCCAAAAAGCTATAACCATAGGGTTCGGCAAAAAACCGGTATTTATAAGAGAGGGCGGGTCAATTCCGGTCGTTAACCTCATCAAGAAGCATCTTGCCCAGGATAATATTCTCCTCCTCGGCTGGGGAAGCCCGGATGACGGAGCTCATTCACCGAACGAACGGTTCTGCATTGAAGATTTCTATCGGGGCATTCGCTCCGCGGCGGCGCTATTCCATGCAATCCCCGGGCTGAGTTGATGATGGATTCCCTCGGGGCTGCAAAAGAATGGGCACGGCAAAGGACTGTCCTTCCGGCGACAAATTGGCCGGTTGTCCCGCCAGCAGTTGACTACTGGGGAGACTTCATAAGCCACTGAAGCCGGTCGGGCGGTTTCAGTCTCTTGGTTTTGGCAAACAGAATGCTGATGCGTCGATTTCTCGGGTCGTCGGGCGAGTCGGTAAAAAGAGGCACTTTGTCCGCGAAACCTACAACTCTGGCAATCCGGGTCGGTTCGATCCCTGTTTGTTCGAGTTCGCGCCTGGCCGATGAGGCCCTTGCGACGGAGAGTTCCCAGTTCGATACCTGTTCGCTTCGTGTCGGTGAAGAATCACTGTGCCCTTCCACGGCGATTTCGTTGGGAAAGTTCTTAAGAATGGATGCAACCGTTCGGATGAT
>Ga0187889_10002984_pt1 | contig 15555 bp, 12 predicted proteins | sample June2016WEW_7_10_2_FD_132992 | JGI IMG/M metagenome (GOLD analysis project Ga0187889, IMG submission 132992) | Peatland microbial communities from SPRUCE experiment site at the Marcell Experimental Forest, Minnesota, USA - June2016WEW_7_100 | ecosystem: Environmental > Terrestrial > Soil >... | reverse complement strand
TCGCCAGCTGGTCGCGCCGGATGGCCGGAGTCAGGTCGATAGCCCGAGCGCTCACCTGCGCGCCAGCACAGCTACCCTTGGCCGGCTCCTCGATGTACAAGAGCGCGTGCCCCACCTCGGGCCTTGACCCCCCATCCTCCAGGGGCATGGGCACGACGGGCAGATCCTCGGTAGTGGTCGCCAGCTCGTCGTAGCCTTCCCATCGGTTGAGAGCATCGAGCGCATCCAGCGCCACCAGGTCGCGTGCCACCTCACGCGTGCTCAAGGCCTGCCCCAGAAGATGCATGTCGGGACTCGCACTCCGCGCGCCGGTGCGACCGCGGCCATCGCCACCCAACCCCTCGATGGCCTGGCAGAGCTCGCGCGCACTCTGGATCCTGCGCTCGGGCGGTTTAGCCAAGAGCCGCCCGAGCAGGGCGGTCATGGCTGGGCTCACGTCCGGAGCAAATTCGCTCGGGGGCCGCGGGGCCTGTTCCACGTGGGCCTGCCAGATGTCCAGGTGAGTCGGCCCGTCGAAGGGCACGCGACCGGTCAAGGTCTCGTACAACACAACACCCAACGAATAGAGATCGGAGCGGGCATCGACCTTCATGCCCCGACATTGCTCGGGCGACATGTAATGAGGCGTGCCGACGTTGACACCTGCGGCGGTGCGCGGTCCGCCACGAGTGAGGTGCGCAGGCACGCCTTCCACCAGCTTGGCCAGACCGAAATCGACCAGCTTGATCCGCTGTCCGCCCGGCTGGGCCGTAGTCAACAGGAGAATGTTCTCGGGCTTGAGGTCGCGATGAACGATGCCCTTCGCATGCACCGCCACCAGCGCAAGGGCTACCTCGAGGAAGATGGGGATGGCCTCGGCCATGGGCAGGCGCCCCCGCTCGCCCAGCACGGCGCTCAGGTTGCGACCGTCGAGGAATTCCATCACGTAGTAGTGCCGGCCGTCGGTAAGCTGGCCGAAAGAGAAGATGTCCACTAGGCCGGGATGCCGGATATCGTTAACTGCGCGCGCCTCGAGCACAAAACGACGAATGGCGTTCTGGTTCTCGGCCAGGCGGGCGGCCAGCACCTTGATGGCTACCTTTTTGCCTATGATGGGGTGCACAGCACAGTACACGGTGCCCATGCCACCTTCACCGACTCGGTCCACGACCCTGTACTCACCCACCAGCGCGCCAGGAGCGAGCTTGCTCCCGAGCTCACCACCGAACTGGTCACCCCCACCCGGGATCGAGCCAGCGGCACCGGGCGGCGGCGCCGCCACCACGGTGGGTACGTCCGGAGAGGCCGAACACTCGTCATCGTGGGGCGCCTGGCCGCAGTGGGGACAAAGATCGTGACGATTAGCAGACATCGCCGTCCCCAGTTTACTCGATCAGAGACGCCCTATACCGCTTTCCCGAAAATCAGGCAGGCGTTGGTGCCTCCGAAACCGAAGCTGTTGGTCAGCGCATGACGCACTTGACAATCACGCGCGTGGTTGGGCACGTAGTCGAGGTCGCACTCGGGATCGGCAGTGGTGTAATTGATGGTGGGTGGCACCTGGCCGCGCTCGAGGGCGAGCACGCAGAACGCCGCCTCTACCCCGCCAGCCGCACCCAGCAAATGGCCAGTCATCGACTTGGTGGAGCTGATCATCAAGCCCCTAGCGTGGTCGCCGAAGACCTGCTTGATCGCCACTGTTTCAGTTGCGTCATTCATCTTGGTGGAGGTGCCGTGCGCGTTGATGTAGTCGATTTGCCTGCCCTCCAGCCGAGCGTCGGCCAGAGCAGCACGCATGCAGCGCTGCGCACCTTCCCCGTCAACGCTAGGCGCGGTGATGTGGTGAGCATCCGCGGTCGCGGCGTAACCCTCCATCTCGGCCAGCACGTGCGCGCCCCGGCGCCGCGCATGCTCCATCTCCTCCAAGACCAGCACACCGGCGCCTTCGGCGAGCACGAAACCGTCTCGATCCAGGTCGAAGGGGCGGCAGGCCTGCAAGGGAGCATCGTTGCGGGTAGAGAGAGCGCGCATGGCCGCGAACCCTCCCACGCCGAGGGGGGTCACCACCGCCTCACTACCTCCGCAGAGCATAGCCAGGGCATCACCGCTGCGCACCAAACGAAAGGCATCCCCGATGGCATGGGCGCCGCTCGAACAGGCGGAAACTTGGCTGTAGCACGGCCCCTTGGCGTTGAACCTGATGGAAAGCTGTCCCGCCGCCAAGTTGATCACGAGCTGGGTCACGAAGAAGGGGGAGATGGCCTGGCGAGGACCTTTGCTCTGCAAGGCAAGGTGGGTCGCCTCAATGGTGCCGAGGCCGCCCATCCCCGATCCGATAAAGCAGCCGGTCCGCTCGGCCAACTCCCCCTCGAGCACCAGCCCCGACTGCGCCATGGCCATCGCCCCCGCGGCCATCGCGTACTGCACGAACAGGTCGGCCATCGAGGTCTTGGCCTCGCGGGGGCTGATCCAGCGCGCAGGCGTGAAACCGTGCACTTCGCCCGCAAACCGGGTGGAAAACCGACTAGCGTCGAAACGGGTGATGGGACCAATCCCCGACACACCCTCCACCAGCGCCCGCCAGGTCTCTTCGGTCCCTACACCGACCGGAGTCACCAGACCCACTCCGGTGACGGCGACCCTGCGCAGCATCTGCACTGCCTACTTGGCGCGAGCCTTGACGTAGTTGACCACGTCGCCTACCGTCTTGATCTTCTCCGCGTCCTCGTCGGGAATCTCCAAGCCGAACGCCTCCTCGATGGCGAGCACCAACTCCACCACCGAAAGCGAGTCGGCTTTGAGGTCGTCCATGAACAGCGAGGTGGGTGTGACTTTATCCAGCGGCACCTCGAACTGCTCAGCTACGATCTTGGCAACCTTCTCTTCGATGTTCTCAGCCATGCTGTGGATCCTCTTATACACGTGGTTGAAAGGTGTCGTGGAACAGATACGTTACATGAAAAGCTCAAGGCCATCCGCCGATCCCGGTGTGCCACGCCGCATGCGCTTTAGCGATCCCGGATCGTTCACACCCACCCGCCCGTTTGCCTATTTGCCAACTCGCCTACTTGCCAGCTACCTCTCCTCGGCTGCGGGCGCCGCCTCGCCGTCAGCCCACAAATAGCCATGCAGCGCCATCGAGCGCGCTATCTCCTTGCGCAGCTCGAGCTTGGCATATTCGCTCGCGCTGATCACCGCGTTCTTGATGGCCCGCGCGTCTGACCCTCCGTGACATACGATAACCACGCCATCGACACCGATAAGCGGCGCACCACCGGTTTCGGCATAGTCAGACCGCTGCCTGAACCTGCGCAGGGCGGGCCGCATCAACCAGGCGCCCAGCTTCTCGGCCAGGCTGCCCCGGACCACCTCATCCTTCACGGCCTCGCTGATCCACTCCACCAAGCCCTCGCACCCCTTGAGCAAAACGTTACCGGTAAAACCGTCGGTCACCACCACATCAGCCGTACCTTTGAAGATGTCGCGGCCTTCGACGTAACCTAGGAAGTCGAACTCGGCCGTGGCGCCCTTGCTGGAGGTCCGGCTCAGCAACTTGTAGGCCTCCCGAGTGAGAACAGTACCCTTCTGCTCCTCGGTACCGTTGGACAAAATCCCGACCCGAGGCCGCGGCTTCCTGTGTCGCAACCGCGCATAGGTTGCGCCCAGGACCGCGAACTGCGCCAGCACCGACGGCCGCAGGTCCACGTTAGCCCCCATGTCGAGCAAGGCGCACTGGCCGCTGCCGGTGGGGAAGGTGGTCGCTATGGCGGGACGTTCGACGGCCCCGATGCGGCCGAGCACGATGAGAGCCCCGGCCATAAGCGCACCCGAATTGCCCGCCGACACGACGGCATCAACCTCGCCAGACTTGGCCAAGTCGAAACACACCCGCAACGACGAAGCCTTCTTGTGGCGGAACGCGATAGCGGGCGCCTCGTCCATGCCCACCGTGTCAGGGGCGTGGCGAATCTGGATGCGCTCCAGCGGGGCGGCCGGACCGGCGGCGCCCAAAGCTTGTCGCAGCCGCGGTTCGTCACCGACCAGCACGACATCCAGAGAGCCCGAGGCGAGCGCGGCTAGAACCCCGTCAACTTCGACACGGGGAGCGCCGGCGGACCCCATGGCGTCGACAGCGATGCGGATCTTGCTCAGGCGTTCTCCTCTTCGCTCTTCTCCACCACCATCCGGTCCCTGTAGTAGCCGCAAGCCGGGCATACTCGATGGGAAAGCCGCGGCTCACCGCAGCGCACGCAGGGCACGAACTGCGGGACCGGTTGCTTCATTACCTGGGCTCGGCGAATTGCCGAACGGGACTTCGATTGACGTCTCTTGGGAACTGCCATGTTTGCCTTTTTCCGCGCAAACCCAGGCTTGGCACAGAGCCATAACCCAGGCAACCGCGGTTTCGCCGTAGTCTTGTACTACTGAAGCCTTACTTTTGCCAGTGTGCCGAAGCGGGAGCCTTCGTTCGCCCGACTTTCGCAATCGCATCGCGTTAGATTGCGGTTGCGTCCACAGCTTGGGCAGATACCGGCGCAATCGACTCGGCAGATGGCTGACATGGGTATGGCCAGCAGAATTTCATCCCGGATGGGGCTTCCTAGATCGATGACTCCATGCTCGAACCTGACCACGTCATCCTGCTCATCATCTCCCTCGTCTGCCGGATTCCGCAGATCCCTGCCCTCCCGCTGGTCTCGCTTCTCAAGAAAGGATATGGCCATGGGCGCCGCGACCGCGACAGGCGCCGGATCGAGACAGCGGGCACACGGCACCACCAGCTCGCCCTGCAGTTGACCCCGCAGGAGGTAACCCTCACCGGCAGGCTCGAGGCGGCCATCCAGCATGACCCCGACGTGCGACGGACCCACGGAGATATCCGCACACGCGGTGGCCAACCAGGCCGCGGTAACTTCCACGCGTACATCGATCCCCGCCTCGCCAATATCTTTGATCTTGTACCGCATGACGCGCCATCTCCGGCAAACCGGAACCGGCCGACACCTAACTATAGGAGGAGCCGTACTTGCGTCAAGCTCCAACGCCGGCCGCGGGGCTTGCCACGACGAAGGCGAACCGCAGGAGGGGCGGCGATGACGCTCCTCCCGCACGGCGCACCGGGCGGTGCGAAAACCGGAGCTCTAGCGCGAGCTGCTGGCCGAGGAGATTATGCTCCCGCCTCCGAACAGGAGCAGTGACCTGAGATCCTGGTCGTTGAATATTACCTGGACGCCCATGAAAACGTCGAAGAAGCCGCCCGCCGTCCCCTGGGTGCGGACGTAGTTGAACAGGTCGTCCACTCCCCCCATCAGGTAGACATAGCGCTTGTACAGGGACAGGTAGCCCCGCACCGCGAAGCGCGGGTACACGTTCGAGCGAAAATCGAACAGATCGGTTTGCAGGTAGACCCGATCGTCGAACAGGTAGAGGTCGGCGCCCAGGCCGCCGGTCGACTCCTTGATACCGAAGCGAGCAACGAAGGGCCCCCAGCGCTTGCCGAACTGAAAGGTCAGGCGTAGCGCTTGGGTGGTGGTGATATAGCTGTTGGAGTACGAGCCGCCGGGCACCGTGGACGAGATACCTTGCACGGTGGTCGCGGTGGCGTAACCACGCGGATCGTCCACCACCTCGATGAGATAGAACTTGTCGGCCGCCGGCATGAGCGAAACGCTCAGGTAGGTCTTCACCGTGCTGGCCAGGTAGTTGTACTCGCCGCGCAGGCCGACAATGGTCTGCAGCCGGGTTATCCCGTGCACGAAGCCGCTGGCGTCGTCGGTTATGCTATCCAGGTTCTTGGCCAGGGTATCGTCGTTGATAAGATGGCCAACGGTGCCTTCGCCATCGGCCACCTTGCCCGTGATCTTCTCCACATGGCCGAGCGACTTGTCGAGGGCGTTGACGCTGCTCTGCAGCTTCTGCAGAGACGAGCGGAGATCCTCCCCCGCACCCGAGACCTGGCCTTGCGTGGTGCCGACCAGTCCCTTGATGCCCTCGGTGATCTCGCGCACGTTGTGGAGGGCCACCTTCACATCATCGGCCTCGCTGGTGGTCACGCCCTGGACCTTGGCCGCGATCTCGTCCATGCGCCCGAGCAGGCGCTCGACGATGGCCGAGTTCCGCTCGATCAAGTCATTGGTATTGTTGGCGATTTCCTTAATCGGCCCCGCGGTGAGCCCCTTGACGTCGTCCAGAATGGCGCGCAAGACGGGCAAGGTGGCGTTCACCGAATCCATGATTTCGCCCACCTCGGCCGGCTCGGTCACGTTCTTGATCTCGTCCCCGTCCTTGAGCAGCGGCGTCGGCATCTTCTGCCCGTTGCGGGTGACAAATGGGGTACCCGGATCGATATCCAGGTAATACTCGCCCAAGAGCGAAGCCGATTTCTTACCTATCGTGGCGTTGGCGTAAAGACGTATGGCCGGGTCGATGCGCAGCCCGACCCGGGCGCGGTCCGAAACCTGGTCGAGCGACCGATCCTCCACCTGGCCGATGCGCAGCCCGGCCGACAGAACCCTCGTCTTTTCGTAGATCCCGAGCGCATTATGAAACAGCGCATAAACCCGGTAGCCCGAGCTCCCCATGCTCTCCCGGGTGTACTGGAAGAGCAGATAGGTAGCGGCCAGCACCACCAGGGTGAGAGCGCCCACGGTCAGCGAGGCCAGGCTGCGCCTCATGACGCCGCCCCCCCGAAGGCCACGGTGCCCGAGACCTCGACGAATTCCTTCAGCACCGGATGGGGCGCCGCCATGATGTCGCGCCGAGTGCCCTGGGCCACGATCGTGCCCTCGTGGAGCATCGCGATGCGATCGGCGATGCGAAAGGTCGAGGCCATGTCGTGCGAGATCACCACCGAGGTAACGGCGAAATCGTCGGCGGTGCGCCGGATCATCTGGTCCACGTTGCGCACGGCGATCGGGTCGAGACCGGTGGTCGGCTCGTCATAGAGCAGAATCTCCGGGCGGTCGATGAGAGCTCGGGCAAGGCCCACACGCTTCCGCATACCACCAGAAAGCTCGGCAGGAAACTTCTCTTCGATCCCGGTCACCCTGCCCAGATCGAGGCGCGCCAGCAGATCCCGCACTCGCTCCAGCACCTCTTTCTTGGGCAAGCGATAGCGTTCGAGCAGCGGGAAGGCGATATTTTCCACCACGTTGAGGGAATCGAACAAGGCCGCGTACTGGAATACCATACCGAACTTGCGCTGGATCTTGGCGATGGCAACGTCGGACAGACCGATGATATCCTGCCCGTCGACGTAGATGTGGCCGCTATCGGGAGCCAGGAGCCCCATCAGGTGCTTCATCAGGACCGACTTGCCCTGCCCCGATCCGCCGATGATGATGTTGATCTTCCCGCGCTCGATATCGAGGTCGACGCCGCGCAAAACCTGCTGACTGCCAAACGACTTGTGGAGGCCGCGAATCCGAATTTGCCAGCTCTCGTCGCGCTTGTGCAGGTCTTCCATCTACAGACCGCCATAGGGGAACAGGACATTCATGATCTGGATAAGGAAGTAGTCGAGCACCAGGACCGTCACGGAAGTGGAAACCACCGCCCGTGTGGTGGCAAGCCCGACTTCCTTGGCCCCGCCGCGCACACTCAGCCCCTGGTAGCAGGCGCAGGTGGCCATGGTGATGCCGAAGAAGAAAGCCTTGATCAGACCTTCGATGTAGTCGATGGGATCCACACCCCAGCGAAACAGGGCCAGCACCTGGCCAAGGTCGATGTGATAGGAGAGGATGGCCACCACGTAGACCCCGATCAGACCGACCACGTTGAAGACCATGCTGAGCACGGGCAGCATGAATGCCGAAGCTACCAAGCGAGGTGTCACCAGATATTGCACCGGATTGACCGCGAAGGTAGTGAGAGCGTCGACCTGCTCGGTGATCTTCATCGAGGCCAGCTCGGTGGCCATGCCCGAGCCCGCCCGGGCGGTGATCATGAGGGCGGTGAACACGGGCGCCAACTCGCGCGCGAGCGAAACCCCGACGCCAAACCCCACGTAGCGCTGCTGCTGGAAGAGGGAGAGCGCCAAGATGGCCTGCAGAGCCGTCACCGCACCGGTGAAGAAGCCGACCAGCATGATGATGGGCAACGACCCGACCCCCACGAACTCCATCTGGTCGAGGACCAAGCGCAGGCGAAACGGTGGCCGCATAAGCCAGCTCAAGGCGCGGCCGAAGAGCATGACGTGCTCGCCGAAGAGGGCGACCGCGGAGGGCAGCGGCAAGACGGCCTTGCCCAGCCAATAGAGCGGGTGGCGCCGGATAGCGCCCTCCCGCCCGGCCCCACTAGACGGGTCGGGCTCGCTCACGCATCGCTCCAAATCAATCTAGGGCACATATGTAGCATCCGGGAGTAGATGCGCCGGCATCTTCACACCCGGCCGGCGCGCCGTCAATTGCGCTAGAGCTCGGCCGGCGGTCGGCCCGGATTGGCTCGGCCCTACGCCTGGGCCACGGGCTACGCGCTGCGGCCTATGCGTCGCCCCAGCGCCCTTCCCTGCCCTGGCCGCATGCTTGCGGCGGAGTTGTGGAGCCGCACCCGGCGCGCCCGGGGATAGCAGAAAGCCGCGAGCCCGCACGGGGCAGGCGCGGGCTCCTACGGCTCGCGGCGCTTGCCTGCTCGCGGCGCTTGCCCCAGTGGCGCTTGCCCCAGTTGCCACGACCGGGGTTCGGCGCGATCATGAGCGGCGGGGCTGATGGCCAGGGCAGGCAATTCCATGCGGGACGCGGCGATGCTGAGACAGCTCAATCGTGAGTTGTGGGCTATTCGCAAGTGCAACCAAGCCATGGTTCGCGCCGACAACGAACAGCAGCTGCTCGACACCATATGCGCCATCATCTGCCAAGACGCTGGCTACGCCCTGGTGTGGGTCGGATATGCAGAACACGACGCCGCCAAGTCGGTACGGCCGGTGGCGTGGTCGGGGATCAGCAAGACCTATGTCGACGAAGCCAGGGTTAGCTGGGCGGCCGACTCGGAGCGGGGACGGGGTCCGGGAGGAAGGTCGATCCGCGACGGCCAGACCGCCTACTGCCAGGATCTGAGCACGGACCCCGCACTCTCACCCTGGCGTACCAGAGCTAGCGAGTGTGGCCTGCGCTCCATCATCGGGCTGCCTCTCGCGGACGAGAGCGGCGGTGTCCTAGGCACGTTGCTGATCTATTCACAACAAGCCCATGCCTTCACCCCCGCCGAGATCGATCTGCTCGAAACCCTGGCCGCCGACCTCGCCTTCGGCATCGGCGCACTGCGCACCCGCGCCGCCCACGCCCAGGCCGATGCCAAGCTCTTCGCCGCGCAGGAGGTGTTTCGTTCCCTGGTGGAGAGCTCGCCTGACATCATCGCGCGCTACGACCGGGCCTGCCGGCGCACCTACACCAATCAGACATACCTGAAGGTGGCGAAGCTGCCGGAGCAGGAGCTGATCGGGTCGGCCCCCGCGCAGTACTCCCCCCTGCCGCCCGCTAGCTCCCAGGTTCTGCAGGACCTCCTGCAGCGAGTGCTGGCGAGCGGGACGGCCGAGGCGGTGGACGTACCGTGGCGGAAGGCCGACGGGCGCGACTACTGGTACAACATCTACGCCTTCCCCGAGTTGGATCGCGACGGAAAGGTGGCCAGCGTGATGACCATTTCTCGCGATTTCACCGAGCGTAAGGCGGCCGAAGCAGCCTTGGCCGAAAAGGAGAAGTGCTATCGCACTATCTTCCAGAACTCGCCACTCGGCATCTTCCGCTCGTCCTTGCAGGGCCGTTTCATCGAGCTCAACCCCGCCCTGGCCAAGATGCTCGGCTACGACTCACCCGAGGCGGTCATGCGCGAGACTCATGCCATTTTCGATGTGGAGGGCATGGCCCAGGATCCGGCCAAGCTAGCCAAGCTGGCCAAGCTGGCCGATTCTGCCGCCGAGCGCCAAGTTCCCCTCCTCCATCGCTGGCGGCGCAAGAATGGCCAAGATTTCCTCGCCAACCTTTACCTGACCGCCGGGCACGATGCCGAGGGCAAGCCGGTATTCTGGGAAGGCATCGTCGAGGACGTGACCGAGACGCGCCGTTTGGAAGCCGAGCTCAACCAGGCGCAAAAGATGGAGGCGGTGGGCCGACTCGCGGGGGGCATAGCCCACGACTTCAACAACATGCTGGGAGTAATCCTGGGCAATACCGAGCTGGCCCTAGACGACCCCGACATTTCGCCCTCGCTGCTCGACACCCTGGGCGAGGTACGCGCCGCCGCAGAACGGTCGGCCGCCTTGACCCGGCAACTGTTGGCCTTCGCGCGCAAGCAGACGGTCGCGCCCCGCCTGCTCGATCTCAATCTGACCATAGGGGGTATGATCTCCATGCTCAGGAGGGCCATCGGGGAAGACATCGAGCTTTTGTGGAGCCCGGCGGCGACGCCCGCCATGGTCGAGATCGATCCGTCGCAGGTCGACCAAATCCTGATCAACCTGTGCGTGAACGCCCGCGACGCCATAGCCGGCGTTGGCCGAATCACCATCGCAACCCGGGCGACGGCCCTCGACGCCGCAGCCGCCGCCGAGCACCCCGACGTGGCCCCAGGCGACTATGTCCAGCTGACGGTGAGCGACAACGGCTGCGGCATGGACCAGGCGACCACGGCCATGGTGTTCGAACCGTTCTTCACCACCAAGGGTCCGGGCCAAGGCACCGGGCTAGGTCTGGCCACGGTTTATGGTGTGGTCAAACAGAACCAGGGTTTCATCGAGGTGCAGAGCGAGCCTGGGCAAGGCTCGACATTCGCCATCCACTTACCCAGAAAGGCCGAGAAGACCAGGCCGACGGACAGCGGTAGCAGGCTGCCGGTTCCGCGCGGCCACGAGACCATCCTGCTGGTGGAAGACGAGCCGGCCATCCTCAGCATGGTCGACCAGTTGCTCACCCATCTGGGATACCGAGTGCTCACCGCCTCCCTGCCCAGCCAGGCCATCGCCATCGCCCAGGCCCACCCCAGCCCGATACATTTGCTGGTCACCGATGTGGTGATGCCGGAGATGAACGGGCGCGAGCTGGCAAAGCGTCTCGCCGGGCTCGTCCCCGGCCTGCGCTGCCTCTTCATGTCCGGCTATGCCAACGAGGTCATCGCCGACCGCAGCCCGCTCGAAGCCAACATCAGCTTCCTAGCCAAGCCGTTCTCGGAAAGCGAGCTGGCCGCCCGCGTCTACGAAGCGCTGCGCTCCCCCGCCCGCTCACCCGAAGCCTAGCTCTCCTATCTCCGCAGGCCACCCTGCGCGCCCGGCCTGACTCGAACAGGCAACCCCCGGCTTCGTAGGCCGGTGCTCTATCCAGTTGAGCTACGGGCGCAAGTAATCGAAAGAGCTTAGGTTAGTCGCCCCGCGCGGTCTCGACGCACAATGGCCATGGCAGCCACCCTGCACCGAGTCCGGCAAAGCAGGGCGAAGGGATACCACGTTGCCCGCAGAAGCTGCAAGATCCACTGCGATCACAACGCGTCAGCTATTGCTCCCGCCTCGGTACCGCCGGGAGGAGAGCCCGCCTGGCCTCGCCGACCTCCAGCTACGACATGGCTGCCATAGCGGAAATTCGGATGGGAATTGCGGATGATAGCGTAGGATATTGCCGCTAGCGTGGAGGGAGAATTGGTGGCGGCAACCGGATCGCATCACCAAGGGGGACTTTCCGCGATGAGATTTCCCAGACACAGCATCCCGCTAGTCGTTGTGCTGCTCGCCATGCCTTCGCGCTACGCGCAGGCTCATTGGTGTGATGACCTGTGGAGCTCGGGCTACGACATAGTGGTCCGTCCCGACAGCGACACCTCGCCCACCGAGCTCTACGTGGAGAACCGCTGGGGCTATCAGCTGATCAACTTCGAGTTGATCGCCACTTCTGCAAGCGGCCAGACCATCGCGCTCACTCCACCCACTACCCTAACGCAGGCGAACACCTTGCTCCCGGGTGAGAAGGGTATCTGGAAGATTGCCAGCGGCAACCCGGCCAAGATCGAGGACATCACCTTCGACGTGAGGTTTGGCGATACCTCGGGCGCCACGCCCAAGCAATGGGCATGCTACCCGGTTCTCGGGGCCAATCCCGTCATGGTGGTGAAAAACGACGGTACCCTCTTCCCGACCACCATCAGCGGCCTCGACAGTCCCAAGTCCAACTCGGCCCGGGGTTGCTCACTGGGCGACGTCGGGCTAGGCAGCTCGCTCCAGGACCAGACCATAGCCGACTGGGAGGACGAGGGCACCGGCCTCGACAAGCTCCTGCAGATCTACTGCTCCGGCCGCGGCTCGTGGGGCATCGCCGGTCCGGTCGGGAACTACGCCGGCGAAGGGGTGGCCCCGGCCTACTGCAAGGACACCTCCAGCACGCTCTGCCCAACCACGAAACCGACCGTGTCCCCGGGCTCCAGGTCCGATTATATGCACCTCTGGGCGGCCGGCGCCCTCGCCATCCGCAAGAAGGACCTAGGCGCCCGCCTGGCGGTGGCACGTCAGCGCCTGCTGTGCGGGGCTAACGACGGGGACCCGGGCATTGCCGGGTACACGCTCTTCGTGCTCGGGTACCTGGGTGACGACCCGACCGTCAAGTCCTACCTGCAGACCCAGGTAAGCGCGGGCGGCGACCTTGGCACGATTGCCCAGGCTGCGCTCTATCTGATGGGAGACACCACGCAGAAGGCCGCCGTACAAGCGGGTATCCAGTCGAGCTCGGTGTGGGTCAAGGTCGCCTGCGCCGGGGCCGTCGGCATCGTGGACAAGGACGACGCCTCGGTCAAGTCGGCCCTCATCCCGCAGGTCCAGTGGATCGAGCCGGACGACCTCGGCGGTGCCACCGATGACGGCAAGGGCATGTATTCGGCCCACATACTCGAGATCGTGGCCTTCGATCGCCGGGGTTGGCTCTTCCAGGGCAATGGCGATGGCGCCGTGACCTTCTACGGAGAGACCGGGACCGCCGCCACGGGTGGCACCACGGGCAACGGGACCTCGTCCGGAGCGGGCGGGACGGCGGGCGCCGCCGGGACCACAACCCATCCGGGTGGCACGGGTGGACAGCCCAGCACTGGTGGGTCGGCCGGGAGTGGCGGTCAATCCGGCATGGGCTCGGGTGGCACGTCCCAGGTAGATTCGTCGGCCTCGGGTGGGTCGCATTCGTCCGTAACCGTCGGCACCGAGAGTGGTGGCCGCTCCGCCGCCGGCACGGCCATCTCGGGCGGGGCCGGCTCGGGTGGCGTGTCCGGCGGGGGTGGGCAAAGCGCGCCTGCCGGCGGCCAAGGCAGCGGCTGCAAGTGCAGCATGGGAGGACGTGACCATATGCCGGGCCTCTTGCTCCCGGTCCTGGCCGGGCTGGGGCTTCTGCTGTTCCGCCGGCGCCGTGACCGACCAGAGGCTCCGGCAGCCCGCAACACATTGCCATTTTAGCGAAGCCTGACCGACCGGAATGTTCTAAGGTCCCCAAGGCGTCAAGCGACGCCACGCTCGTCCCATCAAGCAGTTCGCAAGGAGGCATCCATGACTCGTCTTGGCCCACTCATTCTGTGCTTCTCACTTGGCGCCGGCCTGCTGGCCTGTGGCAGCAACGCGTCGAGCGCGGCCCCCCAGGGCCTCGCTGCGATGCCGCTCAGCAACGACGTGTCGGGCTGGACCGTCGATCAGAGCAGCACCAAGACCGCGAATGTGCGGGCGTTGACCGCAACCACGGAGAGCGGGGTCGAAAATATAATCGACGGTGCGGCCACGCCTTTCTTCGAGGCCGGCTACACGCCGAATCTGTTCGCCTTGCAATACTACGTCAACTCGAGCTTGCCGTCGGCGCCTCCAGACCCGGCCCAGGGCAATCCAGAGGGCGCCAGCATAATCCTTTACGTCATGGAGTATGCGTCCGCGGCTGACGCGAGCGGGGAATACGCGGCCACGTTGCAAAAGTACCCAAGCCAGTATGGGACGGCCAGCGACTGGCAGGACCCGGTAACGTCTGGCTTGGGCCAGGATTCGCGCATCAAGGACACCAACACATCATGGGAGATCAACTTCCACCAGGATGCCTATTACGTCGAGCTCCAGCTCAGCCCTTCGTTTGGGCCCGCGCCCGACTACACACCTAGTAACCCAGACAACAAGAGCGCAGCCATTACCTTCGCCCAATGGGTAGCGAGCAAGCTTTAACGCAGTGTTGAGCGGATCGAACCTACGGTTGCATCTCGCTCTCGCCCTCCCGCCGTGACGACCGCGGCTCACCCCGCATGAATCTGGGGCGTAGGCTCTGTGCTGGCCTCGTGCTGCTCGGCGCCTGCCGGGGACGCGCCCCATCGGTGCCGGCCCAGCCGGCCATCGACTGGGGTCCCGAGCCGGGAACAAGTCCGGAAGCCGCGGCATTGCTGTTGCTAGACCAGGACGGGATACTCCGGCGCATCTGCCTGCCCGGGCCCTCTGGTGCACGCCAGCTCTTTCCCGGGGTTGCTCTGGAGCGAGTCCTGGACGTCAGCTGGCAAGGCAAGCCATCGGTGGCCGGATGGGCGGTCGCTCCTGAGCGAGCAGACCGAAGCTCTGGCAAAGAGCTCGTAGTGCTGGCAGCCGGCGGCGGGCCTCGCCGGCCAGCCGGTGGTGTAAGGAGTGCGCGCTTCTCACCTGACGCCACAGCCCTTGCGTATGAGGTCGATCATTCTAACAGCGGCGCCAGCGCGGCCTCACCCGCGAGCTTCGTGCTCGAGCTGACCAGCGGCAAGGTCACGGAGCTCGGCGCGCTCGCTGACCCATTGTGGGAGGCCGACTCCGAGCATCTGCGGGGCACCCTCTTGCGCGCAGACGGCGAGAACCGCCCGGTGCAAGGGAAGGCCTGGACATCGCTGCGTGCGCGCTGGGAGCGCAAATCCGGTGTGACCACCCTGGTTGGCCCCGGCTCGGCCCAAATTCCAGCTCCGGTTGGCGATGCCGTCGCCTGGTCTGGCGACCAACGCAGCATGGTCGAGCGCGAGTCATGCGCCGTGCTCCTCGACCCCCGGATCGGGGTGAGGCACAGCATCGTGGGCCGGTTTTGCATGGGTGTCGCCGATGACCGCGAGGCGCGCTGGTCACCTGACGGGCGTTGGCTCGCCTTTGCTCATCCGGGGCCCGTGCCGGGCCAGCGGAAGTCGGGAGAGCTCTTCGTCGACGTGGTGGGCATAGAAGGCGGTCGCTACCCCGCGCTTGCCGCGCTCCGCGCACGCGCCGCTCCTGAGCAACTTGTCATTGCTGCTGCTCCGGGGTCGGTGTGGCTCGACTGGTCACCCTCGGGACGTTTCCTGGCGCTGCAGGACGGCGCGGACGAGTTGCGCGTGTACGATTTCGCAGCGCATGGTGTAGCCTTCTTGGGCGAGGGCCGAAGGCCCGTGTGGAGCCCGGGTGGCACGTACCTGCTGATCTTGGCGGCCAGGCCGTTGGCAACAACAAACGGGATCCGGTCCGGCCGGGAGGCCGAGGGCTCTTCCCCTGCCGCGTTCGTGCTCCAGGGGATTGCACCTTCGGCGAGAATCGACCTCGGGCGAGCACGAGATGCTCGCTGGCTGCCCGCCCGGGCATGCGAGGAGTAGCGCCCGACGCGCTGG